>Ga0315280_10004769_pt1 | contig 19745 bp, 10 predicted proteins | sample YL17G06_40_MG_FD_203697 | JGI IMG/M metagenome (GOLD analysis project Ga0315280, IMG submission 203697) | Sediment microbial communities from Yellowstone Lake, YNP, Wyoming, USA - YL17G06_40 | ecosystem: Environmental > Aquatic > Freshwater > Lake > Sediment | place: USA: Wyoming | collected... | reverse complement strand
ATCGGCAATCTCCTTTCGATTAACAGTTTTGTTAATCTCTATATCGAAGAGATTGCCGTGTTTTGTTGAAAGATTGTCCATCGCCCCTTTTTGCCTTATAAAAAGTCAGTCAACTTGAGTAAACTACTGAGCGTTTCTGCCAACTGACCTTTATTCATGGCGGTGTTTCCCGCAAAGTTCCAATTAACGCCGTGAAATAGAAAAGACGAGTGGACAGATGTGAACCGTGTGTTTGCTGAGAGAAAAATAACGTTCGCTATTGAGTCTATGATTCCCGTATTGTGCATTACGATCTCAACTGGGAGTGAACGGAGAAAATTGTAAAGGGTGATTCCGGCTTCCACTCCGCCACCCGGAGAAGAAAAGAGCCAGTAAATTTCGTCCGGCTTTTGTTTGTTGATTAGCTCGGAAACCGCGGCCATAATTGCCTTCACCTTAACGTCATTTATTGCGTCGAAAAAATTTACGTAAACAGTTTTTCTACTGGCGCTACCCATTTAAAATTCTCCTCGTGGAACCTAACATTGTCTATATTGATCCGCATAACATCCCAAATACCATTGCGTCTGGCCTGAGCGAGTCCCGACAAGTCGGGACGAGTCGAATGGGTTCGGCTCGGGTGTAATCCATTTCTTATGACTCGTGGAATATCAATGCCGTAAGGCATGGCCAAGTCCATTATAACTTTGAACACAATATAGCAAAATCCGGCACTATTTCAATCTTGACTTTCCGGTTTCGGCGATTCTCTTTCCGGGCCGGTAAGAATTGACTGTCTTAGCCTGAATATTTCTTTGCCACAGAGAACACAAAGAACTCAGAGCAACTATTCTAGTGCTTTGTCGCCGGTCAAACAATGGATGTCATTGCGAGCCCTTCGGCAAGCTCAGGATAAACTGCGCGAAGCAATCTCTGCTGTTCCATGACGGGATTGCCACGGCCTGCAAGGCAGGCCTCGCAATGACATAAAAACGCTGATTTACCGCTGTGAACGGTTACCTTTTTTTTAAGTTTTAGGTCCGTTTCTGCTTGACAAAGCCTGACTGTGCTGGTAGCGTAAATGTCAAATGTCTTTTTGTGGAGGATAAAGTCATGAACAGGTTCCTACTCTTGGCGGTTGTGTCCATTCTGGCGATTTCAAGTCTGATCTTTGGGCCTGCCCTGAGCAAAGTCGAAGGGGCTATTGTCTACTCGGGCTCGCAGAATGTCACGCTCCAGTTGAAAGGCGGTCCGAATCTGCCCGCTCCCCCGGCTGAGATGGCAATGATTAGCATTGCCGGGGCCAGCGAGAGGTGGGACGACTTCACCATCATCCTGGAGTACGTAATGGGAATGCCGGGGATGACAATGACGATGGGTAAGACGAGGTTGACCATCTTCGGCGGTATGAGTATGAGCATGGGCTCTGGGATGGCGATGGGCGAGGTGATCGGCCTGGATATGGCGGGTATGGGGGTGGCGTTTAATCTCCCTGCCGGGGCAGCGATCGGTCCCGATTCGCCCACTGCCGACAACGGCCTGCCAGTGCTGCTTTCTGAGGCCATGAGGGGGCAGATACTCAACGGCGAATTTGGCGCAATGGGCGGCTATATCGGGCTGGTTTTACCTGGCAGCGAATACTATGCCTGGCTTCACCTGGCAAATATGTCTAACGTTGGCGAAAACAACCAGCGCGCCACAATCGACGGATGGGCGTATGAGAACGTGCCAGGCACGCCGATCGGCGCGGGTGATACCGGCCCATCGCCAGGTCCGTGCGGCTGGCAGCGTGGTGATCCGTACAAGATGCACTTCCCGCAACTGCCTGACCCGCAGGGCTGGGATGTTGAGGTCACATCGGCCAACGCACTGGCTGACGACTGGAAGTGCACGCAGACCGGTTCTGTGAGCGACATCCATTTCTGGCATTCCTGGCAGCAGGATAAGGTTGGAGTAATACAAACCGTCCGAGTGCGTATTTATGCCAATGTTCCTGCGGACAAGCAAAAGAACCTTCCCAGTATGCCCGGTGAGATACTGTGGGAGAGGAGTTTTAGCCCTGCTGAATTCCAGACCTGTTACTGGGGCGAAGGCACGCAAGGATTCATGCAGATCACTAAATTTACTCCGAACGACCATAAAAGAATCTTTCAGTGCGATATTACCAATATCCCGGATCCATTTGTGCAGCAGGAAGGGACTATCTACTGGCTCGGTCTTATGATCGCAATCCAGGACACGTCCGGAGCACAGATTGGCTGGAAGACGTCCCAGGACCATTTCGAGGATGATGCAGTCTACGATGCCGGCGGCCGCTGGGCGGCGCTGCACGACCCACGGACGGGCGAGTCGCTAGACTTAGCGTTTGTGATAACGGGCGAGAAAATTCCCGAGCCTGGGATCAAGTGGTCGCAGAGGCCCGAAATAGCGCTATGCAATGTGCTGCCCGGCTGCTTCTATGGCTGGGACGAGATTTCGGTCTACGCAGATAAGCAGATTGTTGCCGACGACTGGCTGTGCAGCGATGACCGGCCGGTTACCGATATTCACTGGTGGGGCTCGTTCAAGGGCTGGGCGTCGCAGCAGCCACCGCCGCAGATGCCGGCCGGTTTCCATATCTCCATCTGGACGGATGTGCCTGCCACTCCCGGTGCGACGGGATTCAGTCATCCCGGTAAGGTAGTCTGGCAAACCTATTGCAAGGACTACACCTGGAAGTTTGTAGGCTGGGATGTCGATCCGCACAATATGGCTCCGCCGTGGGAGGCGACCTTCTACTTTGAATACGATCTGCCTGAGGCAGAGTGGTTCTGGCAGGACCCTTCAGTGCAGATTTACTGGATTAGTATCTCAGCCGATTACGCACCGTGCCCGTGCAATGCCGACTTCGACGGGGACGGAGATGTTGATCTGCAGGACTTCGCAACATTCCAGGATTGCTACACCCAGCCGCCTACCGGGTCATGTGCAGCCTGCGATTTGGACTGCGACGGAGATGTCGACCTGAGTGACTTCAGGATCTTCCAGTGCCAGTTCAATGGTCCAAGCCGGCCTCCCAATCCGGGCTGCTGCCCGAGCCAACCATCCATTGAGTACCCGTGGGGCTGGAAGACCAGGCGGCGTGACGCGGGATCGGCCGCACCGGATGACGCGGTAATAATCTTCAAGCCGACAAATCCGACCGTAGGCGACACGTTCCAGGAAGGTAGACCCATCTACTGGCCCACGTCTGATAGGTCCTGGGATATGGCTTTTGTCCTGACAACCGGTGAGGGACAACCGGCGTGTGGCTGGAATGTGGGCGACCCGCACAAAATGCACTTCCCGCAACTGCCTGATTCCAAAGGCTGGGACGTTGACGTCACGTATGCCAACATTCTGGCTGACGACTGGAAGTGCACCCAGACCGGTTCTGTGAGTGACATACACTTCTGGTATTCTTGGCTGGGCGACAAGATTGGGACAATCGCCAATATCCGCGCAAGCATCTGCTCCAATATTCCCGCTGATGGTAAGCCTGGCAGCTACAGTCAGCCAGGCAAGGTTCTCTGGGAGAGAGACTTTAAGGCCGACCAGTTCCGTACATGCTACTGGGGAAGCGGCGACCAGGGATTTCTGATGGGCAACGAAGGTAGGGCGAACGACCATAAACAAATCTTTCAGTGTAACATTGTGAACATCCCCGACCCATTTATTCAGCAGGAAGGCACGATTTACTGGTTGTCTCTTTCACTCTGGATTCAAGACCCGGTCGGTACGCACATCGGGTGGAAGACATCGAACGACCATTACGAGGATGAGGCGGTACACGGTTCTCCGGGTACCGGCTGGGCGGAGCTGCGTGATCCGCTTACTCGCGAATCGCTGGATTTGGCCTTTGTTATTACCGGCCAGGGGCAGCCACCCCAGCCAAAGAGCGACCTGGGTGACGCTCCCGATAGCACGAATACCTGGGCTACGCCTATGACTGCGTATCCCGAGGGCGGTCCGGCCGGAGTTGTGGCCAAATATCCGACCGTTTTCCAGATCGGGTCTCCGCCGCACGGTCCAATCCATTGGCAGCCTTTAGCAGTGGCTTATCTTGGGCAGGCAGTCAGTCTTGAAAACGAGGCAGATGCCGGCCCAGATCAAGATGGAACCAATAACATAGTGCCGGCTGGTGATGCACCGGATCTGGACAAGGCTGACGATGGGGTTGCCGTGCCTTTGGTTTTGCCGCACTGTGAGCTGACGAGTTTCGATTACTTGGTAACGGTAGTGCCATTGGCGACGATAGAGCCGCCGCCCTTGTACGTGAACGTATGGTTTGATTGGAACCGAGATGGCGACTGGGACGATACCATGGAGTGCCAGGGGGCGGCTGGTGTTATGCCGGTGCCCGAGTGGGCGGTGCGGAACCAGGAACTGAAATTTGTGACCCATGGTCAGTACAACGTTACCACTCCGAAATTTATGTGCTGGAATCCTGTGACGGGTGTTGAGCCGGCTGCTATCTGGATGAGGATAACACTTTCCGAGCGGCAATGGGGCATGGTTACCTCAGCCGCCAGAGTCGCTGGGGACGGACCTACGGCTGGATACGAATATGGCGAAACGGAGGATTATTACTTTGTGCCGGAGGTGCCGCCGCCTGAGCCTAAACCGCCGGCGGAGCATCTGAAGTGGTCTCAGCCGCCCATCGAGTGGAATCCAACGTCTAAAACACCATACTATTGCGGCTGGGATGAGCCATCATTCGCCGTTAAGCCCGGCACTGCTGTGCCCCCATCGACCACTGTCTGGAACATAGTCGCCGATGATTTCCGCTGCCTGGGCAGTATGCCTGTAACCTCGGTTCACTGGTGGGGGTCGTATGAAGGTTGGAGTAGCCGCGATCCACCGAATACTGAGCCGACTGCCTGGCAAATAGGATTCTGGTCAAATGTTGCTGCCAATCCTGATGTCAAACCTGGTTTCAGCCACCCCGGCAAGCTGCTTTGGCAGATCGAGATACCTGCGGAACGGGTGCACGAAGAGTGGGCAGGAATCGACAGATTCCAGGAGAAACCGTCCGATACCTGCTTCCAGTATTATGTGCAACTGAAGGCGCGGGAGTATTTCTGGCAGCAGAAGTACGTCGATTCGGCCAGGCCCGGCGACGTCTTTTGGATCAGCATCACGGCTATTTATCCGCCGATTCTGATTCCGTACCCTCAGTGGGGATGGAAGACCCGGCCGCAGCACTGGATGGATGATGCGGTGAGGTTCGAGGTGCAAGGGGAATTCCCGACAGGCTTTTCGAACGAGTTCGGCATCGAGGAGCTTACCAGCACGTTGTGCGGCCAGATTCAGAGCTACGATATGGCCTTTGAGCTTGACACCGATCCGAATTACATCAAGTGGGAGCAGGCCTACACGGGCATCCGTGACTGGCCGCACTACGAGGACGAGGAATCTTTGGCTATAGAGACGACAGCAGCCGCAAAGTGGACGCAAAAACCGGACCTCAGTGAAACAAGTCTGGATGTGGACGCGACAGATGACATACCGCCAACGTGGTCGCCGCAGGCTCTTGCCGACGATTTTAAGTGTACTACCACCGGGCCGATTACGCACATTCGCGTTTGGGGTTCGTGGTACAACGATATTCTGCCTGCGAGGTTTCCGGAAAATGTGGTCTTCAAATTGGGCATTTACGAGGATATCCCTGCCAGCCAGAGTCCGACGCGCTACAGTATGCCCGGCAAATTACTGTGGAGCCGAGATTTCAAATCCGGCGAGTTTGCTGCAACCAAGTACGCTGAGAAGTTGAAAGAGGGCTGGTTTGTGCCGTGCAAGCCAATTTACGAGCCTTCCGCAGATACTATCTGCTGGCAGTTTGATTTTGACATGGACCGCTCCCAGGCATTTGTCCAGCAGCAAGGCACTATTTATTGGCTGGCCGTCCAGGCGCAGTTAGTGCACGCACCAATGACCGAGGCGACACGATTCGGCTGGAAAACCTCGACGGACCACTGGAATGATGATGCGGTCTGGCGTACGGAAATAATGCCCATCTCTCGCCCGTGGGAAGAGATGCGATACCCACAGAGGCATCCGTTGGAGGGCAAATCCATCGACCTATCCTTCGAGCTTAGCACCGAGGCTCAGAAAGAGCAGCTACAAATCCGGCGCCTCATAGCCGATGACTGGCTGTGCACTCGAGTAACGCCGGTGACGGCCATCGTCTGGTGGGGCTCGTATATCGGCTATCAGTATGAGGCGTGCCAGTGTCAGCAAATGACTCTGCCGACCAAACCCGACTATTTCCTGCTCTCGGTCTGGACCGATGTGCCGACGTCTAGCGCCGTTCCGTACAGCCATCCGCGCGAAAAAGTCTGGGAGTACAAGGCTTACGATTATGACGAGGTGCTGGTTGGCTACGACAAGCATCCTGAGTACACCATATTGATTTATCCGCCTCCGCCGGTTAGACGCGAGCCGGTGTTCCGTTACTCAGTGAAACTGCCCCAGGAAAAGTGGTTCTGCCAGAAAAACGTCAACGATGTCTACTGGCTGAGCATAGTGGCTGTCTACAAGAATCCGCAAGAGGCCCTCTATCCGTGGGGCTGGACAAACCACAAGTGTACTACGTGGGATGTGCCGGGGCTTACCGAGGTGCTGCACTGGAAGCTGGATGAGACATCCGGCGTAACTGCCAACGATGATAGCGGCAACAACAACGATGGCACGCTCGTTGGCGATGCGAACTGGGCGGCTTGCTGCGGGCATGTCTGCGGAGCGCTCGACCTCGACGGCAAGGGTGACTATGTTAAGGTTGACTCCCCGACAGGGCTGAATTTCGCTCCTGGTTCCTTCTCTGCATCCGCGTGGGTAAGGGCGAGGGAAGTCACAGGCGGCTGGCGCACCATAATGGAGTACGACCGCGACGGCTGGGACCGCAACAGGTTCGGGATGTGGCTCACCGACGACGGCAGATTCCACTTCAGGGTCGGCTGGAATGCATGGCAGACGAACCAGAAGCTGGCCACCGACCAGTGGTACATGCTGACCGGCGTGTACGATTCCAGCACGAAGAAGTTCAGCATGTACGTAAACGGTCAGTTTGATATCGCGGCTGACCTGCAGAAGGGTTTTGCATCTGCCAATGTCGCCAAGCTGACGGTCGGTGTGCGCGGAGCAGAAGATGACGAGTACTTCAACGGGCTGATTGACGATGTTCGAATCTACAACTACGCCCTTATCGCAGACCAGGTCAAGGCCCTATATGATGCGAGCCGGAATGATGATGCCGTAGCCGGGCACATGGTGACAGATGCGACCGGTGCGTCGACATGGGTCTGGCAAGAGTTGTATGACCAGGTTGGTATGAGTGAGGATATGTCGTTTATCCTGTTCACTGAGCCGGGCTGTTTCCCGTGCACATATTCGACCTACGGTGACTGGTTAGCTTCTGGCAAGCCCGATTGCTGGTGTGCACCGCCGAACGGCAGCGGCTATCAGTGCGATGGTGACGCCGACGGCAAAGATTCGGGCGGCATCAACAAGTTCCGCGTTTTCACCGGCGATCTGAATCTCGTTGTGGCCAACTGGAAGAAGAAAGCTGGCGACGCGACCCTTAATCCTTGTGCCGACATCGACCATAAGGATTCGGGCGGCATAAACAAGTATCGGGTCTTCACCGGCGATTTGAACAGGCTCGTGACCAACTGGAAAAAGAAAGATTCGCAGCTTCCAGGCGATTGTCCCAGGCCGGAATAGGAGCCACAGAGGCACATAAGACAAAGGCACAAAGGCACAAAGGCACAAAGGCACAAAGGCACAAAGTGGCAAAGGCACAAAGTACTCTGTGCCTTTGTGTGTTTTCAGTTCTTCTTTTCGCGGTAAGGCTTGCCGGCCTTGTAAAGCTCAAGGCGGGACTCTAATGTCGCCGTGGAGGCCTTAGGATTTTTGCGGACGATTTCTATCGCCTGCTGGGTCGTATGCACGGCCTTATCGAACTGACCTACTTCGGCGTATGCCGCCGCCAGAGTATCCAGCAGAGGCGGTGATGTGTAAGCCGTTGCCTTGCAGGCCCACTCCGCCAGCTCGACCGCCCGATGCCCGTTACGGAGTACGCTTATAGGGCAGGTCGCCAGCACCCACGCAAGATTGTTGGCAATAGATATGTCGCCAGGGTTTGCCGCGTAGGCAGCCTGGAGGTACATCAGGGCATCGCTATACTGGCCGGTGTGGCTGAGTAGCGCCCCTAACAGGCCGGCAATCGTGGCGCTATTGGGCATAAGCGCGGCGGCCTTGCGGGCATACGGAATCGCTTCTTCTTCCCGATCCATTCGGGCAAGGCACGAGGCCAACAAATATAGCGACTCAACGTGGTTCGGCTCTTCCTTCAGGGCCTTGTTGAATTCCTCGATGGCCTGGGCGTACTTGTGGCGATACTCGTGAAACGTCCCTGCCCGGTAGTGCGTGTAGTAGTCTGCAAACTCCTGGCGGAGCTCGACAAACTGCTCCGGCTTGATGTTGACAAACTCCGGGATGTTCGCGGCGCGGTCGGCGGCGGTAAAATGCTCTAAAAGCACGGGCGGCGTGTCATCGCCATCAGCGTCGATGTGCGTCAGCCACAGTTGCGTAAAGGGGCCGCCCGCCTTGGAGGAAAAGACCAGCCACCTGCCGTTCGGCGACCAGCTATGCCACGAGTTCATCTTATCGGGGAAGTTGCATCGCATCCTTCTGGGCGTGCCGCCGGCTGCCGGCATGATGTAAAGGGTGCTGTCCGGCCGCAGCAGCATAAATGTGTCGCTCCGGCAGAATACAACCCACTTTCCGTCCGGCGAGAAACGCGGGAAGTAATTGCTCTTTCCGTTGTTGGACGCCCCCGGCAGCGGCGTAGGCTGGCCGCCTTTGCCGCCATTGAAAGCGATACTATAGATGTCGTAGCGGAACTTTTTGCCGCCCTCGAAGAACTCCGACACTTCCTCCCGCGTGACAAGTGCAGAGGAAGGGTCTTTCAGGTTGGGCAGCTTATAGCACTTGCTGCGGGCAAAAAGGATCGTCTTGCCATCGGGACTCCACACAGGATTGCTCTGCACATACTGGCGGTCGTCTGCGCCTGGCAGCGAAAAAAACTGCTTTGTCTGCCGGTCGTAGACGACCAGGATGCCCGTGACAGGGAAGAAACGCTGGGAATAAAATAGCTCCTCCACCGCGGCGAACACCGAGCGGTCCTTGACGGTGCTGATGACGTAACGCCCGTCAGGAGAAATCTGAGATAGTAACCCGAAGGTAGGTTCTTTATCTTCTCGGCGGTAATCGCTCCAGGAGATCACGTTGCTCTTGGCCAAAATAGTCTGTCGCTCGATCTGTGCAATGACGTAAGAGCCTTTGTCGCTTCCGTAGTCCACGTCCATCGCTAAGGTTTTGCCGTCGCGCGTGAAGGAGTGGCAATTGCCGCAGACCTTCATATCGGTCAGCAGAGTGGGCGGCTTGTACGAGGACACATCTGCCAGACGCCAGCGGATGGACTGGAGGTTCTCCAGGACGTGCCCAAACGGCAGCGGCACATCGCGATAGAATATCGGCGCCCCTACGGCATCGTCCGATGTGCTGAGTTTGAATCGCCCGCGCGATAGTGCTCTGTCCAAGTCCGCGCTATTAAATCCTGTGATCGTAATGGTCGCGGGCTGCCCACGCGATAGGCTTTTTATCCGCTGCCAGGTATCAGGGTCCGGCATCCATCGGCGAGGCTGAACCGCTGGCGCCGGTGGTTTGTATGCCGCTGCGGCCTGCGAAAGAGTCCGTGGGTCGTCATCTCGCGGCCGTGCCGGCGTCGCCCCCTGTGTGAGAAGATCAAGATGCTCACTCCCGTTGCCGGGCACTACCTCGATAAGCCAGGTGTCCGCCTCGGCGGCAGGGTCGCTCCATACAAATGTTGGGGCAGCCATATCCGGCGGGAACACAGCCTCATCCAAAGGGTAGTCAATCTTGAGCGGGCGTAGATTATCAGCGGTCGAAGCTGCCTGAACTGCTTGAAGGATAACTAAAAGGCAAAAAATACGGGATTCCAAAGTTTTTCCTTTTCACTTTTGCGTTTTCAGTTTGTCTTTTATAGCCATCGTGCCTGGAACGTCAAGCCGTTCTGTTGCTTTACCCTGCCCATATCGCTTACAATTATTGGAAAACGCATAAGCAATTTGAAAGGGGCGTAGATAATGAAGATATGGGTGCCGCTGGCTTTGCTGCTGGTAATAAGCCCAAGGATGTCAATAACCCAGGGCAAACAAGGGACTGCAAACGTCGTGGTTTGGGACACGCAGTCGCCTTTTGTAGATACGGTCGATATCGCAGATAAGACCCACTGGAGGCCTGTCCCTACCGACCTTCTTACGCTTGAGGCGAATCCGCCTGTCGCCTCTTCAGACCCGGGCTACTACGGCAGAGAATACTCCTTCAAAGGTGACGCGGTAGTAGAGAATCAGAGTCTAACCGCCGTGTTCTGGTCAAGAAAAGGCCGAGTGGTCATCTACTCGAAAGTTTATGCCGGGCAGAAAAGGATAGAATTTGTGCCTCTTAGCCTTAAAACAGGGCCGGCGAACATCACTTGCTGCAAGATATTGCAGAATACCGGCGACGAAGCGGCTCTGGAGGTTTTTTTCTCAGGCGAGAAAACAGGTGTGAATGTATCCGCTATTTTCTCGTTCAGCAAGACCGAAATAGTCGAGATTAAACCTGCGCAGAATAGTAGCGGCATAAGCCTCTCCGGTCAAATTGAGTGCGGTATAGTGCCCGATTTCATTGGCGACGACCTCATATTTGATGCCAGCGAGTACCCTTCGATGAATACACTCTGCATCCCTTCGGAGAATCTCTTCTTAGGATTACTGAGGGGAGAAAACAGTATGCTGGTGGTCACCTGGCCGATGGGAAAGCAACAAATGAATCTTGTACTCGATCCCGATAAATCGGGAAAATCCCGCCTCATCGAATCTGTTGACTTTGACAATGACGGGCAGAGCATTTACCTTGCCATCTTGGAAGCGCCGGGCATCTGGCATAAAGAGCAGTTGCAGCCCTCTTATCTGGAAAAGGATGTGGCTACCAGTTGGAAAAGGCCCTTTCCTGCAAAATGGGTTACCCAATTATATGAAGCAGACGTGAAAACCACCTTTACGTTTAGAGAATCCAAAGGAAATATCTGGCGGGGCGTAACTGGTTCCTATGTCTACCCTGTCTGGTTTAGTGGCCAGGACGCTTTCTACCATCTCAGTAAGAAAATACCGCCCAAAGGGGAATCTCTGATCTACTTTCTGGAGAGAAAAGATACTCCCCTGTCGGTTTCTGCTCCTGTCGATATTGCCAAGGCAACGCTGGGCAGGCAAACGTGTGATACTATACTTGACCTGCCAGGTCGGAAATTGCGTACCCATCATAGAAGGGGTAGCGCAGGCATCCGTCGCGCTTGTACCTGCGGCTGTACAGAGGCAATGCAGGCAGTTTTTGAGGCGGGCGAAGAAGTGCAGCGAAAAGAATACGTTGAGGGAGCTGTGGATGACATGGTCTATTTTGTCACGCGGCACATGGAGAGGATCAACGAATACCTGGATTTTGCTAATAGCATGATGGAATTTCTAAGTCTGACGGGGGAATCCCACGCTGACTTGAAACCATTTCTTGCGAGTTTGGAGTCAACAGCGCAGGAGATAGTTCAGGAATACAATAGGCAGACAGATAATATCAAAAGTCTGGAATATACCGGCGAGTTGGCTGCGAAGACAAAAGCTCTTACCGCCAAGAAAGACCCGAAAAGCCTGCCAGCCTATTCGGACCTCAGCGAAAAATGGAGGGCAATGGGCGGCGCTCAAGACTCCCTTGTCGCCCAGTTCCACAGCTTAACCAGGAAACTGTCTCAGCAGGCTGGTTATGGTTGCGTAAATGACCCCAGGGCTGTTCAAATAGCAGAAGAGATCAGAAAGCGTTGCAGGAAATGCCTTAGAAATCCTGATGGCTACGAAATATGGCCCGATTATTGAACATGGGAGGGTGAACTTGAACATCGGAAATGGCAAACGCAGGATTATGAAACATTATGTTGTTCCTGTATTTGTTCTATGTGGGACTTTAGCTGTGCTTGCGGGCTGTGGCCGAAGCACTCCGGGCGACGTCCCGCGCGAAATACGGACGAAGTCCGGCGTAGTGATGGTTCAGATTCCAGCCGGCTGGTTTATAATGGGAGATGAGAACGAGGAGGATGCAAAGCCGCACGAGGTTTATGTAAGCGCGTTCTATATGGATAAGTACCTGGTGACTCAAGAGCAGTACCAGAAGATTATGGGGACAAATCCTTCCCGCTGGAAAGGAAATACAAATCCTGTGGAGCAGGTACGCTGGTCGGACGCCGCCCGATACTGTAATGCCCTTTCTCGCCTGGAGGGGTTTCAGCCTTGTTATGATTTGAAAACCTGGGAATGTAATCTTGACGCAGATGGATACAGACTGCCTACGGAAGCAGAATGGGAGTATGCCTGTCGGGCGGGAACCAAAACAGCGTATTTCTTTGGCAATGATCCGTCAAAATTGCGGGATTATGCCTGGTTTGAGGAAAACTCCGGCGGACAGCCTCGGCCGGTAGGTAAGAAGCTGCCGAATCCGTGGGGATTGTACGATATGTGCGGCAACGTCTGGCAGTGGTGTAACGACTTTTACGGAGTAGACTATTATCAGGAAGCCCCCAATGAGAATCCGAGAGGACCGAAGACCGGCGACAACAAAGTCGTGCGGGGCGGTGCATGGAAATTTAGCGCGCAAAGCTGTCGCTCCGGCTATCGTTATAATGAAGATCCCGGCTATGCGGATGTCTGCTTTGGATACGACATCTATGGCTTTCGCTGCGTCAGAGGGCTGGCGCATCCTCCACATTCTCCGCGGTGAGGAATAGGGCTTATCCATCTTGACATTGGCTTTGGCTTTAATTGGCTTTGATTGGCTTTGTTTTTGCCGAGCCTCCAGACGCCTAAATTCTCATATCCCTTTTCACTATAACGTTTTACGCTCATTTGGTCTTTTCGCAAATTGGCTTTGTTTTGCATAATTTAGTAAAAATGGTCGCCGCCTTCTTAGCATTAACCACGGATTCCACGGATAACCACGGATTCCACGGATAAACACGCGTTTGGCGAATGCGTTTATGCGGTTTCTCATTTACCCATCTTCTCATTCAATTAGCTACTTAGAAAGCGTGTTTTAACGTTTGAATTCTAACTCATAAGCTCTTACCTTATTTGTTAGATATTTATTATACCTGATAAATGGTTTGCCCTCAAGCGAATTCTTGACAAAATGCCCGTGACTTAGTCTATTGCGTGAAGTCCATTCGACTTCGCTCAGGGCCTGCCCTGAACGTACTGAAGGGTCGAAGGAACGGATCAGTTATCATTCAGCGATCTCCGCCCGTGACCCAAGAGACGAGCGACGGAATGCCCTTGACAGCAATTGCGTTTTCTGCTATTTTCCACCCAAATGGTAAACGCATCCGTGAGCGGAAATTTCATCGAAATAGCGAAAAGGCATTTGTTTTGTTACCAACTGCTGACCCGGTGCCTTTAATAATGAGAAGAAAGGCTACTGCAAAAATTCAGCAGACCAGAAAGGAACCTAAAGAAAGAAGGGAGTTGAGGTAGGAGATGGGCAAGGTTTGGGATCTATTCAAAGCGGCATTAGGTTTGGCAGCAGATGCTTCCAGAGATATTTCCAGAGAGATCAAAGAAATAGGTACGGCCTACTTTAAGTTCCTTCAAACCCTTGCTAAGTGGTCTATCATCTTAGCTCTTATTTTATTGCCCTTGCCAATTATCGGTTCCCTACTTCATTTTTCCTGGATGAGCGGGCTTTATCTTGCCGTCATCGGATTGCTCATGGCTATTTGGCTGTTAGCAGCTTTGCCTATCGTTACGTTAGTGCAGTACTCCTATGAAAAGGTTAAATCAATAAAAAAAGCCGCGCAACTAATAGGGGGCATACTATTTTGTATTCTTCTATTGGCAATCTACTTTTATCTCGTTCCCGTCTGGAACTACCCGGCAGCAATACCGCTTATTTTCATCATCTGCGCTATTCTTGCACTGGGGTTTATGCGATTTGGAATTGGAATAAATCCAAAACTTGATGTTGGCGTGGTAGTTATGATTTTGTGCCTTGTAACCATTAGTTTCTATATGCCGACATCTCGTTCGGCAGCAAATACGTTCGTAGGATGGCTTGACAGCCAGTTCGCAGGCTTTATCACCAGTCCATTGCACCCCGCACCACAGCTCCCCAAACGCATAGACTATGACCATATATCCATAGACAGAATAGTGTTTTTTGACCCTTTGACGGCGGAAGCGAGGGTCTGGTACTATAAGCCAGATGACGGAAGCATTGAATTGTTCGATAGCCCCGGTTATCACCCGCAGTATAAGGTAAAATTGGAGCCGATTAGTCCTGACATTGTCATTCAAGTTAAGAGCCAGTTTAAGGTACTTGCCGAAAGAATGGCTCAAGAGGAGCAAAGGAAAAAGGAAGAGGCAGAAAGAATTGCCCGCGCTCCTCGGGTCCCGAACAAATTAAGACCTATCTTCATAGAGGACATAGTCTTTTTCGACCCCCTGACGGCCGAGCCGAGGGTCTGGTACTTTAAGACAGATGATGGTAGATTCGACTTGTTTGACGGTCCGGGCTATCACCCCCAATATAAAGAGAAATTACAGCCGATTACCCCAGAAATTGTTACGCAAATTAGGAAACAACTTGACGCAGATGCGAAAAAGATGGCTGAACAGGCAAAAAAGGAACAAGCTGCGAGAATTGCTAAACAAAAGGGGGAAAAACCTATTGTCGTGATCCAGCCACAAGAGGCCGCAGGGGAGGTGAAAAAACCAGTTGAAAAAGACCTAACCGTGAAAAAAGATGATTCAATCAAACCCGAGCAAACAGAAGGTGACGTGAAAAAGAAGAGAGACAATTAAAATTAGGAGGTAAGTTATGAACCGCACAAAGGCAAGCAAAACCGATTCGATTGTATTTGCATTAGCCATGACGTTGTTCTTGACGTTCGTGGCGGTAGGGGCCGAGAATCCGGCGGCTGGCCAGGAAACCTCGGCAGACCTTTTACTTAAAATCATGGATTTGCACAGTCAGCTTGTAACTAATGAGGTCTTCGTTGCGCAGGCCAAAATGTTAGGGGCTTATCTTGAAGCTGCTCAGCCATTGGAAGAGGCGAAAAAGGTCAAAATTTACACAACGGTCCTTCACATAATCACCAAGATTAAAGAATCACCGGCCCAAATTTCGGCCCCGTCTGCTGAAAAAGAGGAGAAGGGTGAAAACAAAGCTTTTGCAGGAGAGGAAAAAGGCAAGAGCGTTTTTGTGCCCGGCGCAGCGCTGTTGGAGATTTTCAAGGCGGAATCTATCGAAAATATTCCAAAGCTACCTGTTATTCGTACATATTGGGAGCGCGACCTTTCATACAGTGGTGGATTTCTTGTTCCTGATCGTTTCTCAGAAATTGGAAGGAACCGTACACCATACGTTGCACGATTTTCGTTCTATTATGAAGCGAAGGAACCCGGCGATTACGGCTTTACGTTGTTGATAGATGAATATAGCAAATGTAGACTAACGGTCGGGGGAGTGGATGTTGTGAAGATAACCACGGAACAATCCAGTCAGGGTGTCTGCAATCTTATTAAAGGCTTTCACAGGTTTGAGTTGTGGTTTATTTCACAGGTTAAAACTTCATATCAACCACCCGGTGTTGATGTGCTCGATAAACGAGGCACGTTCTTTGAGGCTAAAGTCCTTACTCCAAATGCTCTGGATGCTGTGCCTCTAACCAAAGACATGATGCTCCTGAAAGCGGATCAGAAGAGGGCAGCCGGGGTAGGCCAGGCGGAAAAGGCAAAAGGTAAGTCAATACCTTATATAGATTATTGACGTAGAGTCTCGCGCTTGCCAGGATGGATCGTAAGGTTAAGGCCGCAGGGCTGTTGCGAGACCTTGGCGAGACGCTGCACGCCTTCTCTAACCGGCTCCGATATCGAGAATCGGGCGACGGCTTTTGGATAGGAATATCAGATTGGTATCTCGAATATGCTAATCTCCGCTACCGCAGAACCCATTCAATGATCGAAATCACAGCGTTAGAGACATCTCTATCGTTGTGGGCTTCGACGAGTATCCCGCCGCCCGCTGAATCTTCAGGCGTGATATGTTGCTCAAGCCAACGCCCTTCCTGAAAATTCTCGATGACGCCGAGCGAATGCCCAGCCACGGTTACCGTCTGCTTTCGGCCGCCCTGAAAGTTGTCCGGGTCTATAACGTACAGACGTACAGTGCCTTCGGTGCCTTTTGGCACAGTAAGTTCGATTCGCAGGTCCTGGTCGCCGGCTCGGCAATGATACACCGGGAGATTCCACCCATCCCAGTTGTATCCGGATTTGGCCTCTGCGGCAAAGCCTGGTTCTGCATAGATGACTTCCTTCTGCGGCCGACCACACAGCATCAGCAGGCGAACTCCGCGATTCTTTAAGGTCTCGGCGGCAGGTAATTGCTCTTTGTCCGGCCAAAAAGGTATCTCCGGCGCAGGCGCGCGATCGACGGCAGCAGACATAGGCGAAAGCGGCGCATGCGGCTCAACCTGATACCAGTACACCGTGCTGGATAATTGCAGCATGCTGCCTGGCTTACTGAATTCTCTTCGGAACACCGGGTCTTCGTTAGCTCCGAAACCAATCGCTACACGCAATGATTTCTCAAAGCCGATAGCATCGCTGACGAAGAACCGATAGCCGAATGCCCCTTTCATAAATGGAAAGTATCCGGTCAGTGGGAACATGCTTTCGCTTTCGGGGAAGCCCCAACTGAATCCGAAAGAATCCTCCAGGCCTTGAAACTCAACTGACGGCGTTTTTTCGCCGTCAATAAAGAATTTTTCATTCTCGTCTACCGGATAGCCAGACCGGCCCGGTCGGCGGATTGTCACGTTCCAACCGACAAATTTGCCCCTGCCCTTCGCCTCTAAAGCTACATAATCCTGCTGGCCAAGTAACAAGGCCTCCTGCTTCCAGTGGGCGTGGAAGTAGCCAACATCTTCCGGGAGCTTGTCGACGCTGCGGTACATCACGTAGCTGTAGCAGGGCATAATCTTCCAAAGCTCCTCACCTGGCTCGACGGGGCCATCGTAGACCAACTCGATCTTCCCGGACTGGCGAAAAGGCATCTGAAAATAGCAATTGAAACCTCGCCGCTTATTCACAATGGCAGTATTGACTTGGTCTCGCAAGCCCGCCGGGTCACAGAAGAAATCGACCAGCGGACATTCGACGCTCGGTGAATTCTCGCCGTCCCAGTAGACCTTCATAAGCACATCACGATTCACTTTTAGCACCTGCGGCATAGCAAAATGGATCATGGTGATAATTGCCGGCCCTTTTAGGTCGGCTACAACTACCTGTTTAGAAGAGTTAAACCGAGCGCTAAGTGGGGTCTCGATCCATAAGGCATTTTCCGCTGCTGTTCGTCCTGGAATAAGTCGGGGCAGATCATCAAAGGTCAAAGGCGTTGCTATTGCCGGCGTGACTGCCAAGACAGTCGCCAAGAGTTGTGCTGTGAAGTGTGGTGTCATCAGTCACCTCCACTATTCTTGTGCGTTTTTGGTTGCCGTGCCCTAAACGCTTTCAACTGTAAGTTCTTTATGTGCGGAACGTGATAGAGGCCGGCTTACTTGATTTTGTAACTGATCGACATACCGTCGTTTTTCTCCATAGATGCTCGAATAATAACTGTGTCGTAGTTGGGGTTCTTTTGTATGTAATCAAGAAAATCCTGCATTGCTTTGGCAGATTGAATAACATTGTCGGCAACAATCACGGAGCCAGGCTTTAATTTTGGCTCGATCAGTTTGAGATATTTAAGATAATCCTCCTTTCTCGCATCCAGAAAAGCAAAGTCGAACTCGCCCTCCAGTTGTGCCAGTGTCTTGCGAGCATCCCCTTCTATGCAGGTAACAATGTTCTGCAAGCCAACCTTCTGCACATTTTCTCTGCATTCTTTCACCATTTTGGGATCGATTTCCAGCGTGTAGAGATGCCCACCAGTTCTTTCGAAAGCGATTGCCATGTTGATGGCGCCGAAGCCGGTGGCTGATCCGACTTCGATGCCTCGTTTAGCATTCGAGCTTTCGACAAGGATTCGCAGCATCATCGCATCGCCGACCGTGGTGTTCAGCGAAAGCCGCGGAAAGCTCCTTATAAACTGTTCGCGGAACTCCTGAGTTGTTCTGTCCTGGTTAGCTGAATAAGCCAAAAGTGCATTAAAGCCAGCCAGACTGCCACAGAATACCAGAATTAATTGTATAAATCGTTTCATAGTAACCCCCTTACATAAAAGAAACAAAAAATAGGACTCTAATATCCCATCGCAATGAGCACTCAGTACGGAATACAGTTTTTCTAGGACTCCTGAGACTATTTGTCTTGTTAAAATAGCAAAACATTTTCAAAGTGCAAGTCTTTTTAATAAGAATCGAGAAGGGTTCACGAGCACGAGCCGGTGGACAATTGGTGCAGGACGGTATCTGTCCGGAATGTTATTGAAGGCAGCAACCTTACTGCTTTGCCACCGTAGAGTGATGTTAAGCGAGAGAATCCGTCTCCCGTCGCTCGTGGCTCGGGTCACGGCCAACGGGTCACGGGCGACGCACTGACCCTGCCTTAAGATCAAAATGTGTTTTAGCTTCTTTATCTTGGCGAAGAGCAAAATAGAGCGATGCTAAATTATGGTGAATATATCTGTCGAAATCACGGTTACGCCTGTGCCCATGACGAAGTATATTCTCATAGGCCCGTATGGCGTCCTCAAACCGGCCCTGGTATATAGCTTCTTCGGCCCGACGTATCGCCCTTGTCGGATGTTTTTGCTTCTTTCCGTAAGGCCACTGGCCTTTTTGAACAAATAGTCTGGGGTCAAAAGTTGTTGTGGCCCCCACCTGCGCGGGGGCAACCCCCGCGTCCGCGGGGGGAAAGCAGGGGCCCTGCCATATAGGGTTATCGTCTGAAAAGCCCGGCACAAATGGGCGGGCGACATCCTTCCAATCAATGCCTTTCCCGAAATGTCCCCTCCCAAAAACACCAAGAATGAGTTTTACAACAAGCCCTTCTATCAAATCTGGCATTCCCTGACATTCGGTCAGCAACTTTTCCTGGAGTGAATGTAATTGTTCTCTCTCATTGTGGCTGACCTCTTTCCGGTGAAAATAATGCATAAAATAATTTACCGTGTGAAAATCTGGAGTAGAAATTCCAGATTTTGCTGCGAGCCGAGAGAGCCGGTTGTAATGCTGTCGGTAGACTTGCTCTTCGCTACAGCAGTGTTCGATAAGTCTTACTAGGTCAGCTACAACGCCATCAAAAAACTGGCATCTTGACAGATTCAAGCCGTGTGCAGCCTCTTCCCAATCTGCGATTGTCAGCGAATTGCCGAAGAAGAGGATATTGTTAAAATGCACTTCATAATGGACTAATCCTATATCGTGGTTTCTTCGCACCTCGGCGATTATCCTGGCACAACGCCGGCGCATCCACGATAGCGCATTTTGTAACGCCTTGTGCATTTGTTCTATTGAAGTAGCACCCCCCATCTCATCCAGCATCCGATAGAATCTGGCGTCCAAATCATCTGCGAATCTTGAATCGTCAGGATGCTCTACGCCCCAGATAGAAAAAGCTATCGGCTCACCTTTGTATAAAAGTTCCTGG
>Ga0315280_10004767_pt1 | contig 19757 bp, 16 predicted proteins | sample YL17G06_40_MG_FD_203697 | JGI IMG/M metagenome (GOLD analysis project Ga0315280, IMG submission 203697) | Sediment microbial communities from Yellowstone Lake, YNP, Wyoming, USA - YL17G06_40 | ecosystem: Environmental > Aquatic > Freshwater > Lake > Sediment | place: USA: Wyoming | collected... | reverse complement strand
ATACTTTTCATCTCCAGGCCGCGGCGGGACGGAGATGAAAAGTATATTTTTTGCCGTCCTCGGACACCTCCCAGCTTTGCGCGATCGCGGGCACCGGATTTAAATCCTTATCGTACCTGGTCAGTCCCTCCATAATGTTCACCAGCACCAAAACCGAGGCGTTGTCGGTCGCGATTGACCAGTCCAGGGTGGGCGGCTCGGTTTGGAGGTTGTAACGCAGCGCATCGGTAGGAATGGGTCTGTTTAGATGGCACGCGGCCGAAAATAAAATAAGAGCGAGAACAATCAGCCGTCTCATTATTTTTGTTCGCGCGCGAGCTTTTGGTAATACTCTGCCTTTTGGGGGTCGGGCAGATAAAAGTTATAGAATTGAGCGAGTGCCTGCAATACTGGAGCGGACCTGGGATCCAGTTCGTATGCTTTCAGAAAATAGGCTTCCGCGTCTGGGATTTTATTTTTTCGGATCAGCTCCGACCCATACTGCAGATAATACCCGGACAGCCTGTATCCTATCTCCGGGCTGCGCGGGCTGATTTCTTGTGCCGTCTCCATCTCGCTTATGGCTTGAAGAGTCTGTCCCGCGTTCCAGAGCGCGTCCGCGTATACCATATGGCTCAAAGCAAGCTCCGGGTATATTGCCACGGATTTTGCGCAGTCCTCAAGCGCCTCTGCCACAGACCCTTTTTGCTGGTAGTACCTGCATATGGTCAAAAATGCGTAAGACGAGGCCCACCGGTTCTCCCGGCTCTCTTGGATGATGTGGTATTTTATTCTGGAGACCATTCTTTGCTCCGAATGGTTCAGCCAGACCCAGGTGGCGGTATGAAAAATTGAGACCAGGAGCAAAGGCAAAAATACCCGCGCGGTTGTTTTTTTCGTTTGATCAACCCTGGGCAGCAGATAAAGCAGAGCCGCGGGAGTGTAAAGCATCGCGGGAAAGGAGTAGAGGTCCCAGTCTCTCGCTGCTCCCAGAACCGGCCGGAGCGCAAAGAAAAACAGCAAAACGATCAAGCACGCGGCGCCAAGAGCTTTTTCAGCTTTGGAAGATTTTATTCTTGCCCCGAACAGGATGACCAGCAGGATCAAGATCAGGAAAGTCGGAGAGGCAAGCATCTGGTGATTGAAAAAGTCCCAGAGATGCGAGATGGTGAAAATTTTGTCCGGCGCCAGAAAGATGGCGACCCCCCTGAAGTATTCACCCACCATATACATTGCGATCATTGCCGGGATGCAGCATAACAACAAGAGAACAACCGCCATTATTCTGGCTCTCCGCTCCGGTCTGGTCCAAAGCGAATACAAGCTTGCAGGAACGAGAAGCAGGGAAAAAAAGTGCAAAGGGATCAGCAAAAGCTGGGTTAGAACAAGCGGCCATGCCCTTCCCTTCTCCGCCTCCCTGACGCTCATCACCCATAACAACAAGCCGGCCGGAAGAAAGGAATAGTTTTCAGCGTATCCCGCAAAGAGCTGCACATAGCCCTGGGTCAGAAGGATAGAAAGCCATAAAATCCTTTTTTTCCTGTCTTCAAAAAAACGAAAAGCCGAAACCAGCGCCACGCCTAAATATATAATTCCAGCTCCATAAGAAGCAATGATGTATGAGGCTTCTTGGGCCTGGATCAGAGCATAACCCGCAAGCAAGGCCGCCTTGTATAAGACCCAATGGATGAGCAGGTCAAGAGGAACCGGCTGGCCGCGGAACAATTCATAGCCTTGTCGCGAGATGCTCCAGATTCGATCCCGGCCGTCGCCCAGGAGCGGCGTCGAGGTCTTGAGCCAGACGAGCGCAGCCAGCCAGAGCAAGCCCAACAAGGCAAGAGAAATTTTTGACCCGAATCTTGGAAGCAGACCATCGCGATCAGCAAACCAGCTGGCCAGGATCAAAAGCAAAATCAAAAAGCTCCAGCTGAGCGCGGCCGCTTCAGGAAAATAGCTTAGCTGATCAAAACCAAAGCCATCCGGCCGGAAGAGAGCAAGGACATGCAGACCCCAGACCAGAATTGCAAGCCCAAAGACCAGCAGCAACCTGTAATTTTTCATTTAGGGCGGAGGGGCAGGCGCTCCGGTTTTAAGATCCTGGATAAACTTATAAAAGCGGTCATACGATTTTTTCAATTCAACATCCTCGGGCAGGATTTCCATTGCCTGGCGCAGGCTCTCCAGCGCGTCCTCATACTTCTTCTGCTGGAACTGGCAATTAGCCAGCGCAAACCAGACTTTGGGATCCCGATCGTAGACTCTAAGCGCTCCTATGAAATAGGGCTCAGCATCGGCATAGCGTTTTTCCATTGACAACGCATAAGCCAGATTATAGAAGCCCTTGTAATAATTCGGGTCAAGCTTGATGGCTTTCAAATAATTTTCTTCCGCGTTCGGGAAATCATTCAATTTAAGATACGCGGTGCCCATATCGTTCCAGGAGTCAGGATTCCAGGGATAGATGGCGACCGCCTGCCGGAACAGCTCCACCGATTTCCGGTAATATTCCCGCGCCCCCTCCTCGTCCTGATCCACAATCTTATCCCCGCGGCTGAAATTGATGATTGCCAGATTATGATAAGCCTTGAAGTAAGTCGCGTCCGCCGCGACCGCCCATTTATAAAGCTGCTCCGCGCGGTCGATATCTGGAGGCCTCTTTCGGAAATAGGCATTGCCCAGATCGCTAATCACCTGAGCTTTGCCCGGCGACTTGGTGATCGCGTCCCGCCACAAAATCATATCCGTGAGCCAATATCGGTTGCGGCTGACGACCAGAAGGCTCCAGAGGCCGAACACCAAAATCAGCAGCGAACGCAAAAGGTGCTTTTGGATCGGAGAGAAATCTTTCCCCATCTTCATCAGCACATAGGCCAAGAGAACGCCAAACCCGAGCGAGGGCAAATAAAGCCGGTGCTCGTTCATCGTGGCATTCAAGGGGATTAGCGCGGTCGGCGCCAGGGTGATGAAGAACCAGAGCACGAACAAAGTGAAGACCGGGAACTTCCTCCAGAGATAAACCGCCGCGGCAAGCCATGCGCCCAGGTATAAAATTGCAAACCCGACTTTGTCCTTGATTAAGCTGGTAAATTCCTCGACATCATAGCTGGTGTTGAGGTGGATCGGCCAGACCAGCAAATTAAAATAGCGGACTATTACCCGACTTTCCGTTGTCAAGTTTACCAAAAAAGACCGCGGCCGATTGGTCTGGACCCAAACTCCCATCATATCTTGGCGATAGAAAAAATAGATAACGATAACAACCAGAAAGGGCAGATAAAAGTAAAGGAGTCGTTCGAAAATATTTTTCGGGCCTTTGGGCCAGAGGAAAAGCACATCGATAACAAGAGCCAGGGCAATAATAACTATCGCCTCTTCCTTGAACAAAAAGCCCAGCGCGAAAAAGACAAAAGTCAGGACCAGCCAGACCCGGCTCCTGGTCAGGATGCTCCTTACAAAACCGTAAAGCGAAAGCAGCATAAAGGTGGAGACCAAGAGGGTGGACCGGCAGTTGATGTAGTTTACCGCTTCGGTGTTGGTGGGATGGAGCGCAAAAACCAGACTGGAAAGAACGGAAAACTTATAGCTGCCGGTCAGATGCACAAGGAAGAGATAAACCAGAAGAACATTGAGCAGGTGGATCAGGATATTTACCAGTTCCCAGCTCCAGGCGTTGTACTCGGTCAGCGCGTAATTGATGGCGAAGCTGGCAATCAGGAGCGGCCGGACCATTTTAACTCCGGGCTTGGAGCTGAAGGTCTGGGCGTTGACAAAATAATCCGGGATATTGCTCAGCTTGCGAATATATATATTTTCAAGCAGCGAATGGTAATCATCGTAATGGAAAGTGTTTTCAAGGCTGTTGAGATAAACAATAGCAACGACGAGTCCCAGCAGGAGCAAATGATGCCAGCGAATCCTGGCCGCGGGAAACGGCTCGGGCAATTCTTGCTTGAACTCGACCACGCCTTCGCTGCGCAGGGCCCGGGTCAGCTCGCCCAGATCCACATCGAGCATATCCGCGATTTCTTTCAGCGGCTTCGCGGGATAAAGTCTTTTAGCCTGCTTTATTTTTTTGCGTGATATAGGCATTCTGGCTCAAGATTTTATCATAGTTTGCCGGTGGTTCAAAAATCCGGGTCCTTGGAAACCATGGCGCGCGCCCCAAAAATAAATTGGAAAACTATGTTTAGCTTGAGCTTGCGCTTGGCTTCATTTTTATCTGAAACCAAATACCGATGACCAGCAAGCCGAACGCCACTCCCAGCGCGTCCGCTAAAAAATCGAACCAGTTAAAAGCCCGACCCGCAACTCTCCTTTGCAAAAGCTCAAGCATAAACCCCAGATTGACCGCGAAGAGTGCGACCAATAACCGGGTTACGAGTCCTTTGCGGGGATGCTTGTAGCTAAAAACCGCGAAAGGCATGTAAAAAAGGAAATGGAATACATTATCCAGCCCGGGGCCCGCTGACAATCCACCGAAGGAAGATTTCAAACTCAGGAAAACCACCAAAGAACACCAGCAGCAAAAACTAATCCAGAATCTCGAAGCCTTTTCTCGGGATAGTCCTCCCCGCATTTTCACATCTTGTACTTGCCGAAATCCTCCGGGTCCAGGTTCTCCAGAATCTCGGTCCACTTGTCTTTGTTTTCCTGGCTGAACTCAACGGTCTTCTCCTCCAGATGACTGGACTTGTCGAGCACAGCCTTGGCCACGAATATAGGCGAGTTGGTCCTGAGCGCCAGCGCAATCGCGTCGCTCGGCCTGGAATCGATAGTCATAACCTTGCCCTGGCTGTCCACATGGATTAAGGCGTAGTAGGTGTTGTTTTTGATGTCAGTGATCTCAATCTTCACCACCGTGGCGCTCAGTTTCTCAAGAATATTTTTAAGCAAGTCATGAGTAAGCGGACGGTGAATCTTGATCTTCTCCAGCTCCATCGCAATCGCGCTCGCCTCCAAAAGCCCGATCCAGATGGGGAGCGTGTGCTTGCCGGCTGCATCCTTCAAGATGACAATCGGCACATTGGTTTGCGGATCCAGCACGATCCCGTTGACTTTCATCTCGATAAACATTGTTCCTCCCTTTGCCAACCGATGTTATCCACCCGCTCCAACAGCTCCCCTAAAAGGGAATGCTTGAGTCCCCTTTCAATCCTCACCAAGACCAACTCCCCCAGGCATCCCTCCGCGCCTTTCCTCGCTATGTGCACCAGGCGGCCTTCGCGGCTTCTCCCCGTCAGTTTTTCCGGGTCGGTTTTACTGACTTCTTCCAACAATATCTCCTCCACTTTGCCGACCTGGGCCTGGTTTTTTTTCTCGGTAATGTCCGCGACCAGCTTCTCCAGCCTCCACAGTCTCTCCAGTCGAACTTCTTCTGGAACCTGTTCCGGGTATTGGCCGGCCCTGGTTTGGGGCCTGGCGGAATAACGGAAGGTGAAAGCCTCATCAAATTGTATTTCTTGGACCATATCCAGCGTGCGCTGGAAATCTTCATCCGTCTCGCCCGGGAATCCCGCGATCAGGTCCGTGCTGATTCCGATCTCAGGCATCGCCGCGCGCAGCTTGTGAACCAAGCCGAGATATTGCTTAGCCGTGTAGCCTCTGCCCATCAGCTTAAGCACCCGGTCGGAGCCGGCCTGGAGCGGAAGATGAATCTGCTCGCAAATTTTTTCCTGGTCCGCCATCACTGAAATCAGCTTGTCGGACAAATCCTTGGGATGGCTGGTCGTAAACCGGATCCGCTCAATTCCTTTAACCTTGGCGGCCATTCCCAGCAAATCCGCGAACTCAACCCCCAAGCCGCGCTTTATTCCATAGGAATTGACATTCTGCCCGAGCAGAACGACTTCTTTCACGCCCCGGCTTGCCAGCGCTCGAATTTCGGCCACGACCTCCGAGGGCTTTCGACTCCGCTCCGGGCCCCGCACATAAGGCACAACGCAATACGCGCAGAAATTGTCGCAGCCCTCCATAATCGTGACGAACGCGCTGACCTTGCGAACCGGCCTGTCCCTGGAGACCGCGAAGAGGCAATCCAGTTCGGTCTCGCCAGCCCATCCGGTTTTCACCACTTTTGGGCCTTGCTCCGCCTGCTCCAATACTTCTCCCAGATGCGCAACCCGGTTGGTTCCCAGCACAAAATTCAAGCCGGGGAATCGCTCAAGAAGTTTCCCTCCATATTGCTCAGCCACGCATCCGCAGAAACCCAGGATCAGAGCCGGCCGTTCTATTTTCTGCTTGCAAAGCCGGCCCAAAAGGCTCAAGGCCTTGCGTTCCGGCTTCTCGCGCACCGAGCAGGAATTGATTAAAACTATGTCCGCATCCTCCAGCTTTTCCGCGGCGGTGAAGCCCTTGCCGATCAAAATTCCTTCCATCCGCTCCGCGTCCAGCACATTCATCTGGCAGCCGAAATTGACCAAAAAATATTTGCCTTGAGTTCTCATCAGATTCCTCAATTAAGCTAACTGAAACCGGGGATCGAGTCAATAACAGCCTTATTTCCCAAAATCCGCGCTGAGGTTTGGGCGGGAACTGAATTCAACCGTTTACCAGCTGCTGTCCTTTTTGGAAAGCCTTGAGATTGATTTCAACCGCCTTTTTGGGGACAAGCTCCTGGACTTTTTTGAGCCAGGGCTGCTCTTTGAAATCGAGCCGCCTGCTCAAAGCTCCGACCAGGATTACGGTTGCCACCCGGGAATCGCCCAAGGCCACCGCTTCTTTGAGCGCGTCAAACGCGATGATCTCCGGGTCTTGGTTTTTCAGCCTTTCCAAAAGCCCTTCCGGGTATTTCATCTCCCCGCGAAATACCGAGGGCGGGTCAATTTGTTGGAGGTTGGCGATGATTTTTCCCCCCGGCCTAAGATATGGCAGCCAGCGATAGGTCTCCAGAAGCTCGGAGCCGAAAAGGATGTCAGCTTCTCCCGCGGGAATAAGCGGCGAATAGACCTTTTTACCGAATCGGATGTGACTTGAGACCGCGCCCCCGCGCTGGGCCATTCCATGGACATCGCTCTTCTTGACATCCAGGCCGGATTCAGCCGCAACCTCGGCCAGAATCGAGCTGGCCAGAATAATTCCCTGTCCGCCCACGCCCACCATAAGCACGTTGGTAACCGGCTTCACTTTTCGTTCTCCCTCCAAATCGCATGGTCTTCACAGACCTGCATACATATTTCGCAGCCGGTGCACTGGAGGGGATCGATTCTGGCGTGGCCTTTTCTTTTTTTGTCCGGTTCAGCTTCTTCCACCCAGCTGATCGCGGGACACGCGAGCTGGAGGCAGATTTTGCAGCCGCCGCATTTTTCCTCGCTGACTCTAAGCGGAGACTTCTTGATTTTCTTGAACTCCGGAAGCAAAACGCATGGCGCTCTGGCAATAACCAGGGAGGGCTGGTCAGCCGCAAGCTCTTCCCTCAGCACCTTTTCCACTTGCTCGAGATTGAACGGGTCTATAACCGCAACTCTCAGTCCCAGCGCTTCGCCCAGTTTTTCCAGGCTGATGCGCGGCGCAGGCTGGCCATAGACGCTTATGCCGGACCCGGGATGGCCTTGTCTTCCGGTCATGGCTGTGGTCAGGTTGTCAAGGATAATGACCGTGCTCCGTCCCTGGTTGTAAACAATGTCGATGAGCGGGGTGATCCCGGAATGGAAGAAGGTGCTGTCGCCGATTACCGCCGCGATCTTTTCATCTTTGCCCAGCGCCTTTTCCATCCCGAAACTCTGGCCCACTCCCGCGCCCATACATAGACAGGTGTGCAGCGACTTGAGCGGAGGCTGCGCGGCCAGGGTGTAGCATCCGATGTCTCCCGCGACAAAAGCGCGCAGCTTCTTGAGCGCATAAAAAACCCCCCGGTGCGGACAGCCCGCGCAGAGATTGGGAGGCCGCTCAGGAATGGTCCGGTCAAATTCGATTTTTTTGACCGCCTCCGCGCCGAGAATCCCCTTTTTCACCAGCTCCGGGCTCAGCTCTCCGCAGAGCGGGAAAGCGTCTTTGCCGATGGGATTCAGCCCCATTGCCCGGAGATTCTCTTCCAAAAACGGGTCCAGCTCTTCAACGACATAAAGCTTGGCCACCATTTTCGCGAACCTGTGGATCAGTTTTTCGGGCAGAGGCCAGACCATAGCGAGTTTAAGGAAGCTTGCTTCAGGAAAAGCTTCGCGCGCATATTGATAAGCCACTCCGCTGGAGATGATGCCGATTTTTTTGTCTCCCGGCTCAATCCTGTTTTCCGGGAAATTTTCCGAAAACTCCTTCAATCTTTTCATCCGCTCCTCAACCAGAGGATGACGGGGGCGCGCGTAGCCGGGGAGCATAACATACTTGGCCGGGTCTTTGACCGCTTTTTTCGATACCGGCCCGGGTTTGCGCTCGGAAAGCTCAACCAGTCCCTCGCCGTGTGAAATCCGGGTGGTTGACCTAACCAGCGCCGGGCAATCGAATTTCTCGGACAGCTCAAAAGCCAGCGCGGTGAATCTCCGCGCCTCGTCGCTGTCCGAAGGCTCCAGCATCGGCAGTTTCGCGGAGCGCGCGTAGTGGCGGTTATCCTGCTCGTTCTGGCTGGAATACAAGTTGGGGTCATCTGCGGTTACGACCACCAGCCCTCCCTGGATGCCGGTGTAGGAAAGGGTAAAGAGCGGGTCAGCGGCCACATTCAGTCCCACATGCTTCATAGCCGCAAGCGCCCGCGCCCCCGCGTAGCTGGCGCCGGAGGCGACCTCCAGCGCCACCTTCTCATTGATGCTCCACTCCGCTTTTATTTCCGGGTACTGAGCAATGGTCTCGAGTATTTCTGTGCTGGGAGTTCCGGGGTATGCGGCCGCAACTTCGCAGCCGGCTTCATACGCGCCGCGGGCTATGGCCTCGTTCCCGCTCAAAAGCTTGTTCATCGATACTCCTTCACCCCCGCGCGGATGCTAACAACAAAAATTCCTGGATGGCGGACTTATTTAGGTTTCCCCTCCGGTGGCTTTTCCGCGGAGGGCGACTCTTCGGTTTCCGGCTTTGGCGGCGGTGCCGGCCTGTTCACGTTCTGCATCCGCTGGCACCACTCAAGGTTGTCCTTGTAGGTCTTGTTGTCGGAATCAAGCGCCAAGCTTTTTTCCATATCCTTGATTGCGAGGTCGAATCTGCCGAGGTAGGCGTGGGTCACTCCGCGGTTGTTATAGGCCTTGGCATACTTATGCCTCAATTCGATGGCCTTATCGAATTCTTTGACAGCTTCATCCAGCCTGAGCATGGGCTTGGCCATCAGCAGGTATCCGAGGTTGTAATGCGCTTCCGGGTAATTGGGTTTGAGCTGGATGGCTTTGCGGTAATAGCTTTCCGCTTCCTTGACCCTGCCCAGCTTGGCGTAAGAGAAGGCAAGCTGATTGTTGAGCACCGGGTCATTCGGCTTGGCTTTGATCTTCTCTTCATAATATTTTGCAGCCTCCGCGTATTTCCCCTGATCAAGCATCTTGTTTCCCGGGGCATAAGGGTTGCAGCCCGCAAGCGCGAAAATCAGAATAAGGCCGAACAGAGCATAAAAAACCTTAACCTGATTAGAACTATTCCTTTTCATTTCCAGCCTCCTTAATACTTCCCAAAGATTTTAGCAGACTTTCCGGAAAATTTGCAAAATGGACGGTTCGCTGCGGGAACGGGATTTCGATTCCAAGCTGGTCAAATCGCTTCTTTATCCTGAGATTGAGCTCCCTTCCCACCCGCCACTGCTTGATGGGACGGGTCTTGATCCGGCCCGCGATGATAACCGCGGAATCCCCGAATTTATCCAGCCCGAGAATTTCCACCGGCTCCAGAATATCGTCTCTGAACGCGGGGTCTTTCATCAGCTCGTCGCTGACATCCTTGATGACATCGATCACCTTTTCCACATCCTCCTTGTAAGCGACGCCGTAATTGAACAAGCTGTAGGAAAAGGTATGGGTCATATTGGTCACCGAGCTTATGTTGCCATGCGGGATGATGTGCAGGTTTCCCGAAAGGTCGCGCAGCATAAGCACCCGGAGCCTTATGTCCTCCACCACGCCGCCTATGTCTCCGACCTGAACCACATCCCCGACCCGGACCTGGTTCTCCAGCAGAAAAAAGAATCCCGCGATCAAATCCTTGACCAGGCTCTGCGCTCCGAACCCGAGCGCGATCCCTCCGATGCCGGCCGCGGCCAGGATGGGCTTGATATCGATCTTGAGCACGGAGAGCACATACATTACCGCGATGAAAAAAAGCAGGGCATAGGCCAGGCTGCTCATAATGCGGGTGAGGGTTGTTGCTCGTTTCTTGGCTTCGTTGTCTTTGATCCCTTTGATCAGCAGCTTGCGAAACCTGCGGATCAACGCGCCAACCACAATCATGCTCACTATAAACGCAGCCAGGACTATGCCGATCCTCAGAGCTTGATCAGCCCATCGAGCGAGGCTGAGCGGGGAAAAATATTGTTCCAGAGCGGACATTTTGCATTATATTAGCACGAGACTTTATAGTTAAAAAATCAGGGGCGAAAGCGCGAACAGAGGAGCCTTTCTGCCTGGGTCTCTTCCCCGACCCCTTAGGTTACAGGTATCCGTGCTTTCTAAACCATCCAATGGCTCTTGGCACCGCCCCTTCAATGGGAGATTGGGGAATTCCCAGCTCGCGAATCGCCTTCTTGAGCCCGCCTTTGCGCCATAAATGCCGGACCAGGTTGCCGCCCAGAAGACCGGTCGCGCCTGTGACCAATATTTTCATCTTTCCGCGTTTTACTTTACAAAAACAGACCGAACGGTCAAGGGTCAGATTTCCTTTCGGGCGAATCGCCTGTAAAATTTAAAAGAATGATGAATAAAGAAGCCGGCAGCCGCAAGTGGGTGATTTTTTTCTCCCTGCTTCTGGTCTCCCTTGGCTTGAGGCTGGTCAGACTCAATATGAGCTTCTGGATGGATGAGATCATAATGATGACCGATTTTGTTCAAAAGCCCTGGCTCAAGATCATCACCGATGTCCCCTACCCCAACAACCATATCCTTTACACGCTTCTGGCCAAGCTTTCCGTGATTTTTTTCGGGGAAAAGGAATGGAGCGCACGGCTTCCGGCTGTGGTCTTCGGCAGTTTGACCCCGCCGGTCTCATACCTTATCTTCCGCAAAAAGATATCCGAGTTAGCCGCGGCCGCGGCCGGGCTGTTCCTGGCTTTGAACTACTGGGCGGTCTGGTTCAGCCAGGATGCAAGAGGATATTCCGCCCTGATTTTGCTGGGCCTGGCAGGGACATATTTTTTCCTGGAGCATCTTGAACGCGGGGATTGGAGATCCGCGGTTTATTACATTTTGGCCGCGGGATTCTCCATACAATTCCATCTTTACGGCCTCTTCCTGATCGGGGGCCAGCTTGCCTGGGGGCTATTCCAAGCAGCGAGAAACAAGACCCGGATCAGGCGCCTGGCTCCAATTCTCGCCGCGGTTGTTTTGGGTCTCAGCCTGTATTTGCCGGCCGCGGCCCAGCTCTACAAGTTTGCCGAGACCCGGGGCAGAATAATCTTGCACCGGGGCTTAACCCTCGGTTTGGTTAGAGACCTTTTTATGATGCTCGCGGGAACCCGCCATTTGAAGCTAACCCTGCTCATTCTGGTTCTGGCTCTTCCCGGCTTTTTCGGCCTCGCCAAAAAATGGGCCGGATTTTCTGCGACTTATGTCGTGGCCGCGGCCGCGCTTATTCTTTTCACTAGAACCGCAAAAGTTTTTATCTATGCTCGATTCCTGGCTTTCCTGCTTCCCTTCTTCGCAATCTGCCTGATTAACACTCTGGAGATGGGACGGCAACTCTTGCGGCCAAGAAGCAGACCCCTGGCCTTGCTTCTCGCTTTCCTGTTTCTTCCGATTGTCTTTTCGATTCTGGCTTTGGGTTTGGGAAACTATTATCTGCTGGGCAAGCAGGGATTCAGAGACGCGGCGCAGTATATCAGTCAAATCCGCGCGAACGAGGAGCTGATCTGCTACGGGATCATCTGCAAAGAGCTTAAGTATTACTACCCGAAAGATATGACCGGGGTCGATGAGAAAAAGGTGTTGACGCCCGAATTCATCAAAAATAAGCTAATCATTTCCCGCGTGGTTGACTGGACCGATTACAACCTGAAGACCGCGCTCAGCTACTGTCATACCGAAAGAATGTGGCGCTCAGCTGGTTACAAAGAAAACATCCTCCTTCTGACCAAATGCCCCTGAAGAAATTTTCGAGAGCTCCCGGCCGTTTGCTTCGATTGCGGCCTGATCGGGGCCTCTCGATTTGCGGACCGCTTGCCTTGCGGTGAAATCTTTGCTAAATTTTTATGGATTTTGTCTGGAGGTAGTTGAATGGGAAAGTATCAGGATAGCTGGGAGCGTTCGATCAAGGACCCGGAAGGCTATTGGGCCGAGGCTGCTCAAAAAGTTTACTGGAAGAAGAAGTGGACCAAAATTCTTGACCGCTCACGCGAGCCTCTTTACCGCTGGTTCGTGGGCGGAGAAACCAATCTCTGCTACAACGCGGTTGACCGCCATCTCGCGAAGAAAGCCGGCCAGCCGGCTTTGATCTGGGAAAGCCCGGAGACCTTGAGCCGAAAAACATACACTTTCAAGGAGCTTTACCAGGAGGTCAATCGCTTCGCTTATCTTCTTCAGCAGCTTGGGGTCAAGAAAGGCGACCGGATTATCATCTATCTGCCGATGGTGCCCGAGGCGATCTTCGCGATTTTAGCCTGCGTCCGGATCGGCGCGATTCATTCCGTGGTTTTTGCCGGGTTCAGCTATGAAGCGCTTGCCGACCGGATCAACGACGCCCGACCCAAACTGCTCATCTGCGCGGAGGCGGGCAAGCGAAAAGGCAAGGAGGTCCGGCTCAAAGAAATTGTTGACCGCTCTCTGGAAGCCGCGCAATTCAAGCCCGAAAAAGTGGTTGTGCTGGATAGAGGAATTTCTTCCTGGAAAAAGGTTGAGGGCCGGGACCTGGTCTGGCAGGAGCTTATGGCCAAAATACCTCAGGACACCAAGGTGGAGCCGGTCTGGCTTGAGAGTCCTGAAATAAGCTACATCCTCTATACTTCCGGCACCACGGGAAAACCCAAAGGCGTGGTGAGGGACACCGGCGGGTACCTGGTCGCACTGAGCGATTCAATGGAAAAAATTTACGGCATACACGATGGCGATGTTTACTGGTCAACCTCGGACATCGGCTGGGTGGTGGGACATTCTTACATCATTTATGGGCCTCTCATCGCGGGGGTGCCAACGGTGATGTTTGAGGGCACGCCGGACAACCCCAATCCCGGCATCTGGTGGGAAGTGGTTGAGAGATACAAGGTGAATGTTATATTCAGCGCGCCCACCGCCTTCCGGATGCTGAGAAAGTTCCCGGAAAAATGGTTCAAAGACCACGACCTCTCTTCCCTCCGCTATCTCTTTTTAGCCGGAGAGCCGCTTGATGAGCACACATATCATTGGGCGACCCAGGCCCTGGGCAAACCGGTAATTGACCACTACTGGCAGACCGAAACCGGCTGGGCCATCCTCGGCAACCACGCGGGACTTGAGTTGCTTCCCATCAAGCCCGGCAGCCCCACCAAGGCCTGTATGGGCTGGAACCTGCGGGTGGTCGATGAAAACGGAAACGAGCTTCCCAGAGGCACAAAGGGATATTTGGTCGCCAAACCGCCGATCCCGCCCGGAACTCTCAAGACCATCTGGGGAGATGATGAAAAGTTCATCGAAACTTACTGGAAAAACTACAAGGGCAAGCTCCTTTATCACAGCGGCGATTACGCGATTGAGGACAAGGATGGATACTTCTTTATGCTGGGAAGAGCTGACGAGGTGATCAATGTCGCGGGCCACCGCCTGGGAACGCGCGAGGTGGAAGAGGTGATTAACAGCCATCCCAAGGTTGCGGAGGTGAGCGCTATCGGAGTCAAAGACGAGATCAAGGGAGAAGCCATCGCCGCGTTCGTGGTGGTGAAGGAAGGCGTGGCGCCTGACGCGGCTTTGCAAAAAGAATTGTTCAATGTGGTGCGCGATAAAATCGGCGCGGTCGCGGTGCCCCGCGACCTCCAGTTCGTCAAGATGCTGCCCAAGACCAGAAGCGGCAAGGTTATGAGAAGAGTGCTCAAAGCCATCACCGAAGGCGCCAAGCTGGGGGACCTCTCAACCATTGAAGACGGCGCCAGCCTGGACGAGATCAAGCGCGCGGTGGAGGCGAGCGGGCTCAAGGTTCAATAATGCGCGTTCTATTTCAATAAAAGAATCGAGGGCGGTTAAGGCAAGTGTATCCGCGTGAATTTCATGCCGAGAGGGACGCTAATACTCGGCAATCTGCAAGGGAAATCATTCCGCTCATCCTGGGAATAATTCAGCCGAAAAGCGTCATCGATATAGGATGCGGCGTGGGCACCTGGTTATCCGTTTTCAACGAATACGGGATTGATGAGATCTTCGGCGTGGACGGCGAATGGGTGGACAAAAAAATGCTGAGAATACCGGAAGAGAAATTTATATATCATGACCTCAACAAGCCTTTTCGTCTAAACAGGCAATTTGACCTGGTTGTCTCATTGGAAGTCGCTGAGCATCTCCCGGCCGAGGCCGCGGAAAATTTCATTGACTCACTCACAAACCTAGGGGCAATTGTGCTTTTTTCCGCAGCCATACCTTTTCAGGGCGGCATCAATCACTTGAATGAGCAATGGCAAGACTTTTGGGCAAAGCTTTTTCAAATCCGAGGATACCAAGTCATTGATCTCTTAAGAAAAAAGATATGGTCCAAAAGCAATGTCTGCTGGTGGTATGCGCAAAATATTTTGCTTTTTGCCAGAAATGAAATGATCGAAGCGAATCCCAAACTTAAAGACGCATACAAAAGCACAGACCTCTCACAGCTTTCACTTGTTCATCCCCGAATGCATTTGGAAATTACAAAAAGGCTGTCAGAAGCCTACAACCCGGAAAATCTGCCTCTGAAAAAGGTTCTCCCTGGTCTGCCTGCAGCTATCAAAAAAATGCTTGCCAGGAGGATCAGGAAAACTTGAACACCGCAAGATTCATCCAGTTCTTTTCCCAACCTGCGCCAAGACTGATGGCTTTTGCCGATGCCGCTTTATTGATTTAAATAACCTGTTATGATAGAATTCAGGTTTGAGAGCGATAGATTATAACATCAATTTGTGGATGAGCTTATGTAACAGGAGATCACGGATATGCAGGACCTTTCTCCACTCCGATCCGCGGGGCTGATGGCTGTAATTCTATTCTTGAGCCTGGGCGTTAATGTCATTGGTGTAAGCTGGGGTCTCCCTGAGACATGGTGCGACGATGAGAATCTCACTGCGCGGGAAGCGGTTCATATGTTTCAAAACAGGAATTTATGTCCTGCGGCTTATTATTATGGAACTCTTCCCAAATATGCAATGCTTTTATATTTTGCTCCATATTTGGTCTGCACCAAAGCCCACGGTTTGAAAAGCAACCCGCTTGAAGATTTACCCGGGGTCTATTATTTCCTGGGAAGGATCTTCATAGCTCTGATCGCCGCGCTTGCTGCTGTACTTTTTTACCGGTTTCTGCTCAAGATTTGCTCTTCCCCTATTGCCTTTTCAACCGCGCTGATGCTGGCGCTTTCGCCGGTCTATGTTTATTCCGCGCATCTCATCAAGAATACTGCATTCCTGGTCTTACTTTTTCTTCTGATCGCGCTGCTTTCCGCCCAGTTTATTATTTCCGGAAAAAGGAAATTCCTTTATCTGGCGAGTTTGGTCTGCGGTATGAATGTCGCGGTTCAGATCACCGGGGTGTTCGCCGCGTTTTTGGTTTTGGTTCCCACCGTGTCTTATCTGCTGGGGAAACTCGATCCCAAGCCCGGGCCTAAAGCGTTTAAAGAAACAGCCGGAATTTTTGTGCGGGAGGGCATCGCCTTTGGTTTAGGCCTGGGCCTGACCTATCCCTGCGCGCTTCTGCATCCAACCCGGGCTTTTTACCAAGTTTATGTGGTCCTTAGTGCGATCAAAAGCGGCGAGGGAATAATCTATCCTCTAGGATTGGTAAGATTTCCCAAAATACTTTTCCAGGACAGCGGCTACATAGGAGTTTCGCTCGCGCTGCTAGGCTTGATCCTTTACCTATGGAAATTTCGCAAGAACCTGCCTGAGGCGTCAAGGAAAGTGGTGAACTATCTGGTGTTGCCCGCGGCCGTGATTTTTTACCTGTGCTATACTTCTAAATCGCGGCTGGAGCCTAATTATTTAATTCCTTATCTGCCTTTTTATCTTGTGTTCGCCGCCATCTTTCTGGATCAGCTCTATCGATCCCGAGCTGGGAAAAAAGCCGCGCTTGCAATAATGGTCTTAAGCCTGGCCTGGCTTGGCGGCCTTGCCCTATGGATTGATTACGGGTTCTTGAACGATACGCGCTACCAGGCGCGCGCCTGGCTGGAAAAGAACATCCCGAGTGGCAGCCGGATCGAAACGACCACCGGTCTTTTCAAACTTTCGTCCCAATATGATGCATATCTAATTGACTGGTCTTATTATACGCCGCTTCCTCCCCGGCAGCTGGTTCTGCTGGTCAGAAAACTGGAAAATAAAATACTTGCCCAATCGGTTGACCTCAGCCTGTCTGACTATGATAGATACGAAAAAGAGTGGCAGGCCAAGCTTGATGATTACCTGCATCGGTTTTCCATGTCCGGCCTCAAGGAGCGAAACCCTGACTATATAATAGCAAGTTCTCGTCTCTATAACCGGTATCTAAATTACCCGAACCGCTATCCTTCAACGAAAAAATACTGGGAAGAGCTTCTGGCCGGCAAATACAATTACCAAATCATCAAGCGTTTCGACCGGCCGCCGCTGATAGGCCTGACCGGCAATTCTCTTTGTCCCGAGATCGTCATCCTCAAGCGCGTTCGGGAATAAATTGCCAATGGGACAAGCTTGCCGGGTGCGCAAATCAGAGCAAGGCCCATTCCTGAAAAAAAACAATTCAGGGGCGAACCGCGGCTTCAAATAAGGAAGCTGGGACGCCGCCGGAATTTGATTTGATCATCCGAAAAGCGAATAGCGGAAAATGCACCAGAGCGCGGTCAGCCCGTCCCGCCAGTTGATTTTTTTGCCCTCCAGATAGGTCCGGCCGTTGTAGGAAACCGGAACCTCAAAAACTCGCAATCTCCGCCTCGCGATCTTGGCCGTGATTTCAGGCTCAAAACCGAACCGGTCCTGCTTGATCTCAATCGATTGGATGACCTCACGCCTGAAAACCTTGTAGCAGGTTTCCATATCGCTGAGATTCAAATTGGTGAAAACATTTGAGACAAAAGTTAGAAACCGGTTGGCGACATAGTGATGAAAATAGAGAACCCGGTGCTTCCTGCCCAGAAAACGCGAGCCATAAACCACATCCGCCCAGCCCTTCTCGATCGGCTCAATCAACTCGGGATACTCTTCCGGAAAATACTCGAGGTCCGCGTCCTGGACAATGACAATCTCGCCCGCGCAGTGCTTGAAACCGGTCCTGAGCGCGGCCCCCTTGCCCTGGTTCTGGTCGTGGTAAAAAACTTTGACCCCCGCTTCTTTCTCAAGCTGTTTGAGAAAATCGCGGGTGCCGTCCGTGCTGCAATCATCAACAATGATCAACTCCTTGTCCACCGGCACCAAGCGCACCTTCGCAATCACATCCCTGATGGTCTTGCGCTCGTTATAAACCGGCATCACCACGCTTAAGCGAGGCAAATCAGACTCCCTTTGCCAAATTGCATCATCAACATTTTATATCATAACCTCGGATTATTGAAAAGTAAAAATCGCCCCGCGGCTTTCGCCCCGCGGTTGTTTATCGCTTTGAACTATGTTAAAAATAAAATCATGCCCAAAAAATCCGAACTTGGGCAAATGCTGGTGGACGAGGGTGTGCTCTCCAAGCAGCAGCTTCAGGAAGCCGTTTACAACCAGGTCATTTTCGGAGGCCGGCTCGGAACCAACCTCTTGGAGCTGGGATTCCTTGACGAGGAAAGCCTTGCCCGCTATCTCGCGCGGCAGCACCGGGTAAAAACCGTAAAGCTCTCAGACCTTGCGGGCATAAGCCCCGTGGTCATCAAAATAATCCCCAAAAAGCTGGCCGAGAGATACCAGGTCGTCCCTATCCGCCTCGACGGCAACAAGCTCTATGTGGTTATGTCAGACCCGAGCCAGATGGGAGCAATCAGCGAGCTCAGCTTTGTCACCGGCAAGGTGATCGTGCCTCTGGTCCTGCCCGAGGTCAGAATTTTTGAACTCCTCAACCAGTACTACGGCCTGGGAAGAGAACTCCGATATATCAACATCGCTATGATGGAAGCCGAGCGCAGGAAAAAACAAGCCGCACGCGCGGTGGCAAAAATCACCCCGGTAAAGAAAAAAGTGGGCGCGGCGGCTGAAGACCAGGCCAGGGAGGAATTCAAGGAAAAAATTATTTCCGGAAAACCAGGAGAGCTGATCAGCGAAAAAGAATTTGAGGCTATGACCACCAGCTTTTATCTCAAAAAAGAAATTCCCCCGGGCCAAAAACCGGCCGCAATTCCAGAAAGTCAAACTCCCCCAAAACAAGAAACCGCGGCTGCCGAGCCCACACCTTCCGCCGCGGCTCCCGCGCCACGGGAACAGCCTTATGGCCGGGTGGCCCGCGCGATCTACGAAGAGCTTTTGAACCAGGGCATCGGAGGCGAAATCCCGACCGACAGAATCCGCTCCTTTCTTAAAGCCTATGTCCTGAGCGAACTCAAAGACTTTGTCCTGCCTCTCAAAATGCTCTCCGCTTTCCTTTTAAGCGAGTCAAACACACCCGGAGAAAAGGTCAGCCAGATCATTGACAACATTGCCGGCCTGGGCAGTGAACTCCATATCAGGATGCTGAAGCCCGATGAGGAACCCGAAGCCCAAAAGCCGGCTGCGGCCGAAGAGGTGGTTGAGCTTGAGGAAGAGGTGGTCGAGCTTAAACCTGTAAGCGAAGAGCCGGAGGTCTCATATCTTCCCGAGCCGGAGCAAATATCCGAGGAGCCGGTCGAAGAACCCGAGCCGGAAATTCCCAAGCTCGGCTTCGCTGAAGCCACCAAACAACTGATGGAAAAAACCAAAAACCGCGACGACCTTGCCAAGGCCGTGCTTGGCTTCGCCCAGGGCTTTTTCAAACGCGCGGTGCTCTTCACGGTAAGAGGCGAGCAAATTTTCGGATGGTATGGAATCGGGCCCAAAATCAAGATCAGACAAATCCAGCAGCTCCTTATTCCTTTAACCGAACCCAGCGTTTTCAAAACCACCGTCGACGCTTCCTGCCACTACCTCGGACCTATGATCCCTCAGCCCGAAAATGACAAGTTCCTCCAGGCAGTCGGAGGCGAAAAACCAAACAGCGTTTTCCTTATTCCCATCATCTGGCAGACCAAAGTCGTCTATGTCCTTTACGGCGACAACGGCCAGGGAGAAAACGCGCCTTTCGATATCGGAGAACTTTTGATCCTCGCACAAAAACTACCCGCGGCCATCGAGCGCCTGATCGAAGAGAAAAAGAAGCAATACCAGGTCATCCAGGGCGGAAAACAATAAGCGCATCTTTGATGAGCTTCGCATACACGACCAGCGCGGAATTTCTTAACTCCTAAAATGCAGCAAAAAAAGAATCGCCCGCGCTAAACACCCAATCATCATTCCGCGGCGCGGCAAAATAGCTTTTCACCGCAAAGACGCAAAGGGCGCAAAGAACTAAAAAAGTCTTTTCTAAACGAAATTCAAGTTTGGTCAAGGGCTATGC
>Ga0315280_10004766_pt1 | contig 19759 bp, 18 predicted proteins | sample YL17G06_40_MG_FD_203697 | JGI IMG/M metagenome (GOLD analysis project Ga0315280, IMG submission 203697) | Sediment microbial communities from Yellowstone Lake, YNP, Wyoming, USA - YL17G06_40 | ecosystem: Environmental > Aquatic > Freshwater > Lake > Sediment | place: USA: Wyoming | collected... | reverse complement strand
ACACGACACCCGATGTTAGGCACGTGGCTGACTTCGATCTAGCCGATTTCAAGGTGACGGCCCCCGATGGGGCGGCATGTCGCGTGAGGGTCGATCTGACCAATGGTCGCCTCGAATCCTACATGGTCGAAGCACTCGGACCATCCGGCGGCGACCAGGTGTCCGTCGCGGAGGCCCAGCATATCGCGCAGGCGGAAGCGCGAAGACTGCTCGGCGAAGACGCCGACCACCTGGCCTGGCAGCAGGTCCATTCTCCCTATGCGGGCGACTTCCGGTTCAGGGGCACAGGCCCTATGCTGGCTGATCCGCCGCGCGTTGGCCTCTCGCCCGTGGTCACGGTCGACGTCCTGGCGGCCGGCGGCCGCGTGGCGTCGTACCACCAGCTCCTCCCCACTGACCGTTCCCCGATCGACTGCAAGGTCAGCGCGGAGGAAGCGACTCGGATAGCCTCGGAGACGCTGCCGGCAGCGGGCCAGAGGGTCATCGAAGAGCCGGTGCTGCACCAGTGGCGCGGGAAGCTATGGTGGCGCATCTTCATTGAGGCGCCCGTTCCCAAGGGTGACCCCCTCGAGCACTTGGGTCGCGTCCAGTGGGAGTTCCGCATCGATGCGGTCACGGGTGAAGTGATAGAGAAGGCCACGCAGAAGGGCGGTAGTGGCCCTGAGAGCGCACGCAGACCCAGACGGGGAACGAGGTCGTGGGCGTCGGTTGCTGGCGGCGGGTCGGTGCTTGTCGTGGCCGGAGTGCTCGGGTACGTGGGGGTCAGGTGGCGTAGGTCAAGACTGGCACGCTTGCGCGGCTAACCCGCGCAGGCGCATTCGGCGGCCGCGACCTCATTCCGCGATCTCCTCGGCGGGGTCGCGGCCGCTGTGCTTCGTGTCAGCGGCGGTCGGCGCGGTGCCCGACTTGGTAGCCGACTCCATAATGCGTTCCAGGTTGGTCCCGCCGCCGGCGCCGGGCTGGGTAGCACCACCAGTTGCCGCCGCCGAGCCGCCCGAAGCGCGTGACGTCGGCCGGGAGCTCGACGGGCCGCGCTCAGCAGTCGGCGGTAGTCCGATGTCGCTGGGCTCGCCTGTGGCAGCCGGGCCGGTGGCGCCGGTCGCGGACGGGGCCCCGGCGGCGCCGGGCGCGGCCTCCGACTCCTCATCGGGAGCGGCCTTGACCACGAGCAGGATGTTCGCCCGACGGTCGGCGAGGTAGACGCGCGCCCCCTCGATGCTCACGGCGCAACCACGCGGCAAGTCCGCGAGCCTCGTCCCCTGTGACCACGCCACCCCGCCCTCTTCGAGGGGCTCGAAGTGGAGCGCGATGCCGTCCGCCTGGAAGAGCGGACTCCACGGCGCGGGCCGGGGCATCGCGATCGTCACTGAGTCGCCAGGCGATAGCCGGTGCCGGAAGAGGTCCAGCCACTTAATGCCCGTCTGCTCTTGTCCCACGAGCTCGATAGGCCCGGGCGCGTCCTCGTTCAAGCTCGCGACGACGGCTCCATCTGATGGCTTCACGGATACGGCGAACTCCGGGGCCGCGGTGGATTCAGGGGCGGCAAGCCCACGCGGGGTCGGCGTGCCCGCGTCGAACGCGCTCGAGGCGGGCCCCGGCGCCCACCCGGTGGGTCCTCTGCCCCAGGCGAACCAGTACAACCCGGCACCCCCCGCACCTATGGCGAACACTGCCAGTAAGCCAACCAGCCACCTCTTCGCTCCGCGACTGTGCGGCCCACGTGGGCGCGCGCCTGGGGCGACCTCTATGTCAACGGGGGCCGGTCGGGGACCAGGGGCTGACCACGGCCCGTCGCGACGCGGGGGCGCGGGGCCCGAAGCCCGCGCAGCCGGCTCGTCGTGCCCGAACGTCCCGGCTCTCTGCTGGGGCGGCTCCGGTTCCTGCTCCTGTCCGGGCTGAGACCGTGCCGGGCCGAGCAGCGCGTGAAGGCCGGACACTGGGTCCTGAGCCGCCGCCTCGAGGGGCAGGGCGGCCCTCAGGGCGAGCATGAAGGGCAAGGGGTCCCGCTTGGGATCGGCCGCAAGTCGGGTGCCGCCCTCCAGGCCGACGCCCAGCATTACCACCGAGTTCGTCCCCCGGCTCCCGCGCATGCGGGCCTCGACGATGAGGCGCTCACACGCTCCCTCGAGCGAACTCGACTCCGCGACCACGGTCCCCACCTCGCTGGGCCCCAGCAACTGGTCGCGCACCCCGGAGGTGGCGAGAGCAAGCACGTCGCCGATCTCCGCGGCGAACGTCCGCACGTACGGCCTGAGGACCTCGCCCAGCACGTGGCCTCCGGGGCCCTCCGGAGCTGGTTCGGCCTGGAGTTCGTCGGTGAGCACGCTGCAGTTGCCCCCCCTGTAGAGGTAGCAGGCGCACTGGCCGATCCAAGCCACCGCGGCCCGGTTGCTGCGCACGGCCACGGCAAGCAGCGAGCAGCTCCCGGGCACCGACGGGTCGCGGCTCGCCTGCGCGCGGTTGCGCAGTGCAAGGTCGGCCGAAGCGATGGCCTCCCGTAGGGCCAGTCCCAGGTCGAAGTGGTCCTGCATTCCCCGATGGGCTCGTCCAAGGCCGTGGGGTATCTCGAGCGACAAGGCCTGCCTTACCGCATCGACAGCCGCCGCCGCGGCCTGCTCGGCGTGAGGTGTCTCGTCGACGGCGCCGGCGACGACGCCGGCCCCGTCGAAGCAGTAGAGGCTGATCGGCCAGGCGAGCCCGGGGCGTTTGCCCTCGTACCAGTACAAGTCGTCGTACGGACCGCCTTTCAGCCGGTCGGTCCGACCGATGCCCTCGACGGGTAGGTTCCGGGGCCTAGCCTGTACCGGCGAGGGCTGCGCCGTCCCACCTTGGGTCGAATCCCTTTCCACGTGTCGCCTTGTCACCACCAGGTACGCCCGCTGATGTAGCCGCAGCCGCCGGAGGGCGCTCACGGCCTTCTCCTGGTTCGGCCGGATGCTCGCGGGCTCCTGGTCGGGTCGCACATCACCGTCCGGCACCCGGCCACCAGACCCCCGGCTGCCACAGCCCCCGACGCAGCCGAACCCATCCCGAATCAGGTCAGTTACTATACGGGGCGCGCCGCGGCAGATTCAGTGCGCGGGCGAGCGCCCACTTGAAGGACACTACTCGCGCGGGTTAGAAAGGACACAGCGCAGGAAGCAGTTGTCAACAACGGACGGCCCGGCATATGCTATCGCCCGTTCACGTGCCCCTACATGAGGCGGGCGCGGTTGGCTATGTGAGTCGGTCTGCCCATGACGGTTGGGCGCTTGTGACCGCGCCCTAACATGCATCACAAGGGACGATGCTCAGGTGCAGTTCTGGACCTTCTATCGCATGTTCCGGCGATGGAAATGGGTCATTATCGCCCTGGGCGTGCTCATTCCCCTCATGATCGTCGTGGCGACCGTCATTAAGTCCGACACATACCTGGCCAGGAGCGTTGTCTACCCGTCGCTTGAGGCCAGCATCGAGAACACGATGACGGGCACCAAGCTAGCGGCGGTCCAGCCGCGGGACCCGAAGGTCGTCTTGGGCAACCTTATACAGCTTCTCCGGTCTCGCGGCGTGTGGGAGCTGGCGACCCAGGACGCGGGGATTGCCATCGAGTACGGGCTCTATTCGCGAGGGCTTGGGATAGAGGCCAGTCAGGACAGCGATCTGATAACCGTTACCTGGCGGGACACCGATCCCGACCGGGCCATCCAGGTCGTGAACGGCACGGTCGATGCTTTCGCTAAGTTCTACGAAGACTTGCAGTCCCAGGACGCCCGGCACACGCGTGAGGTCTACGAGCAGCGCCAGGCGGCAGCGCGCAAGGCACTCGATGACGCTGAAGCGGCCCTGGAGGACTTCCAGAGCCAGAACCTACTGCTGGATGACCGCGACGTGGCCGCCCTCCAAACGGAGTACGCGCGCCTTCAAGGTCAGGAGCGGGATTTCGCCGCCATGGCCGCCCGGGCGGGGTCCACGGCCGCGTCCCTCGAGGCCAAGGCGAACGCGACTCCCGAGCGCACGGTCGGCGTAGAGGACACGCGGCCGAATCCCGAACTGGAGCGCTTGCGCCAGCAGCGCGTAGACACGCAGGCACAGCTCGCGCAGGCCGAGGCGAAGTACAACCCCGTGCATCCCAGGATCGTCGAGCTGAAGACCACCATCGGTGACCTGGACGCGAAGATCAGACGCGCCGAGGCGACCGAGTCCGGCGGATCGACCACGACGACGAATCCTGTCTACCAGGAGGTGGCCGCGAGGGCGGCCGCGGCTCGGGGGGAGGCCGACGGCGCCCAGAGCCAGTTGAGCTCGTGTAGGGCTACGATGCGCACGTTAGAAGCGAGGCTGCTGCAGCTTCCGGGCCAGAACCAGCAGCTTGTCCAGCTCACGCGAGACCGGGAAGTAGCTTCCGTGGCCTACCAGCAGCTCTCGCAATCGCTGGAAGAGGCGAAGGTGAACGAGGACGCCGCCAAGCAGAAGGGCCGCATCCGCGTCATCGACATGGCCGCGGCGCCGCTCCCCCCCCAGAACAAGCAGCTCACCATGAAGGCGATTCTGGGCCTCGTGGCCGCTGTCTTCCTGAGCGTCGTCTTGATCCTCTTGCTCGAGCAACTCGACAACCGCATCAAGGGCCCGGCGGACGTCGAGCGCCTGATCGACGTGCGCACTATCGGCGCAGTGCCGCTTCTGATGCCCGAGCGCAATGGAGACCAGCCGCTTCCTCCCGACGAGGCAGAGGCGGAGCGCATCCGCGTGGAGGGGTTCCACGAGGCGTTCCGTGCCCTTCGCAGTCAGGTGTTCCTGCTCGGCGGAGACCCGCCGCCCCGCGTGATAGGCGTTGTCAGTGCAAGGAACGCGGAGGGTCGGACAACCGTGGCCCTCAACCTGGCCGAGAGTATCGCGCAGGCCGGCGAGACCGTCGTGCTGATGGACGCCAACCTCAGATCCCCGGCAGTCCATGGGATGTACGGGCTGCCGCCGGAGCCGGGCCTGGCCAATGTACTGCGCGGTGAACTACCGGTCGAGTCCGCCCTGCGGGATGCCGACGTGCCGGGCCTCAAAGTTCTCCCCGCGGGGCCGCCCCCGGAGGACCCCGCGATGCTCCTCGGGTCGCCGGCGCTGCGCGGGCTCATCGGGAACCTGCGCAGCAGCTACGGTTGGGTAGTCGTCGACACCCCACCCGGACTGGCCTTCGTGGACGCGGTGCTCACGGCGGCCGAGCTGGACGGCGTACTGATGGTTGTGGCGGCCGGCGAGATCGCCAGGGGCGCGCAGGACCGCTTGATGCATGAGTTCGAGGCGGTAGGCGCGTCTCTGTTCGGGGCCGTGGTGAACAAGGTCCTGCCGCAGCACAGCGACGCCCTGTACTTTTACCAGCAGGCCGCCGAGCTGAGGGCGCGACAAGCTCATATAGCATCAGCGTCGGCGCCGGGAGGTACGCGCTAGCCGGGCCCCTTCCCTTGTCCCCTAGTTCTGATGCCATCTCACCCGGTCGCCGGGGCCGACACCGGAGTCCGGCTCGCCCTTGCAGAGCGCGAGCAGCCGCTCGTAGTGGCGCTCCAAGGACCACTCCGTCTCAGCCTTCTCCCGAGCCATGCGCCCCGTGCCCTCGAGCACGTCGGGGTTTGTAAGCAGACAGCTCAGCTTGTCGGCCAGGTCCGCGGAGTCGCCGGCCCGGAAGTGATAGCCGGTGATACCATCGTCAACCAGCTCAGCCATCCCGCCTATGTTGCTCGCCACGGCCGGCCGCCCGAAGCCCGCGGCTTCGACGATGACCCCCGGGGAGTTCTCGTACCAAGTGGACGGCATCACCAAGCAGGCGGCGCCCCGGTAGGCCTCGGCAAGGGCCTCGCCCTGGAGCCTCCCGGTGAACCTGACGTTCGTTGTGCCCAGCTTCTCGGCAAGCGCGCGCAGAGCACCCTCCTCGGGGCCGTCTCCAACGATCACGAAACTGTGCTCGGGGAGCTTCGCCGCCGCCTCAACGAGCAAGTGGGCGCCCTTGACGCGGTTCAGCAACCCCACGAACAGGGCGTAGCCCCTGGTGGGCACCGGTGGGGGTCTCGGCCCCAGGTCGAGGCCGATCGGCAGGTGGACCATGGCCGCGTCAGCGTAGACAGGATCGCCTCGCACTCGGCTGATGAGGAACTCGCTGGGGCTCATCAGGACGTCGGGCAGCAAGTAGCTCCGCCGGAGTCTGTGGTACCAGCACTCCGCGGCGCACAGCGCGCTCTCGACCTTGGAGTCGCCGACGCACCGGTACTTCACGGCATTGGTGAAGTGCCCCCCAATGCAGCGCTCGCACAGACCGTCATGCGCTAGGAGCCTGTAGTTGGGGCAGACAAGCTTGTAGTCGTGCAGGTAGAGCAGCGTCCGCACGCCCTCTGAGCGCAAGGCTACGAGCACCGACGGCGACAACTGATGGTAGATGTTATGGCAGACAGCCGCGTCCGGCTTGAACTCGTCGATCAGGGCCAGCATCTTCCGCTTGGCCTGGGGCGAATGGAAGAATCGCGCGGCGGCCCGCAGCCTACGCCACGGCGCCCTGACCTTGCCCGTTCCGCTCAGCTCCACATTCGAGACGAAGAAGCGCGACCACTCGGAGGGGTGGTTGTCAGGATGGTCCATTGAGAAGAAGGCCACCTCGTGTCCGCCCGCCCTTAGCAGGTCGGCTTGCCGGAACATCGTGGCCTCGGAGCCGCCAAAACTCCGGAAGAACTTGTTGACGAGCAGAATGCGCATTCAGTGCTCCCAAGTCCGGGCCGGCGCGCGGTCGCGCGCCGGCCCGGAACCCGTCTGAGTTAGGTGGTTTCGCGCAGAGGCCGTACTATCGCTCTCGCTCCGCCTTCGCGCGAAGGTACTGCGAGAGCACGTGGTCCAGGATAAGGTGCATGTCCTCGACCGGGCCGTAGTTGCGACTGGCGACAGTGATGTCCAGGTCGACCATCGACTTGAGCTTGCCGCCGCCGAACCCGATGAGCCCCACCGTGAAGGCCCCGCGCGCCTTCGCTAGCTCAACAGCCTTCAGGATGCTCGGCGAGTTGCCGGACGCGGTGATGGCGATCAGGATGTCGCCCGGCTCCACCAGCACGTCGAGCTGCTCCGAGAAGAGGCTCTCGTAGTCGATGTCGTTGCCGACCGCCGTCATGAAGGATACGTTGTCGGTCAGCGAGATGGCCTTGATCCTGGGCAAGCCGGGCACTGACGCGCCCTTCGCGAAGTCGCAGCAGTAGTGCGACGCGGTCGCCGCGCTCCCCCCGTTGCCGATGATGAAGACCCGACGCCCCTCGAGCCGAGCGGCGTGGATCCGGTCCGCCATCTCCTGGAGCCTCGCGGGGTCGAGTTCATCCAGCACCTGTCCAAGCTGGGAAAGGTAGTCCCCCAGGAACTCGCGCATCTCTGTCTCCTCCCTCGAGACCGCCGCCCCGGTTGGTACTCAGGTGCCGTACCCGTGCGGGTGCGCGTGCTTCCAGCGCCACGCGGTCTCCACGATTGTCACAAGGTCGGGGAACCTCGGCTCCCAGCCGAGCTCGTCCCGAATCCGGGCCGAGCTCGCCACCAGGCGAGCCGGGTCACCGGGTCGCCGCTCAGCGTCGATGACAGTGATCGCTTGGCCGGTCACGGCGCGGACAACGTCCACAACCTGTCGGTTCGTGTAGCCGCTGCCGTTGCCCATGTTGTACGCTCGCGCCCGGATGCGGTCGATGCTCATCAGGGCGAGGACGTGGGCCTGAGCGATGTCGCTCACGTGAATGTAGTCTCGGACGCAGGTCCCGTCCGGAGTGTCGTAGTCGGTGCCGAACAGGCTGAACCGCTCGCGCTGCCCGGCCGCCGCGTCCAAGAGCAATGGGATGATGTGACTCTCCGCTGCGCGGTGCTCCCCGAAGCGCTCCGTCGCACCCGCTGCGTTGAAGTAGCGGAGGGAGATGTGACGCAGGCCGTAGGCCCTGCGGTACCAGGCCAGCACGCGCTCGAAGGCGAGCTTGGAGTCCCCGTAGGCGTTGACCGGCTTGAGCGGCGAGTCCTCATCGATGGGCACCGCCTCCGGCTCCCCGTAGACTGCCGCGGTCGATGAGAACACGATCCTCTCGCAGCCGGCGGCCTCCATCGCCTCGAGCAGGTTAACGCCACCGCAAACGTTGGCCCGGTAGAACTTCCCCGGGTCCTTGATGGACTCGGACACCGACGCCTCGGCAGCCAGGTGCACGACGGCGTCCGGGCGCTCCGCGGCGGTCACGCCGCACAGCCAGTCGGCATCCAGGATGTCGCCCTCGGCGAAGCGCGCGCCCTCGTGTATGGCCTCCCTGTGACCGTATAGGAGGTTGTCGACCACGACCACGTCATGGCCCTCCTCAACAAGCTGCGCGGTCACCACGCTGCCGATGTAGCCGGCACCGCCGGTTACGAGGACCTTCACGCCGCGCCCTCCTCCGATGAGAGTATGACGTCCGCGGCCTCGCGGAGGCTACGGACCTTCCAGTCAGCTTGGCTACAGGTGGCGTCGTCTTCGTCGGGCGTCAGGATACGAATGGTCCTGACTCCGGCGGCCTTCCCTGCGGCCACGTCCGACTCCTTGTCGCCCACCATGAAGGAGCGGCGCGGGTCGACGCCGTGCTTGGCGATCGCCCGCAGCAGCATCCCGGGCCTGGGCTTGCGGCAATCGCACCGCTCGTCCGGGCGATGCGGGCAGTACTCGATATCGTCGAGGCCGCCGCCCTCGGCGCGCAACTGGTCCAAGAGCCACTCGTGCATCGCGGCAAGCCACTCACGCGTGAAGATACCCCGCCCAACCGGAGACTGGTTGGTGATGAGCACACACAGATACCCCGCGTCGCGAAGGCGCTTGAGCGCGCGCCCGGCGCCCGGCACCACGCGCATCTCCTCGATGCTCTTCACGTAATCGTCGCGGTCCTCGTTGAGAACGCCGTCGCGGTCCAACAACACGGCACGGCGAGGGCTAGGCGATGACAAGCCGTCCTGCTGCAACGTCTTCCTCGGCCTTCCTGTAGCTGTCCCAGGTTCCGATGTCCCTTACGTAGCCGTCGACCTCCACGCCCCGCATCAGACCCACCAGCCCGGGAAGCAGGTCTTTGCCGATGTCGGCGGGTACGCGCTCCGGAAGAAAGGAGCGCAACGACGGACGCGCGGCGTACAACCCCGCGTTCGCGAGGTCCGACCGCGGGCACTCGGGCTTCTCCTCAAACGAGGTCACCACGCCTCTCTCATCGACATCGGCGATCCCGCACGCGCACGGGTCCTCGGCACGGAACAGACCCATCGTCAGTGGTGCGTCGTGGGCGGCGTGGAAGCCAAGGAGAGCAGTGAGGTCGGCGTTTGTTAGGTTGTCGGCGTAGCCGATGATAAACGACTCCTCGCCGACGACAAACCCCCAGTTCGCGGCTACCGTACCCGCACTGCCCAGCAGCTCGGGCTCGAATGTCAGCGTGAACCTCACGGGGTGTACGGGCTGTGCCGCGAATTCCCGCACATGCTCAGGCAGGTGGTGGAGGTTCACCAGCACGTCGGTGACCCCGTGCCGAGCAAGAAGCTCGAGCCAGTACGACAGGAGGGGACGCCCCGCGATGGGGACGAGGCACTTCGGCACAGACTCGGTCAAGGGTCTCAGCCTCGTGCCGAGGCCGGCCGCGAGCAAGAACGCCTTCAACGTTGCCTCCGTGAAGTGACGGCCGTCGTGCCGCGCGGTCAGCGCTGGCCGTTGTAGACGACCCGGGAGCCACCGTCGTCGATGTCGAACGGGAGCTCCTGCAGATCCTCGAGGGCCTTCCGAACCGCCGGCTGGTCGGCGGCTCGGCAGTACAGGAGCAGGAACCCGCCGCCTCCCGCGCCGGTGATCTTGCCCCCAATGGCCCCCGCGTTCAGCGCTCTCTCGTAGAGGGCGTCTATCTCGGGATTGCTGATCCCCGAGGCCAGCAGTTTCTTCCTCTCCCACGCCTCGTACAGGATCCGCCCGACGGCGTTCACCTCTCCGCGCTCCAGGTAGTCGCGGAGTGCGTAGGCCTGGTCCCTGATGGCCTTGATGTGGTCGTAGGTGTCGCCTATCTTGGACTTCTGCTCTTGAAGAACGTCGTCGGCCTTGCGGGTCACGCCGGTGTAGAAGAGCATCAGGTTCTCCGAGAGCGCGCGCCTTGTCTCGAGTGTCACGTTCACAGGCTCGACGGTGACCGTCTCGTCTGCGAGGAAGCTGATGAACCTGAGACCGCCGAAGGCCGCGATGTACTGATCCTGCTTACCGATCGGCTTGCCCAGCACGCCTATCTCTATCTCGCAGGCCTCGCCGGCCAGCCGGTCGGCCGACACGAGCTCGCCCTTGTACGTGTACAGCGCGTGCAACGAGCCGACGGTGACCGTGGACGACGAGCCCAGTCCCGAGCCGCGCGTGGGGATGTCCGCCATCGTGGCCATCTCGACCCCCTTGCGCACCCCGGTCATCCTCATGGCCTCTCGGAAGAGCTCGTGCTGGATCTCGTCGATGTCATCCGCGAACTCGGTGACCGAGTAGCCGACGCGGATCTTATCGTCGAAGCGCCGCTTAGCGCACGTATAGACGCACTTGTCGATCGCGGCGCTCAGCACGCACCCCTCGGTGCGCTGGTAGAAGCCGCGGAAGTCCGACCCGCCCCCGGCAAGGCTGATACGGAGCGGGGTGCGGACGATGATCATGGCCTGTCACTCTCTCTTCCTGCCGGCTCGGGTCCTAGCGGCCCAACAGCCCATTATACAGGGCCTCGTACTGGCCAACGATGCGTTCCCAGTCGTACTCCCGCCGGGCGCGCTCCCGGCTCCGCGTGTTGTTCTCAGCCACCTCGTCCTCGTGCGCCAGCAGGTGGCCGAGTCGGTCGACCAGGTCGTCGACGTCCCCTTGCCGGAACGTGAACCCACACTCTCCCAGCACCTCCTGGTTGTTCGGGATGTCGCTCGCGAGAACGCTACACCCGCACGCCATCGACCTGATCGCCACCTGCGAGAGGCCCTCGATCTCGGATGGTAGGACGAAGAGGTAGGCGTTGCGCAGGAGGTCCTCCACGACATCCGCGGACACCCAGCCGAGGAACCGGATCCGGTCGCCGGCGTTGCGCTTGAGCGCTTCGAGGTACGGTGTGGCATGGTAGTCGTCCCCGGCAATGGCCAGCACCTTGGCGGTGTCGAGCCTCTTGTAGGCCTCGACCAGGTAGTGGCACCCCTTCTCCGGGGTCAACCTACCGATGAAGGCCACGTAGCCGCCCGGCGTCAGCCCGTGCTCCGCGAGTACGCCCGTGTCCTTGCCGGTCAGCACTGGCGCCCCGACCGCGATGTGGTGGACGGGACGGCGGAACGCCTCCTCAAGCTGCTGCTTCACGACCGCCGACACTGCCGTAGTGGCGTGGGGCACATGCAGGGCGGTCCATGCGCCGGTCTTCAGCGCGAAGCGCGCGAGCGCACCCCACTTCGCGCGCTCCCAGTCGAAGCTGTGCACTGTCGTGACGATCTTCGTCCGCGGCTTGAGCCGGAGGATGGGGCTGAACAGCGATGGGCCCACCGCATGGTAATGCGCGATGTCGATTCCCTTCGCGAAGAGCGCGTGAAGGGACGCGGTGAGCGTGTGCGTGGCCGCGTCTAGGTGCTTCGAGTGGATGCCGGCCGTGTGTATCCGCTTCACGCCGAGGTACGGCGAGGAGTCGCCCTTTGTGTAGTACTTGCGGCAGTAGACCCACACATCGTGACCGCGCTCGGCCAGACGGGCGCCCACAGCCTCAACGTAGTCTTCAATACCCGCAGTATAGGGGATCCCTTTGACGCCCAGGTACGCGATCCGCACGACGGCTCCCTCCAGGCCGGACAGGCACAGCCACACGCGCGGCGACGCCCAGTTCCGAACACCCGCGAGCGACCCGGGTGTTCACTCGCCGGCGTTGGCCCCAAGGGTGTCGCCCTTCGGGCGGAACTCGGCGCTCAGCTCAACGAGCTCACTCTCGGTCGCGTTCAGGAACCGCCGGCGGTTCTTGAGGATCCACTGCACCGGCGTCCACAGCGCCTTCTTCATCGCCGGAGCGGCGCTCCCGATCATCCAGCACTGCCGGTCACACGTCGCGACCTGGGCGCGGATCTCTCTCGCCCGCTCGCTGTTCCAGATCTCGTCGAAGGACTGGGTCCGTAGATCGCCCATCTCGAGATCCAGCGCGTTGCAGGGCTTGATCTTCGCGAACGGATCGACTACGAACAGGTCTGTGCCACACTCGCAAGACAAGGGTCGCTGTCCGCCGTAGACCTTGTTGACGAGGTAGTAGTTGAAGTAGGCCCGGAACCAATTCTTGGGCTTCCTGGTGCGGAACAACTCCCGGACGAGCTTCAGGAACTCCTTCGCGATCATGTCCGGGTCTTGGAACTCGTTGTCGAACTTATGGAAGTAGTAGGCATTGTGCGTGACCGCCGTGGCGAACTCGAGGTCCATCGAGAGGGCCAGCTTGTAGAGCTCGAGCAGGTCCTTGGCGTTGCGGTCGCTCACGGTGATGCCGAAGCCGATGTCCTTGAGGCCCATGTGCTTGAGCTCAATGATGGTCCGGAGGCCGTGGTCGAAGCCGTCCGGGATGCCCCTGAGCTCATCGTTGGCGGCCGGCAGGCCCTCGAGTGAGACGCGGATGCCTATGTCGCAGTGCTTCCGCGCCAGAGCCACGACGCGGTCCGTGAAGTACCCATTGGTCGAGATAACGACGCGTTCGGCCTTGCTCTTGACGACGTCGACGATCTCGCCCAGATCCTCGCGCAGGAACGGCTCGCCGCCGGTGATGTTGCAGAACTTGAGGCCGGACGGGATCTTGGCGACGTCGGCCGGGGTGACTTCCTCGGCCTTCGGGGATGGGTACCGCCAGGTGTTACACATGTAGCACTTGGCGTTGCAGCGATATGTGACGGCAACGATGCCTTCCAACATGACCTCCCCGGGGCACAGGACCCGCGCGAGATTGACCCGGCCCCCTGATGCAGACATGGGCAGCGCGCCCGCCCGTGCACCCTAACCAGAGAACCTGGCGGGCATAAGCGTCGATGCGCGAAACGGACGGCACGCTGCCCACACTCTAGTTACGCGCCGTCCGGAGCTATCCCTCCTGGCTCACGACCGCCTGCTCGGCCCTCGCGAGCTTGGCGGCAGCCTGTAGCGCGAGGCCGTAACCGTACAGCCCCAATCCGGAGATCACCGCGACGCAGGCGGAACCCGTGATCGACTGGGCGCGGAATGACTCACGCGCGTGGATGTTGCTGACGTGGACCTCGACCGCCGGAAGCTCCGCGGCGCGAATGGCGTCGTGGATCGCGACGCTTGTGTGCGTGTACCCGCCCGGGTTGATGACAAGTGCATCCCGCGTGCCACGGCAGGCCTGGATGGCGTCGATAATGACGCCTTCACTGTTCGACTGCACGAAATCGACGTCGACGCCCAGTTCCTCAGCGATGCGCCGCAGGTGGTCCTCGAGATCCTGGAGTGTGTCTGTGCCGTAGATGCTCGGCTCGCGTAGGCCGAGCATGTTCAGGTTGGGGCCGTTGATCACCCTGATCCGCACTCTAGAGCCCTCCCTCTGCCCGATCGGCTGCCGTCTCCACAAGCAGTCCTTGCCATTCGCCTCGCTCCATCGCGGCGACAGCCGGCGGATCGGCACGCCGCGCCTGACGCAGCAGCTCGTCACGGTCTTCGGACCCTTGAGCCTCTAGGTATAGCATCCTGGCGCGCATCCGGTCCACTTGCCTCGTCCGGGCCGGCGTGAAGCCGCGGCCTGAGAGCATCAACTCAATGAGCCATCGCTCATGGCCGGCTTGCTTAGCGAATGCCGCCTCCGCCTGGGAGCGTGCCTTGGCATAGGCGTCCAGACGGACGAGAACAGCCTCGGGGTCGCTCGCACCAGGCTCAAGCTCCGCGAGCGCCGCCGGCGGGTACAGGAACTCGAGGGAGGCCATCTCCGGGATCGCCTTGTACCTGCCGTACGGCGCGTCCTCCAAGCTGGCCAGCAGGCGCATGTCGGCGGCCGCGCCATCGGTGTCCCCGAGCGCTTGTGCACACGCCGCCCGACCAACGATCAGTGCCGTGAAGAGCGGCGCTATCTCCAGACCGCCATCGTAGGCGGCCCGGGCCTCAGCGTACCTGCCCTGAACTGTTAGGAGGTCACCCAGGACCCGGTAGTTCTGAACCCGCCACGGGTTCCGATGCAGAGCCGGCGCGAACGAGGCCATAGGGTCGCGGACCGCCGATCCGTCACAGACCGCGGCCTTACGGAGCGGAGTCGCGTCGAATGGATACCAGGCGTACGCGCGCCGGTACTGCGATGCCGCGTACGTCAAGATGCCGGAGCGTTCGGCTTCCTGGGCCTGGCGCCCGAGCGCCCCCGAGGTTGTTGCGCACACACCCACCACGCATGCGAAGAGACCCAACCCGGCAGTCAAGTACCCGTAGGGGCGACCGGCAGGTCGCCCGCTGGAATCTGGGTGGCGACCGGCAGGTCGCCCGCATCGCTCCCCATGAGCGAGCTGCACCCCTGCGATGAGGGCCATTGCCGTCCATAGGGTCGGGCGGATGTTCAGGTCGGTGTCCATCAGGCCGTGGAACAGCAGCGCTACCAGGCCGGCGGCCGCGCCATAGGTCAGGAGGCTGCCTGTGCCGCGCGCCCCTGCCGCGCGGATCGCGATAGCGAACGTCGCGGCCACCGCCAGCGCCGCGGGCACGCCGCATTCGGCCGCGACGTGCAGAAGGTCATTGTGTGCGTGCGTTGTGTAGCCCACCTGAGCCGCCGCGAGGTGGGCGATGCTGTACGTGCCCGGGCCCCATCCCAGCAGCGGCCTGTCCGAAACGGCGGCCGCCGCGGCCTTCCAGCAGTACACCCGGAACATGAGGGAGTGGTTGTCCGTGAAGGACGATACGAACCGTTCCCGGAGGGTAGGGATGGCGAACATCACCGCAGTCAGTCCGACGGCGCAAGCCCCCGCAACGGCCAGGCGCCGCCCCGCCGATCCCGGCAGGGCCAGGAGAACAAGCACGAACGCTGCCACAACCAGGGCGCCGATCCCGGTCCGGGAGTGAGTCAGCGGCACGGTGCCGGCGAGCAGAAGCGTCACGAACCAGCCGAGCATCCGGCCGGCACGCTCGCGCTGCGCCAGCGCAAGCGCAGCGGCAACGGGCGCCGTAAGCACGAGGAACCCGGCAAGAGCGTTAGGGTTCTGGAATGTGCCGAACGTCCGCCAGTCCATGGCTCCGAAGACCGCGACGTTGCGCAGCCACTGAGTGACGCCGGAGCCGGCCGCGATGACGGCGCCCGCCACGGCAGCCACCGCCAGACGCAAGGCCACCGGTCGTCGGTCGTCCGCCGCGGCCGCGAGTGGGATCACGAAGCACGCCGCCGCCGCGACGACGCGTGCGAGGTCGGCGATGCTGTAGCCGATGTCCCGCGTCCGGACTGTGGCGAGCGCGGCTAGGAGCAGCCAGAGCGCGATCGCGGCCGCTTGACCCGTGCGGACGGGACGGAACGCGCGCCTGCGAGCCACCATGGCCGCCGCGCACCCGGTCAGCGCCAGCCCGAGCCAGGCGTCGAGCACCGGGCCGGCCACGTCGGTGTCGGCCCCAGCGAGCCACGGGCCAAGCGTCAGGGCGGTCAGTACCGGAAGCTCCACAAGCGGGTCAAGCCCGCGAAGTAGCAGGGGAAGCTCTCTCCGCGCCGCGTGCGGCCCCGGCGCGCGCTTGCCGATGCCGCGCTTTCTGCTAGGCTTGGGCACGGCGCGCCCCCGACATCCGCTCCCGCATCTCGAGCCACCGGCGGTAGCTCTGCCGCAAGGCGTACCGCACCCAGACGCCTGCCGGGTAGAGGGGCCTCAACGCCGCCGGCACCGTCGGCGCGATGTGCTTCCTGTAGTAGCGCAGCATGCTCCTGTGATGAGCGAGGATCATGGGCCCCTGCACCTTATCCGATGACGCGCCTATCTTGTGCTCCACGCGTGCGTCGGGCACGAAAACGACCTTCCGCCCAGAGCCCCATAGGCGCTTGCAGAGGTCGATGTCCTCGCAGTACATGAAGAAGCCCTCGTCGAACCCGCCGACAGCCTCAAAGTCGCTCCGCCGGATCATCATCGCCGAGCCGGACACCCAGTCAACCTCCGTTGGCCGGTCCGTTGCCAGGTCGTCCATCAGGTACTCATGCGTGTAACGGTTGCCCGGGAAGAGCCGGCCCATGAAGGTGTTGCGGAAGATCGCGGCGCCGACAGTGGGGAACCGCCGGGCCGACGCGTGCCTGGTCCCGTGGGCGTCGACCATGAGGGGCGCCGCGAGCGCCACCTCAGGACTCGCGTCCAGGAACTCGACGAGCCGGTGGATGGCCCCGGCGGACACCGTCGTGTCCGGGTTCAGGATGAACAGGTACTCACCCCGGGCCTCAGCGACCGCGCGGTTGATGCCGGAGCCGAAGCCGGCGTTGCGGCCCATCCGGACCACGATCGCCCACGGCACGGCCTCGCCGATCCGCTCGACCGATCCATCGCCCGAATCGTTGTCCACGACGCATAGCTCAAACGGGAGCCCCCCGGCCCCCGCCTCCAGCGATGCTGCCAGCTTAATAGTCTCGTTCGCGGTGCGCCAGTTGACGACGCACACGGATACCATCGGTGCCTCCACTTAGGTGCCGGCGCAGCCACCGGTCCACGGGAGCGGCTACTCCTGATCGTCCTCGTTCTCTGCGTCGGGCCCCGGCTGGTCCGCCTCCGGCTGCTCGGGCTTCGCTTTGCGGACCGACTCAAGCGCCGCCGAACCCTCCGCTTGCACCTGGTCGTCGATCAGCATGATCGGGATCGCGTCCCTGATCGGATAGGCGCGGCCGCACTGCTTGCAGACGAGCACGACCCGGTCGTAGTGTTCGAGCTCCCCGCGGTCGGCGGGACAACGCAGCCGCTTGATAAGGTCCTCGTAGGCCACTGGCGGGCACCTCCAATGAGCCGCCGCCACGCCCCGGCGGCGCCTGGACTGTGTTCTCCGCCTCGGCCGGAGCCCCTCCGCCACCGCCTTGTTGGCGGTTCTCGCCACCGGTGTTGGCGGAAACCGCCAACCGGGGACTCAAGGTAGTGCCACGGGTTGGCGAATCCGTTGCAGGCATAGGTGTTGGAGGTGGCGAGTATGTCGCCGACAACACACAGGCAGTCGTCCGTATCCGTTCTCGTGGCCCGCACTCGCGCGGGCGATGCCCAGGCCTTCGAGGCGCTGTGGGCGCAGTCGGAGCCGCGCGTAGCGGCCGTAGTCCGGGCCTACGTCTCACACCCGGAGGATCAGGAGGACCTAACTCGGGATGTGCTGCTCAGAGCCTTCCAGTCCCTCGACACGCTCAGGGACTCCGACCAGTTCAAGTCGTGGCTGGACACGTCCGCTAGGCGCCGTTGCGTCGACTTCCTGCGCCGCAAGGGGCGGGTGAGCTTCCAGTCGCTCGACGAGCCGGCCGACCCCGACTCGGGCGGCAACGCGCAGGAGCCCAAAGCCGACGAACCGGACGTCGACGACCTGGTGATCGCGCGCACGATGGCGCGCACCGCGAGGGCGTCCCTGGCGAAGATGACCGAGCGCTGCCGGGTCTGCTACAACCTGCGGACGCACACACCGACCTCCCTTCGGGAGATCGCCCGCAGGATCGGCGCGACCGAAGGGGCCGTCAAGTCGATGGTCTACCGCGCGCGGCGCGGTCTTGAGGACGATCTTCAACCCTATATCGCGGCGTAAGGGCACGACCCCCGGGCCGGGTGAGCCACAGCCTCACCCGGCCCGCGTGCCCGATGTGCGCTCAGCCACGATCTTCTGACCGTCGCGCCAAGACCAACCGTTCGCCCTGAGCAGGCCCGAGGGGCCGTGACGAAGCATGTCCTGAGCCCGTCGAAGGGGGCCCCGCCCCAGTGAACCTCCCGCGTCCGCTGCTGAGCCGCGTTCCACGTCTTCCCCCTCTCCCGCCGGGAGAGCCTATCCTGAGCCCAGTCGAAGGGGGTTGGGGTGAGGGCCGTCGAGCCTCGCCACGTACCTCGCCAAGTGTGCTGTCTTGAGCCGCGAAGCGGCGCCAGGTGAGAGCCCACGGCGTAGGCCGTGGGAGTCGTTTGCGAGGGGGTCGAAGGCGCGCGATGCGGGAAGCTGACCGCGACGAGCACACGGCCCGACGACGGCGGGTGGTCGTACATCGAGCAGAGCTTCGATCCGCCGCTCGACCTGTCGTGGCACAAGGGGATTGGCTTCTGGCTTCACGGCGACGGCGGGGGCGGCCTGTTCAAGCTGCAGATCCGCGACCCCGAGCACGCGACCGACTACTACATCGCGAACGACTTCACCGAGTGGCGGTACTTCCAGGTGCTCCGGCCCGACCAGCCCCAGCCCGAGCCGGTGGACTACAGCCGCATCGCGCAACTGCTGTTCTACTACAACGGCCTGCCCGGCGGGAAGACAGTCACCTGCTGGGTCGATGACATCCGCGCCCTCGCGCAGCTTGACGAGGCCCGGATCGTGGACCCGCGCCTCACGTTTGGCGGCCTGGAAGTCGTCTTCCCGGCTACGCTGACGGAGGGCGAGCGGCTGGTCTACTTCCCCGGCGAGCGACCCTACGTGATCCCCGCGACACAGGGCGAGCGCAGGCTCTTGCCCGACGTGCCTGACCTGGCGCTGACCGCCCCCGGCCAGATCATCTTCTCCGCCCAGCCCCCGACCTGCGCCGAGGCGGAGGTCCGGCTGGTGCAGGACGTGGCGGAGGAGGTGCAGCTCACAGGAAAGTAGGTCAGCGGGTCGGCGTTTGGGAGTCGCGAAGCGACGCCATTGCATAGCCTGGCGCGCAAGCGCCAGGCCGGCGTGCCCCTTGCCTGCGAGTCCTGAAGGGACGACATCGCGTGTGCCTATGCCGCCCTGTCAGGGCTCTGTTGTGTGCGGGGGGCACACCCAGGGCTGCGGCCGCTGCGCGGCCTTGCCCTGGGCTATGTAATGCCGCCCCTTCGAGGCTCATCGATCCTGTCAGCGCCGGCTGGCAATCGGATGCACCTCGGGCACTCAACATCGAAGTCCGTCATGATGTAGCCACACTTGGGGCAGGCCATCGGCGGCCCCTTTGCCCCGAGCGTTGCGCAACGGGAAGGGCGTTCGGCGAAAGCGCGGAGAGAACCTACATGCGGCGGGCCCCGGGGCACTGAGCCGAGGGCTTTGGTCGCTGGCAGCGAACACAGTACAATGGTCAAGGGTGGGTGGTTGACGTGATGCCGGAGGAAGGAGGCGAGGTAGGGTGGACGCCACGACCGCACTCGAGACTGGATTGCAGACCGTCACATCAGTCGCGCACGAAGATCGGCGCTACGTGCTGTCGTGTCCCATCTCTGTCGAGGTGGCCTACAGGGAGGGGATGGTCTGGTGGGAGTGTCCCTCCCTGGAGATCTGGGCCTGCGGAGCCACGAGTGGGGACGCGCGACGCGCCTTCGCGGCTGAGTTCGCGAGGATCTACGACTACTACGCCAATGAACCAAACGACAGGCTTACTGACGGTGCCCAAGAGCTCAAGCATCTGCTCACTGAGGTCGTCGCCCGAGTGGATGAGGGCACGCCGTGAGCCTGAAGAAGAGGGCGGTGCTCAGGGCGCTCCGCAAGAAGGGTTTGGTCGAGAGCGAGTCACGCCACAAGATGCTCGTGCTCATGGTGGATGGTCGAGCCAGCCGCATCTCGACGCACGTGAGTCACGGCCCCGAGGAAACACTCAGCGAGGCGCTCGTGACCCTCATGGCGCACCAGTGCCATCTCTCGGTACCCGAGTTC
>Ga0315280_10004765_pt1 | contig 19759 bp, 19 predicted proteins | sample YL17G06_40_MG_FD_203697 | JGI IMG/M metagenome (GOLD analysis project Ga0315280, IMG submission 203697) | Sediment microbial communities from Yellowstone Lake, YNP, Wyoming, USA - YL17G06_40 | ecosystem: Environmental > Aquatic > Freshwater > Lake > Sediment | place: USA: Wyoming | collected... | reverse complement strand
AGGCGAATTGTGCAGGAGCGCGTAGTGCGGGAAATCCGCACGCTACGCGCGATGTGGCGGGAACTGGAAACGGAGCTTCGGGAAAAAACATCTCCGCGCTACCGCGCCAGTTCCCGACCCTACCAACTCCGGTCCGCAGAGGCACTCGGGCCCGTGCCAGCCTGCAACGTGTGCCGGTCTTAGGAGTGAAATGAAAGTACTTTGGCTTCGCATGCATCTGGAGCGGCGGATACCCCGGCCCTGATCGCTGACTCCGTCGTTGTGATACAAGTCCCTGGCGTCCTAATCGCGCACATGCCACATCGTGCATCTTTTCGCTTCTGATCTCTATACCAGTTTCCCCTTCTCGCGGAAGTAGTGGTAAAGTTCCGGTCGGAATCTCGCAAGGAGGCTCCTTATCATCAAACGGCCCTTCATGCAAATGCTGTACACGTCCGTCGGTCTAGTACTCGCCAGCACGTTGGCGTTGGAGGCAGGGCAGCAGAACGCGGCCGCCCAATCCTCCTTCCCCACCTCCCGAGATCCTGTGTTCTGGCCGTTCTCAGCAACTTCGCCGTGGAACATGCCGCTTGCGACCACCGCGGCGTTTTCCGGCCCGAACGATCCATGCACCATTGATCTGACGGACCCGTCCGTGTCTACAGGCATCAGCGCTCTTAATTGGAGTCAGCCGATTTACGTTGCCAAGCCTGAGGATCCTCGGACGGGACTTTCGCTGGATCCCAATAACGGCCTCCCTCCCTATGGGCTTGATCCCTCGGTTCACCGCAATAACCCGGTTGCAGGAATGGGGGTCCCGATTGATGCCACGCCGGCCTTGCCTACTTACGAAGCAGAACCACTGACGGATGCCCACCTGAACATCATTGACGAAAACCATCACTATGTAGTGGAGATGTGGCGCGCCAAGAGAGTTGCACCCCTCAAGATTGTCGCCTTTACGATGGTCAAGAATGATTTGCGAGGCCCGGGCGTCGGAACGGGCGGTGCACGTGCCTACGGAGGCAGCGCAATTGGGGGATTGATTCGAAAAGGCGAACTTGCCCCCGGGATTCATCATGCCCTCGCGTTCTGCATTCCCCGCTCTAAGCAGAAGTGTTGCGAGCCGGTTTGGCCAGCTACCACGGTGGACGGAAAAGCGCAGGGTACTTACACCGGAAACCTTCCTATGGGGCAACTGGTGGCCCTGCCACCCGACGTGAATCTGAAGTCGCTAAACCTTGGCCCTCAGGGTTACGCCATCGCGAACGCCCTTCAGGATTACGGCGCGTACGATGTTGACTCGAGCGGTGGTTTCGCTATTTACGTTGAACCCACAGCCGCGAACGAACTCGGAAAAGCTGAGGAGGATCTTCGAAAAATCCGACCGTTGCTTCGCTGCGTAACTAACAATCGCACTGATAATGTGGGTGGCGGTGGCTCCAATGCTCTGAGGCGGGCGCCCAAGGTTCCCCCTTTTTTGGAATAGAGTACTCTCCATGCCAAAAACTCGATTGCGGCACGAAAACAATCCGGCGTGGCTGTCCATACCAAAAACTCTAGTCGCGCTGAATTCTATGGAGCTTGCGGCCATGATTAGAAACACGGCCAGAAGTTCGCCCTTGATCCGATTTGCCGAGAGGTAACCGTTATTCCCTCGGCTGCACGCATTTTTGCCGACCCACACCAGCGGCCGGAAGGCTGGGCGGAGACACGAGGTCATTGACACCGAAGTCGGCTTGGCCTACTCAGACTACAGTGCATGAATCCCGAGGCTTTGCGACTCACCATCCCGGGCCGATCATTGAGTTAGACTGATGCTGGAGGAGGGTAAAAAAAGGTGAAAGCACTCGTAAAGAGCAGGAGAGAACCTAGACTTTGGCTTGAGGAGGTCGAGGTCCCGAGAATTGGCATCAACGACGTGCTGATCCGTGTACATCGCACCGGTATCTGCGGTACGGATCTCCACATTTACAAATGGGACGACTGGGCACAAAGAACAATTCCCGTGCCGCTGGTGATCGGGCACGAGTTCGTGGGCGAGATTGTGGAGGTGGGCTCGAACGTTGCGGATTTCTATCCGGGGGACATTGTAAGCGGCGAAGGACATGTAGTTTGCGGGCGTTGCCGAAATTGCCTCGCTGGCCGTCGCCACCTTTGCGCCAGGACGGAGGGCGTAGGCGTCAACCGGGCTGGTGCGTTTGCGGAGTATATCGCGCTGCCCATGACGAATATCTGGCGCCATCACCCTTCGGTCGACCGGGACATTGCCGCCATCTTTGACCCGTTCGGCAACGCCGTCCACACCGCCTTGTCTTTCCCGGTCCTGGGAGAGGATGTGCTGATCACGGGAGCCGGACCGATTGGGCTTATGGCGGCGGCTGTCGTCCGGCATGCCGGCGCGCGATATGTGGTGATCACAGATGTCAATCCGTTTCGGCTTGACCTCGCAAAGAAGATGGGTGTTACCGTGGCCCTGAACGTTCAGGAAGGTACATTGCCGGACGTGCAGAAGGAACTGGGGATGCTCGAAGGCTTCGACGTGGGGCTCGAAATGTCGGGTAATCGTGCGGCGTTTCGTGACATGCTTGCGAATATGAGCCACGGAGCAAAGATTGCCATGCTCGGCATTCCCGAGCGCGAAATGTCCATCGACTGGCAGACGGTAATCTTCAACATGCTGACTATCAAGGGCATTTACGGCCGCGAGATGTATGAAACCTGGTACAAGATGACAGTCATGCTGCAATCCGGGCTGGACATCAGTCCGGTGATCACCCATCGTTTCCATTACGAAGAATTCCCCAAAGCCTTCGAGGTCATGAACACTGGCGAATCCGCCAAGGTCATCCTCAACTGGACCTGACCCCGTCCTTCGCCAAAACCTCGCCCGCACTAATTTTGAGAGAGGACGTACTTAAGGAGCTCTCTTGTGTCCTCAGAATCCCATACCATCAGGATGCGCAACGTTGGATCCGACACGGACCGCGGCGCGTGGAACCGAGAATCCAAACAAGCCTGGCACCTCAATGGCAACGTATCCACGCGCCGTTCGTAGCGATGATGGAGCCCTCCAACCTGTGGAAGTCCAACGATCTTTCCCATCTCCGGCGGCTGTATCGCCCGGAATGAGGGAGTGTCCTTGGTCAGGGATAGATGGGTTCGGGAGCGCTCGTAGTAATCGAAATAACCCTTCAAGATGTTTCGCAGGTGTCTCTCCGAGGATGATCACGTGGTCCAAGCACTCGCGCCTGATCGAGCCCACCAGCCGCTCTACAAATGCATTTTGCCAAGGACTGCAGGGTGCGATCATCACTTCCTTGATGCCCATACCCTGAATCCGACCGCGAAAATGGTCACCATATCTTGTCCCGGTCTCGCAGCAGATAACGTGGCGTAGCGTCTTCGGGAAACGCCTCGACCATTTGCTGTGCGGTCCAGAAGGCCGTCGGGTGTCCCGTCACGTTGAAGTGAACCACGCACCTGCGGTGATGAGCGAGCACTACGAACACGAACAGGATCCGAAAGGTGGCTGTTGGGACGGTGAAGAAATCGATCGCGACCAATCCGTTCACATGGTTGTCCAGAAAAGCCCTCCACGTCTGGGAAGGCGGCTTTTGGCGCTTGGGCATCAGCCGAGAAACGGTGCGTTCCGAGATCTCGATCCCCAACTTCAGCAATTCTCCATGAATGCGTGGTGCTCCCCACGGAGGGTTGGCTTCAGCCATCTTTCGAATCAACCCCCTGATCTCGGGGCTCACCTCTGGTCGGCCCCTGGGTTTTCGTCTGGAAATCCAGGTCCAGAAGAGGCGGAAACCCTTCCGGTGCCAACTCACCACTGTCTCCGGCCTGACAATCACCAAGGCCTGCCGCCAATCACACCAAACCCTTGACAATCAGACCGAGAACACACGGTCTGCTTCTCTCAGCCGTGGCCGAGGGCATTGTCTTTTCATCACCGCCACCTGCTGACGTAAAGCGAGATTTTCAAGGGCTAGCTCCCAAACGCTCGGTGCGATGAAAAGAAAACAGAAAAGTGAAAACAGGAGCCTGAGCATGCTGCTGAATATCTGAGATCACTTGGGAGGAATCAACTATTGTCAGGCAGATGTGATTTTGGCGAAGGACAGCCCTCGGTCGCTTTCTTCCAGTTCCACGCCGTAGACTATCCTGGACTTACCCTCGGCGGGTCGTCGCCAGACGACGCGAGCCTGCACCCCTGGCTGGGACATACCCGAAGCCTCGCCGACACTGACTAGGATGCGCTGCCCCTCTTCCATCGCCACGTCGGAAACGAAGCAGGCGCCAATTTTCGAGAGGTTCTCCGTCTGCGCAACCTCTTCCCGGCCATCCTGAAGGCGGATGCGGGCCGGCAGCTTAATGGTCAAGCGCTTGGCTCGGCGTTGCTTCCTCCAACTTTCACGAACGGAAGACAAGACCGCCGCGCCTGCCTGACGGGAACGGACTTCATCGGGTTCAGCTTGGGCAACTCCAAACTTCCACTCCGTTACCTTGCTGCACTGAGGGCAGTCGCGGCGGAGCGACGAATGGGTCATCGCCGAGCGGTATTGCTCCAGCGTCAACTGCGCCAGCTCCTGGAAATGGCACGCGGAGCATTCAAGGAGGGCAGTTATCACATCCTTCCTGGCAGGTGTCTCCACTTTCTCGGGGAAAAGGATTCCCCAAAAGTGGACTTCTGGATTGAGACATTCCACGCCGCATTCGGGCCCCTCGCCCAGGGATTGGTCCCTGTCGCCCACCACGCGGAACGGGCAAGACATCCCGTTCTGGAGGTTGGCGATCGTGATCTGGTCCTGAGGTCGCACAGGAGTTTTCAGACTGATCCGTGCGCCATGGCGGTTGATTACCAGGGTCGTGGTTCTTTCTCGGAAGGGCTTCCCGTCCGGGTTGGTTCCCCGAACCTCAATCGGGATGCGGAGCAACACGCGCTCGCTCCGCCGTCTCTGCTCGCCAAGTCGGGGAGGAGGGTCAGGATTCATACTCGCCAAGTCCCCCACACGAAGTGATCGGTGATACGTAATGCCAAATCAAAGCTCATGGGATTGATAGCTGTCCATGCCAAAAACTTCATTCTCATTGGGTTCAAGGGACTTAGTGGCCATGATCAGGCAGACAGGCAGAAATCCGTCCGTGGTGCAGTTCGCGGAGACATAACCTGTGATTCTCAGGCTGCACGCAGTCTTGGCGACCCACACGAGAACCTCTCGACCTAACTCACCCATGTAGGTGAAGAGCCTCCACAACACCTTCTCTCTAGGCCCGAGACGCTCGCTCTTCCTCGCCTTGGGGGCTTGAGGCTCTCCCCCGGCCACTAAGAAGAACTGATAAAGTTCAATGCCGAGCGCCCTTGCCAACTTCTGCCTTCTTAAGCGGCGACAGCTCCCTCTGCCGAATCGTCTGCGGCTTGCCACTTGGAGGCGTAGACTGCGATGCGCTTTCGGTCCTCCGGCTTCATCTCAACGAACTGAAGGCCCATTCCTAACTGCGGTAGGACGTACCTGACCTCTGCAGTCGCAACCACGATGGGGCCTTGGTCATCGAGATGGAAGCGCAGAGTGAGGCGCGATCCGACGGGCATGGGCTGCTTGGTCTCGACAAACATCCCTCCCTGGGTCACGTCTCTTGAGAAGGCCAGCGACATACTCTGCTCGGAGTAGATCTGGGTCGCAAGGGGCACGCGCGGATGTTGGCGTCGGTTGGCCGTGTTCAGGTGGATGATTCGCAAGAACACCTGCCGATCTTGGGGATCGATGTCCGTGAATTCGACACCGGCGCCCCGCTCGGGAATCTGGTAAAGCACTTTGGCCTTGGTTTCCATGACGGACAGATGCTTGGCGGGGCGGAAGCGAACGCGGATTTCTGTTCCGGTCGGGAGGGGGGTACAACAGCCAGAAACATACCCCCGGCTCCCAGCATGGTGGCGAGCCCGCGTGACGTCCTGTCACCGTACGAGAGTTCGAGGGGCAGATTGACCTTGACCTTTGGATAATCTGCCCACCTGGCTACCTTCAAGGCAAGTTGACCTCTGAGGAGCATGTACTTCAATGGACAGTGTACACTCGCAGCTACCCGGGATTCCAACATCGAAATCCCGGGTTGATTCTGTTGAAAGACTGTAGCAGAATGCCCTCCGTCATGAAGAGAGCGGGATTTCATGCGTCTGCTGGTTTGGCGACCACCCTATTATCTAGCGGATTTTGGCGCTGGTACCGCGTCGCCCACCAGGCACCGTTGAACAGGAACACGATGCCGGCATCCTGCTTTCTCGATCGAGGTTAGTCAAGAGGTATTGCGCAGCCACTGGCTATTTCGGGAGTCTTCTATCAGGACAAAATCGCATCTGGGGGTCCTACCTGGTAAATCAGTTGAGGTATGTAGCGTAGGACATAGCTTGCCAATTGCGAGGAGTCCGGGGCCAAGTCTGCGCGTGCATTTAGCCCAAACCCCGGGGTTTCTGGCACTGCGACGAATACTCAATTACCGTCAACCCGGGTAAACCGTGTTCGCCGGGAAGAGATGAGATATGAGTGTTGAAGACGTTGCAGGCATTGTCGAAAAACACAGTGGCCACCGGTATGGACTCATTGCCATCCTTCAGGATGTCCAGGCCAGGTACGGCTATCTACCGGGCGAGGCGTTAAGGATCGTTGCTGATAAGACGGGGCGCTCGCTGGTGGACGTTTATGGAGTCGCGACCTTCTATCGATCGTTCAGCCTGAAACCGCGCGGCAAGCATCTCTGCTCCATCTGCCTGGGCACGGCCTGCCACGTGCGCGGCGGGCCAGTGATCGCGGAAGAGTTTGGACGGGAGCTCGGTGTCAGGCCCAGCGAGACCACGGCCGATCGCGAATTCACCCTCGAGACGGTGAACTGCCTCGGGGCCTGCGCCCTGGGACCGATTGTGGTCGTGGACGGCCACTACTTCTCCAACGTGAGCCCCGTGGAGGTCAGAGAAATCGTGGAGCGGGTCCGCGCCGGGCTGGATAAAGTGGAGGTCAAGACTGACCAACGGATCTTCCCCGTGGAGGTCAGTTGTCCCCGCTGCAACCACAGTCTCATGGACCCGGGCCACCTGGTGGACGGCTATCCCTCGATTCGGGTGAGCCTGTCTTTCAACCGTACGCACGGCTGGATCCGGTTGTCTTGTCTTTACGGCAGCTACACTGTGGAATCCGAGTGCGAGGTTCCGACGGATGCTTTGGTTGACTTCTTCTGTCCGCATTGCCACGCGCATCTGATTGGCGCTTCCATCTGCCCGGAATGCGGCGCGCCGATGGTGCCTATGATCGTGCGTGGTGGCGGCATTGTGCAGATTTGCTCGCGCCGTGGCTGCAAAGGCCACATTCTGGATTTGAGCGGCCCTACTTTCTGAGGAGAAAGGGGGACTTGCGGGAGCCTGTCATCAGGATGTCCTGCCGCGGGGGAGCGAGATACACTGATGGAAAGACTCAAAACAATTGAGGACTTCGGGGCACTGCAAAACCGCATCGTATCGGATCGCGACCCGAGTATCCCCGTGATCGTAATCTCCGCGGGCACCTGCGGCCAGGCGAGCGGCGCTAATGACCTGATCCGCGTCACGAAGAGGGAGATTCTGGCGAAGGGCCTCGCGGAGAAGATCCACCTGCGCATCACGGGTTGCCACGGCTTCTGCCAGGCCGAGCCCTCGGTGCTCATCGAGCCGCGTGGAACCTTTTACCCGAGGCTTGGCATCAAGGAGATGACGCGTATCGTCGAAGCCGCGGCGCGCGGAGATGTGCTGCAAGAACTGTTGTGGAGAGACCCGAAAACGCGCAAGCGGGTGGAAAAGCAGAGCGATATTCCCTTCTTCCAGAGCCAGACACGCACGATTCTGTCGCGTAACGAAAAGGTTGACCCGATCCGCATCTGCAACTACATCGAAAACAGGGGCTACTCGTCGTTGGTCAGGGTGCTTGAAAAGGGTGATCCCCGCCGGGTGGTGGAGGAAGTCAAGGCGTCCGGCCTGCGTGGCCGTGGTGGCGCAGGGTTCCCCACCGGCAGGAAGTGGGAGTTGTTGGCGAAGCAGCCGAATGGCCGGGGCAAGTTTCTTGTCTGCAATGCGGATGAGGGCGACCCGGGTGCGTACATGGACCGCAGCGTGCTCGAGGGCAATCCCCACAGCATCATCGAGGGAATGCTCATCGGCGCGTACGGGACCGGGGCAACGGCGGGAATCGTCTACGTCCGTACCGAGTACCCGCTCGCCATCAAGCACCTCGTCATCGCGTTGCGGCAGGCGCGCGAACTTGGCCTTCTCGGCGAAAACATTCTGGAGACGGGCTTTTCCTTTGACATTGAGATGGTGAAGGGAGCCGGGGCTTTCGTGTGCGGCGAGGAGACGGCATTGATGCGCTCCGTCGAGGGGAGGATAGGTGAGCCTCGCCAGCGGCCTCCCTATCCCGTCGAAAAAGGCATTGACGGCAAGCCCACGGCGATCAACAACGTCGAGACCTGGGCCAACATCCCGATCATCATCACGAGCGGCGCTGGCGAGTTCGCCAAGATTGGCACACCGCAGAACACCGGCACGAAGATCTTCAGCCTGGTCGGTAAAGTGAAGAATACCGGTCTGGTCGAAGTGCCAATGGGCATCACCGTCGGCGAGATCGTCCACGACATCGGCGGCGGCCCCTCGGGGCGGGCGGAGATCAAAGCCGTGCAGACCGGCGGGCCGAGCGGGGGCTGCATCCCCACCTCGATGTTCGACCTGCCCATTGACTACGAGAGCCTGACCAAGGCGGGCTCCATCATGGGGTCGGGCGGCATGATCGTCATGGACGAGAACACCTGCATGGTGGATATCGCCAAGTACTTCATGCAGTTTTTAAAAGATGAGTCGTGCGGCAAGTGCTTCACGTGCCGCAAAGGCACGCAGAGGATGTGGGAGATCCTCGACGACATTTCAAAAGGCCGAGGGACACCGGAAATGCTGGACCTTCTGGAGGAACTGGCGCTGGTCGTGAGGGACACGTCGATGTGCGGCCTGGGACAGACCGCCTCCAACCCCGTGCTCAGCACCTTGCGCTACTTCCGGGATGAGTATCTCACCCACGTCGAGCGAAAATTCTGCCCGGCCATGGTGTGCCGCGACCTGTTTACGTATCGCGTCATCGCCGAGAAATGCACGGGTTGCGCTCTCTGCGTGAAGGTGTGTCCGACAGGCGCCATCACGGGACCCAGAAAAGAACCGCACAACCTCGACCTGTCCAAGTGTATCAAGTGCCGCGCCTGCTACGATGTCTGCAAATTCGAAGCCATCGCCGGCGACGCCATCATCATCGTTCCGGCGAAGTGAGCGGACCGGGGAAGGAACCGCATGGTCACCCTAACCATTAACGGCCTGCCGGTAACGGTGGAAGAAGGTACCACCCTGCTCGAGGCTGCCCGATTCCTCGGGTTTCCGATCCCCACCCTTTGCCATCTGGACGGGCTCACGCCCTACGGCGCTTGCCGGCTCTGTGTGGTGGAAATCGGGGAAGACTCGAAAGCCAGATTGGTCACCTCATGCACCTTCCCGGCCCAGAATGGGCTCAAGGTGCGGACCGCCTCGTCGCGCGTTGTGCGGGCGCGAAAGATGATCTTGGAACTCCTTCTGGCCTCATGCCCGCAGTCGAAAATAATCCAGGACCTCGCCTCGGCATATGAGGTGCACCAGCAGCGCTTTCGTCAGGAGTACGAGGACTGCATCCTTTGCGGGCTCTGTGTGCGGATGTGCGAAGAGCAAATGATGGCCAAAGCTATCGGCTTCCGCGGGCGCGGCGAGAAACGGAGCATCGGCACGCCGTTCGACGTTCATTCCGAAGTCTGCCGGCTGTGCGGCGGCTGCATGTACGTTTGCCCGGCCTGCCAGCTCCGATGCACCTATAACCAGCCAGAAAAGGCGATTTGCGGCAGTTGCGCGAACCTGAGCCCGCCCTGCCTGGAGAAAAAACCGTTTGACGACATGATGTGCTACATGGATCCCTGTGTAGCTTGTGAGATTCAGGAAAGGCCCAGGAGAATAAAGGAGTAATCCCCCATGTCCTTCTCGAGAACAAACGCCTCGGCTGCAACTCTTACGAAGAACCGGACGGAAGGCTCGATCGTGCCTGCCTCGGGCATGTGTGTGACCTGCGTGGACGGCTGCGTCGGGATGTGCGAGATCGGCAAGTCCGCCTACCGTGGCCATGAGGTGATCTACCCGCAGCCCTTCGGGGTGATCACGACCGCCGGCGAAAAGAACTATCCGGTGGACTATTCCCACTTCAACATCATGGGAACGGCTGTCGGCGCGCACGGCGTGGAGGCGGACAGCGACAAGGCCATCTTTCCGGCGGTCAATCTGGAAGTGGTCGTCGGTCACGATAAGAGACTAAAGTTCCGCTATCCCTGGATCATCCCCGGTCTCGGCTCGACCAACATCGCGAAGAACAACTGGGAAGGGCTGGCCATCGGCTCGGCACTGGCCGGCACCGGCCTGACCATCGGTGAAAATGTCGCGGGCATGGATCCTGAGTCGGTCATCAAGAACGGCCGCGTCGTGGATACGGCAGACCTGAAGCGTCGCGTGACTCTTTACAAGGATTATCAGCGCAACGGCTATGGCGCCATCATCCTCCAGGCGAACATTGAAGATACCCGCCTCGGGGTGCACGAATATGCCATCGAGAAGCTCGGGGTGGAGTGCGTGGAACTGAAGTGGGGGCAGGGCGCGAAGGACATCGGCGGCGAAGTGAAGATCAATAGCCTCAAGAAGGCCCAGATGCTCTATGAGCGCGGCTACATTGTCCTTCCCAACCCGACGGATCCGGTCGTGATCAAGGCTTTCGAGCGCGGCGCGTTCAAGGAGTTCGAACGGCATTCGCGCGTCGGCATGGTCACGGAAGAATCGTTTGCCACCAGAGTTGAAGAACTGCGCCGGGCGGGGGCGAAGCACATCTTCCTCAAGACCGGCGCCTATCGTCCCGCCGACCTGGCGCGGGCCGTGGTGTTCGCCTCCAGGTACAAGCTGGATCTCCTCACCGTGGACGGGGCAGGCGGCGGCACGGGCATGAGCCCCTGGAGGATGATGAATGAGTGGGGCGTGCCACCGGTAGAGCTCCACTCACTGATGTACCAGTATGCGAAGCGCTTGGCTGAGGAGGGCAAATACGTGCCGGCTCTGGCTGTATCGGGCGGATTCACCTTCGAGGATCAAATCTTTAAGGGTCTTGCCTTGGGTGCGCCGTTCGTGAAGCTGGTCGGAATGGCTCGCGCTCCGATCGCGGCGGCAATGGTCGGGAAGACCATCGGCCGGGCCATCGAAGAGGGCCAGCTTCCCGTTTACATCGAGCGTTTTGGCTATTCACGGGATGAGATCTTCGTGACCGCTAGCGCGCTGCGCCAGGAGTTGGGCAGTGAAGTGTTTGAAACGGTACCGACCGGTGCCCTGGGTCTCTATACGTACTACGAGCGGCTGGCTCAGGGTCTGCGTCAGCTCATGGCCGGCAGCCGCAAGTTCTCTCTAGAGTACCTCCGCCGGGATGATATCGCCGCGCTGACTCGCGAGGCCGCGGACATCAGCGCAATCCCCCACGTGATGGACGTGGACAAGGAGCAGGTGGAACAGATTCTAGGCGGGTGGGCAAAAAGGGCTGCTGCCTAAATACCTCTTTTCAGGCAACAGCTTGGCGGCAAGATCGCATGCGCCGATGAAGTACTCTGACCGGCAGCGGACACAGCCAACCAGCCGGGCCGGGCGAGGTTTACGACTTCGTTTTGTTGAGTCACCACAACTTTTGCCACCGACGAGCCTTCAGAGTCCGGCCGTCGTCCAAAGAGATTCCTCGGAGGAAAGGCCATGAGAGATTACATATTCATCAAGGTACAACCGCTCAAGGCCCGCGAAGTGGCTGGCAAGATTGCCGAAATCGCTGGAGTGAAGGTTGCCCATGTCTGCTGGGGGTTGCCGGACGTGATCGCTCAAGTGGAAGCCGATGACGAAGAGGCCGTACAAGAACTTATCATTGGGCAGATTCAAGCAACCGAAGGCGTAACTGAAACCGACACGCATATCGTGCTCGAGGACTAAGCTACCGAGGTAACCGCGCCACGGAACATGCCATCCTGCCTGTTGGCAACCGAGAAGAGTTGTGCCTACCAAGAACTCCGTTCACATTGAGTCTAAGTAAGTTAGTGGTTGAAACTAGAGAGACAACCAGGGATCCAACCGCAGGTCAACTCGCGGAGGGGTAGCCGTTAATTCCCAGTCTGCACGCATTTTTGACGACCCACAGCCACGTTTCCGGCGCCTCGGACTTTAGCGCGGGTAATGGGAGTGAACCGGGCAAAAGCCGTAGCTCAGCGAACTTTGCTCAACGGTCTCATTCCCACTGAACCGGGACACCCGGTGAGGGTCCGACAAACCGCAGAGCGGCACTCCTGGCAATCACTTTTCCTTATCGTCGCGATAAGAACTATCAATTTCCCTTCCGCGAGAAATGGTAGTAGAGTTTGGCCAGAGCGGGCCTATTGGAGCATTCAAATGCTGTGCCCTTACTGCCACACTGAGTACACGATGGAGTCGCCGTGCTTCTGTCAGCCGCCCATCGCCACTAAGGATGCTGAATCAGACAACGCCCCGGACTCACAGAAGGTCTCTGAAGACCAGGCCATCGGTTGGAACACATGCCGTGGCAACCGGATTGACTGAGAGCTGGGCTATCGGCGCGCGGGTGATCTGCCCGTTTGACCACGCCCTGTGTGTCGCCAAGAACGCGTCTGACGCAAATTGAATCGTTTTTTCCATTTGAGGGGGTGTCCATACCAAGAACCTCGTTCGCATTGAATTCATGGAGGTTAGCGGCCTTGACGCCGGAGACAATCAGAGACCCGTCCGTTGCTCAACTTGCGGAGGTGTAACCGTTAGTTCCCAGAACTCACGTGATTCTTGCGGAGCACGCCCGGTCACGTAACCTTTTGATTCTTCATGTGAACTGATTTTTGCCGACGGACAAGAGAGTATCGGCTCCTGCAGGGGAAGATTGCGCGGGTGGAGAGGGCGCAACAGATTCGCGGCCTGAACCGGAACCACCATCACCTGTTGAAGGAAGTGTTCAAGGGAGCCGCGCTGAACGCCAGCCGGCGCCCGGGCATCTTGAAGGAGTTTTACGAGCGGTGGGTAGCCGCAGGGGTGCGGCCGGAATTGGCACGACTGACTCTGGCGCGGAAGATGGCGGCCCTGACTCTGGCGGTGTGGAAGCCTCCGAAGTAGCGGGGAGGAAGCCTCCGAAGTAACTCTATATGCCCCCTCGTACGACCTGAAAAAGCCATAGGCCACGAGTCTGAGATAGAACCATGGTTGACACCCCATCAACCGCACCGGCTTGCACCGTTTCAGCTCGTAGCGGACGCAAGCACGATGGCACCATGCTTTCCACCAGAGGCTCAGCAGGGGCGGGCAGAGAGAAGAGAGAAACCAGAACACTGGTCTGCGAACTATCGCAGCAATCCCTCTGCACCGCCCGCGGCTCTGTCCCCCGCCCTCAGCAACTCAACGGGGCTGGCTGTCAGAAAAACCTCTGGCCGCCGGTCAGGGAGATGTGTTTTCTCTTGACATCCCCTCTCATAGAGCCGCTATTTCCCAGGGTGCACGCATTTTTGGCGACCCCCAGGTGAGCTGTCGCCTTATACAGTGCGGGCCAATGACAGGACGCTTTCTTCAGTACGCCACGCTCACCTTATGCGCCATAGGCCTTGCCGGCCCTCGCCCTAACGGTGCTCTCGCTTGCCCTTACCAAAGGCCGTGGTGATGATGGCGAGAGCTAGTTTCATCCCTTCTGGGTGACTCCCTACTCCTTGACGACCCCGGCGATGAAGTTCTGAATGGCTTTAGGCTCTCCAGGGCAGAGTTCCACGAACTGTATTGCCATGCGGTCGGGCGGGTGCTTTCGAACGACCTTGGCACGGGGGTTTAGAACTTCAGGGTTTTGAGGCAGTGAAAACCGCAATTCCACTTCGTCTCCTACCTGCAAACCACCCGAGCAATCCAGCAACATCCCGCCCTCTCCAATATTCAGACTGGTGCAAGTGAATTGGTGCTTATCGGCTTTGCAGTTGACGACTGTGCGCAGGGGTAGTCGGATATAGCTTCTCTTCTCTCTCAGCATCGCCCACTGCATCGGCTTGAGAAGACCCATCAGGCGATTCACGTCCGGGGGTTTCCCAAGGAAAAAGGTGATGCCAGCCCTGAACCCGGCGCGCATCGTTTGTACATCGTCGTATCCCGTCAGCATGACGATGGGGACGCTGCTGTTGGAGGGCGAGTTGCGTATCCGCCGAGCCAGCTCGAATCCGTCGAGTTGCGGCATTCGAGCGTCTAGAAAAATCCCGTCAAACTTCTGTCGATCTACCCGACGCGCTGCTTCCATGCTGTCCGTTAACGCTAAGACCTCGTAACCGATGGATTCGAGCAGGCTCTTGACGACTTTCAAGACGTCTGCCTCATCATCTACAACCAGTAGCTTCAATGCCATCCAGTGCGACCTCGGGGCGTGGGTTTATAGCGCGGGTAACGGTTTCCGGGCTCTCCTGCGCACCGAGCGCCATGTTTTCCTGTCCTTCGCCAAAATCACATCTGCCTGATAATAATTGATTTCTCCCAAGTAATCTCAGATATTCAGCAGGATGCTCACGCTCTTGCTTTCACTTTTCCGTTTTCTTTTTTCCGCACCAAGCGTTCGGGAGTTAGCTGTCCCTCGCCAAAACTAGATGTGTCTGAAAACAACTGTGTGTCGCCAAAACCCCGTTTGCGTTGAACCTATGGAAGTTAGCGGCTAGAGCGGGCCAGACAATCTAGGACTTGTCTGTCGCCCAGTTCGCGGAGAGATAGTCGTTATCTCCTCGGCTTTAGGGAGTTTTTGCGAACCACCGCGGTAGACCGTGGTTCCGCTGAGTCTTGAGGCATCCCCACACATTCGCAGACGTAGGAAGCAACTCAGTATGTCTTTGGAGGGAACAGGTAGGTGATGGAAGGGGATAACTTCATTGCCAACAACACGGTAAGAGTCTCTGGTAATCGAAGCTACGCCGCCTGCTATTTAAAAACTCCAATCTAAGTCTCTGCCGCTACGGGAGACTAACTCCCCCGTGGGTTGGCGGTCTGCCATAACCTCCACACATCGAGTGTTTGACTCTGGAAGACCCTATGGCGCAGCTTCCGCAGTTGCCGATTGAGCAAATTCTTGCGGTCAAGGAAGCGGAGCACAGGGGGCCGTTGCACTCCGAGTTTGCCCAGGGCTGCGCCAGGCGGGTATCGCACCTGGTGAATAGTAGTCCCTGCTTAAGAATCCACACCGCGTCTTCCCTTTTTCCGGCCCGTCGATACACTTCGGCCAGGTTGAGATAAAGCTCCGGCTGATTACGCCTCATCTGCGAAGCCGCAAAGCAGAGTTCCTCCGCTTCGGCCCATTTTTTCCACCCTGGCAAGTGCCAGTCCCAGGTAGGAAAGATAAAAGGGGTTGCCACTGTTCATTTCCACCGCTTTCCTGAAGTGTCCCAATGCCCTGCGCCCAAATCCTTCACGCAGCGCTGTAAATCCATTTTTGAACTCTTTCACTGCCTCCGACGCGCTCATAGTTCTTACCTCCGAACACCTGGCACAAACCTCGCCTTCCTCTCCAGAGCCCTCAAGAGACTGCTTTCAGACCCCGCCTGAAGTTGTGCTCTCCAGGATAATTGCGCCTCGGAGTCGGATTCATGGAGAGAGTCCTGGTCCGAGCATGGTACACCCCACGGACCCGTCTCCAACGGCTCGGGCAAACCGCAGTTACGCGGAAAAAAAGCACATCGTCAGACTGTGAGAATCGCCGCCCCTTGCGCGCCCTGCCCAAGGGGAGAGGGATGATTGCGGCGACCCCCGAAGACCAGGGATGGTTATCTGCCGTGGGCGGCGTCGTGGATCAAACGCGGTTCCTCATTGAGGCTGAGATTGAATTCAACCGGTCCTTTCAGGTACTTAGCCGGGTCCTCGGGTATTTCGTGGATGAGAACTTCGTAGTGGAGGTGTGGTCCGGTGGCTCGGCCAGTCTCCCCTACAGTACCAACAATCTGGCCCCGGCTCACTTCCTGGCCGATCACGACAGACAAAGCGCCCAGGTGCCCGTACCTGGTAGCGAAACCATAGCCGTGATCTATGAGAACTTCATTGCCATAGCCTCGGTCAGGCCCGGCATAGAGGAGCATGCCGTCGGCGGCGGCCTGTACTCCAGTGCCAAGAGGAGCTGCGATATCGATCCCAGCGTGAAATCTTTTTTCGCCGGTGAAAGGGTCCATTCGCTGGCCAAAGGCCGCGCGGATTTCTCCCCGCACTGGCCAAATCGAGGGGATTACCCCGCCGTCAATCGGATCGAGAATCTTCTCTCGGCCGGTCGCGTGACCGCGCGTGACAACTCCCCTGGTCATCAAAAGACGGAAGGCATAAACCGAAGTCTCATAGCTTGACCCTGGCGTGGCTTGGCGCCGTATCGTCGAGACCAGGACACCCGGAGCGAATCGCGAACGGCGGGCATCAGCGAACCCATACGCGAGCGCCACTTCGCCCGCCAATGATTCAAGAGAATTGAGGGCTGCGTTGGTTTGGGTCGCCACACTCTCGAGTCTCCGGTATTGACTCCTGAGGGCTTCGTGTTCGGATCGAAGGCCATTATATTTTGAGGTTTTCAGGAGCGTTCTGGCGTAACTTTGGGCCAGCACGATCGTTGTTACAGCACCAGCCACACTGAATGCGAGAAGGGTATGAACCACGCAACTGGGCATTCGAATCTTGCAGAGCTTGCCGTGGGTGCCAGCAAAGATAAGGAATGTGTAAAACCGACCCTGCATGCCACTCAGCCTGAACTAGTTCTGGCGGCCGCCGCTCCGCGAGGGATTTGAGGCCGGCTCGCCTAGACCAGCCCGGTCCCACTACGCAGGTTACGACTGCGACTTCGGGCGTGGCAATTGGTGAGAAGGCTAGTTTTAGTACAGGAGGGGGACCTGTCCTTGCGGACAGCTCATAGGCTAGGTGACGAATCCTGGAAGCAGAGTAGAATCAAATCCGAGCGTCGTCGCACGCCAAACTTAGCCAGCAGGCTCGAGACATGAAACTTCACCGTCCGCTCGGAAATGCGCAACTTGCTGGCAATCTCCTTGTTGGAGAGATTCTCCAACAAAGCATGGAGGACCTCCCGTTCGCGTACGGTAATATCGGTTGACCCCTTCACCGCCAGCCGGCGACGCTGCCTGTCCAAGATCGAATCCACAAAGTGCGAGAGCAGGTGTCGGGGCACCCAAAAACCGCCGGCCGCGACCACTTCCACAGCTTTGGGCAACTTCTGGCGCGCCTCAGGGTAAGTGAGCAGTCCCTTCGCGCCCAGCCGGAGAAGGGGGAAAGCGTTGGTTTCTGTAAAGCGCTCCGCCACCACGAGCTGGCGCGCCATGGGGTAAGAATCCTGAATCTTCGCAACCAGCATCTCAATCACTTGGCGCGGCGCATGGGCATCGGTTACATACATATGAGCACGAGGCAGAGAGAGGCGTCCCGGTCCTGCCGCGGGGCTGGGTTTGAAACATTCCACCTTCAGCCTAAATTCGAGGTGCGACAGCAAGTGCTGGAATTCCTCCAACACCAAGGGATGCGAAGACAGCAGGCAGACCGTGGGACGACGGGCTGGGAAGTTTTGCTCACCACGCTTCCAGGCTATTTGATTTGACGGTCCTAGACAAGCGGTAATCAATCTCGAAGGTAGGGGCGAGCAAGAAAGTAGACTGGGCCACTTTTTTCTAAAACTTAACCTGAATCCTGCGTCATGAGCATGAGGAAAATTCCAGAAATCCTTGTCAGGAGCCTCGAAGATGGCTATCTTGGCTGTTGTTGTGAAACTTCATTAGGAATACGGTTCTGCAACAATGCGCCGCGGGCCACGAAATCTTCGCGTTGCTACCGACGGAGTCGGCCTGACTCAGTTCGGCGGAGTGGCTCTGATCGAGCAATTCTTCCAGCGCATCCACTTGCAGGGCGCACTTTGGCGGCATGTCCGATTCGCTCAGCGAAACAACCGCTACAGTATCAGCGAATCTCTGAAGGCTCTGCTCTACCCGCTGATTCTGGGCCTGGGGCGAATCGAAACCACCGCGCCGTTGCGGTACAACGGCGTGTTTCACTACCTGGCCGGCTTGCCGGGGTATCCCGAAGCCACCAGCTTGCGGCGCTTCCTCGAACGGTTCGCTCGCTCGGGACGCCATGCCTGGCTGGAGTTGCACGACCGTTGGCGGGCAGCCATGCTCGGACCAGCAGCCCGACCGATCTTCGATCTCGACAGCACGGTGCTGACGGTCTACGGCCGTCAGGAACGAGCCGAAGTGGGCTACAACCCCAAGAAGCGCGGCCGCTCCTCTTACCTTCCGCTGTTGTGCTTCGAGGGGAGCACGCAGGATTGTTGGGAGGGCAGCTACCATCCGGGCGACACCCACGTCTCGACCATCACGATTCCCTTGCTGGAGCGTGCCTTCGCCAAACTGCCAGCACCCATCCGAGAAGTAAGAGTTCGCGCCGATGGATCGTTCTTCGATCACAAAGTCGTCGACTTTATCGAGGAAAAACGGGCTTTCTACGCGATCGTCACCCGGCTCACCCGCCCGCTGAAGAATCGGTTGCCGGGACTGCGCTACCGGCGCATCTCGTCGGGCGTGTGGGCGGCGGAGTTTCGCTACTGCCCGCATGGCTGGCCTGGGGCGCGACGCTTCGTGGTGATCCGCAGACCCGTGCCGGAGGAACCGTCGGCCCAGTTGCACCTGTTCCAGATGGGCGGCTACAGCTATCAGGTTTTGGTGACCAACCTGGCGCTGACCCCGCTGCACCTGTGGCGCTTTTACAATCAGCGGGCCTGCGCGGAGTTGATTATCCGCGAGTTGAAAGACGCGTATGCGCTGGGAAAGATTCCCACCCAAGACTTCGCTGCCAACGAGGCGTTCTTCCAGATTGTGCTGCTGGCCTACAACCTGCTGAATTGGTTCAAACGTCTCTGTGTTCCACCGCACCTGCAACGGGCCACACTGCAACGGCTCCGCCAGCGTTTGCTTCTTGTGCCGGCACAGTTGGTGCGACCCGACGGGGTTCCGACTCTTCGTCTCGCGCCGAGCTGTGCCTGGGCTTCCGACTTCTTGGAAACGCTGCGGCGCATTCGGCGACTGCGGCCCCCGTTCTAGATCTCCTGCAGAAGCGGATGCCTGGCACAACAACCGACTTGACTGAAACTCAGATAGCATCGTTTTTCACGCAGGATTCAGGTTAAGCCTACTTTGCGAGCTTCATGTTGACTAAGACTAATCAGGTCGAGGTCCCCCAAGGGCGCTCCAAAACCATTTCCTTTCCGCACAACTGCAGCATCCGGGGGCAAAGTCACCGGAATGCGTGCCGCTTAGCGTTGTTTCAAAAGCGTTCGTGAAGGAATTCCGCACCGATTTCGAAAGGCCGCGATGGGACTCTCCGCCTAGGCGAGCAGGTACGGTCGGCCTCTCTCTTGTTGAGCGGGATGGGCTTTCTCCAGGGCCCGATGGGCGATTGTTTTCGCTCTTACTCTGCATATTTCGCACAAACAAGAGCATTTTTAGCCCAAACAAGAGCATTTTTAGGCCACCGTCGCGGAGCAGGGCGTACCGGGATTGCGAAAACGCTGAGGGCGCGACGGTGGGCTAAAAATGGTTTGGACCAAACCGCTGCACGGCTGCCCGACCTATGGAG
>Ga0315280_10004764_pt1 | contig 19762 bp, 15 predicted proteins | sample YL17G06_40_MG_FD_203697 | JGI IMG/M metagenome (GOLD analysis project Ga0315280, IMG submission 203697) | Sediment microbial communities from Yellowstone Lake, YNP, Wyoming, USA - YL17G06_40 | ecosystem: Environmental > Aquatic > Freshwater > Lake > Sediment | place: USA: Wyoming | collected... | reverse complement strand
AGTATTTCCTTGACTTTGCCTCTGTCTTTATTATGCTTTCATATGTAGTTAGGTCCATTGCACCATCTTATCCTAGGTGCCAGACCGAACTCAATCACCAATAATAATACTTGACACCTAATTTCTACGGCTATATACTTTTATTTTAGATAAGAGGTTTAAAAACTAACAGAAAGGAGGTTGAAATGAAAAAGACACTTCTAGTTATTCTGGTCATGACAGCCGCTTGCCTGGCTACCTATAACTACCTAGGTTATTGGGGTTCGCAAGGAACCGGAAACGGGCAATTCCACCAACCAAACTATCTCGCGTTGGGAACCAACAATGCGATTTATGTAACTGATATGGGTAACGACCGAATACAGTATTTCACGACATCTGGTAGTTACCTCGGACAATGGGGCTCAAACGGAAGAGGGAATGGACAATTTAACACACCGGTAGGTATCGCCATCTCATCTACTGGAAATGTCTATGTTACGGATCAGAATAATAACTGTGTTCAGTATTTTACACAGAACGGTTCCTACTTAGGGCAATGGGGAACTGCGGGTGTAGAAGAAGGACAATTTCTAAATCCCACAGGTGTAGCAGTTGCGGCTAATGGGAATGTTTATGTGGCTGATTCCTATAACGACCGCGTGCAGTATTTTGATTCCACCGGAAATATCTTGGGAGTATTCTTCGGTGGTACCGGATATATGCTTAATTATCCGACCGATTTGGCTATCGCAACTAATGGGAATATCTATGTCCTTGATCGTCAAAACTACCGGGTTATGTATTTTGACCCCAATGGAAGTTACTTGGGTAATTTCGGGAGTTTTGGAACAGGACCTTCCCAATTCTACTATCCTGCAGGGATTTGCGTTTCTGGTTCCGGAACAGTATTTGTTACTGACGGGGCTGTCCATAAAGTGAAATACTTCACTCTTGCGGGTAGCTTCATCGGAATGTTCGGTGAACCAGGACCATACCCTTCTCAGCTTTCAGGTCCGTATGGAATTGAATCCATAAGTTCTGCACTCTATATTGCCGATTATACGGCATGCCGTATAGTCTATTATAGCAATAGCACTAGAGTGGAACCTGCAAGTGTTGGTGTTGTGCGTTCCTTCTATCATTAGAGGTATGCATTAAGCATCAATAAGAGAGGAGGAAATCCAAACAAATAGTTTATTCCGTTTATTTAGACGCTAAAGAAATCACTACATTGACTGGTTTTTTTTACAACTGCGAGAGTTTAATAATCCTTATTTTCAACGATTATAATCATTAGGGAGGAGTAAAACTCCCCCCTTTCGTTTTGCAACCAAACATCTGCCCCATTAAAATCTGTTATATTCTATTCATCCACAACTATTAAATGGATTAGTCCATGAAAACCAATCTGGAAATAGCGCAGGAGGCTAAACTCCTGCCCATCACCGAGGTAGCGGCACAACTCGGGCTTACCGCAGACGACCTGGAGCTTTACGGCAAATATAAGGCAAAGGTGCATTTGGACTGCGGGGAATGCCGCAAGCCCGATAAAAAGCCCGGCAAGTTAATACTGGTCTCCGCTATCACCCCCACCCCCGCCGGCGAAGGTAAAACCACTACCTCCATCGGGCTGGCGATGGGATTGAACCGCCTGGGCGCCAAAGCGGCTCTGGCGCTGCGCCAGCCCTCGCTCGGTCCCACCCTCGGCATGAAGGGCGGCGCCACCGGCGGCGGTTTCGCCCAGGTGCTGCCCATGGAGGAGATCAACCTCCACTTCACCGGTGACTTCCACGCCATCGCTGCCGCCAATAACCTCCTCTCCGCCATGATAGACAACCACATCTACTGGCGTAAAGAACCGCTATTGGATCCCCGGCGGGTACTGTGGCGGCGCACCCTGGACATGGACGACCGCTCGCTGCGTCACATCATCGTGGGGCTGGGCGGCGCCGGACAGGGCGTCCCCCGCGAGGGCGGTTTTGACATCGTGGCAGCCAGCGAGGTGATGGCGATCTTCACCCTGTGCAACTCCCTGCCCGACCTGCGGGAACGACTCGGGCGCATCCTTGCCGGCTTCGGCTATGATAAAAAGCCCGTCCTGGCATCCGACATCGGCGCCGCCGGCGCCATGACCGTCCTCCTGCGCGACGCTCTCATGCCCAATCTGGTGCAGACCATTGAAGGCACGCCGGCGTTCATCCACGGCGGACCCTTTGCCAACATCGCGCAGGGCACCAACAGCGTGCTCGCCACCAAAATGGCGCTTAACCTGGCGGACTATACAGTGACGGAAGCCGGCTTTGGCTTTGACCTGGGCGCCGAGAAGTTCTTTGACATCAAATGTGTTTCGGCGGGGCTGGAGGTGCATGCCGTGGTGCTGGTAGCGACCATCCGCGCTCTCAAGCTGCATGGCGGGGTGCCGTTGGAGGAGTTGACCAAATCTGATCCTGCTGCGGTGGAGCGGGGACTGCCCAACCTGGTCAAGCACCTGGAGAACATCAAGAAATTCCACGAGAAGACCATTGTCGCCCTCAACCGCTTCGGCAGCGACACCCCGGAGGAGATCAAAGTGGTGCAGGACTATGTGGAGGGGGCTGGCGAACGTTTTGTGGTCAACGACGGCTTCGCATCGGGCGGCAAGGGTGCGGAGTGGCTGGCATCCATCGTTAAGGAGGTGGCGGACGGTCCCGATCGTCCCTTCACGCCCATGTATAACTGGAGCTGGACGGTGGAACGCAAGGTGGAGACGGTGGCGCGGGAGATATATGGCGCGCAGGCGGTGGACTGGACTCCGCAGGCTAAGGACGACCTGGAGCGCATCTACAATCTGGGCTATGGCGGTTTGCCCGTTTGCATCGCCAAAACGCAGAAATCGCTGAGCGACAACCCCGAGCTGTTGGGTCGCCCCAAGGATTTTCTGATCACGGTGCGCGAAGTTCAGATAGCAGCAGGCGCCGGCTTCCTCATCCCCATTACCGGCAAGATCATGCGCATGCCGGGGCTGCCCCGCGATCCCGCCGCCGCGCACATAGACATCGCTGCTGATGGTAAAATTACTGGTCTGTTCTGATTCCCAAGGAGAAGGCATGAAATATATAATCTGCCTGACAATGCTTGCCGTGGTGATGCTCGTGCCGGCGGTTGCACTGGATCTGAGTGAGAATGCCGTGATTCAGGTGCTCTACGACAACATAAACGCGCTCAACAACGAGGATATAGATGGCGCCATGAGCGCCATCAGTCCCGACAGCCCCTCCTACAGCGCCACCCGCGACCTTACGCTGCAGCTCTTCAAGGACTATGAAATCAAATACACGCTGGAGAGCTACAAAGTCATCAGTGTCACCCCGGAAAAAGCCGAGGTGGAGATCGTGCAGGTGACCCGCAACGAGAACGACATGCCGTTTGATGCCAACCGTATGACCGCCATCCACGAGTTGCGACCGTATCAGGGGCAGTGGAAAATCTACAACACAACAATTGAGAATATAGATTATTTAAATGGAGACGCGCAATGATCGCACTTACGCTTGCCTGCAGCATCCTCGGCGCGGCGGGAACCATCACCTCTACTCCTCCCCCGCCGCTAACTTCCAACCTGACGCCGGACGAGCCCACCAAGGCGGTGCTCAACTTCTTTGCGCTCCTGGACAAGCGCGACTATGAGGGGGCGTTCCAGGCGCTGGATCCCAACAGCACCATCATCATGAACCGCTTTGCCGCGCTGATGAGCATGGCAAACCAAGGGAAGGATGGCGTTACCGCGGTGGACGAAAAATCCGGTCCCGCCATGCTGCGCACCGTGTTTGACAAGCTCCCCAAGGGGCTGCGCTTCACGCCGGATGATGTGGTGGGCAGCATAGTGCAGGATGACCACGCCTGGGTGGTGGTGGGATACGATATCTCCCGCATTGCGCAGGATGTAAGCCCCAACCTGAAGGACGACCCCATCACCAGCATGAGCATGGAAATGATGTTCTCGGAGAAGCTCTACTTTACCTGGGAGGCTCAGCGGACCAAAGGGAAATGGAACATGGACCTGGGGTTCTGGTCCAACATCTTGCCGCTGGCAAGCGTGTTGATTAATGCCCGCGAGGGGGGACTGTTGGAGGAGATAGATAAAACCGCAAGTGGGAAGGACGCTACCAAGAAGGACGATGTGAAAGACGAAAAGGGGAAGAACCCGCTGAAATAAATTAATCCAATAAGCTGGGTGAATCGTCGTCGGGAGTAATTTTATCGGAATTACGAAGGGTTCCACTGGTATCAGGTAAATCTGGCTTTAGACCTTCAAACAGTTGTTTAACGGTGAATACTTGGATTTTGGGATAGGATTTGGAAGTCATAGGCATATGGTATCTACCGGCAGCAGCTGCCGCAGAGAGCATCCCTTCAGTTGGTTCATTTAGTGCAAGAAGAATACCCATAGCGTAATCATTCTTTTCAACAACACCTCTTAATTCATCAACATTTACTCTGTTATAGTGCCCTCCTTTAACAGAAATGACTACTTTATGGGATTTACCTTGAATATCCTTGAAGTATAAGAAACCATCAATCCCTTTATCCCCACCACCTGTCCATTTATACGGTTGACCGCCTAATGCAGTTACAAACCATTTTTCAAACTGCTTCTTCCCTTGTGCTGTAGAAGCTAGCTTTACTGCACTTGCTTTATCCTTGGGTATTCCAATTTCCTCAAAACTTATTGTTTGAAAACTCTCAGTAAGTCGTTTAGCAATAAGATTAAAAGCTAGTATCGTTATATCAATACCAATCCACTGACGCTTTAGTTTTTCTGCTGCAACCAGGGCAGTCCCACAACCGCAGAAAGGATCAAGAACCACATCATTCTCGTTTGATGATGCATTAATAATTCTTTCAAGCAGGGGAAGCGGCTTCTGTGTTGGGAAGAGCTGTTTAATTGGAGGAACCCGTCCAATATCCCATACATCGTCCATTCTCACCCCCTCTGAATCCTCATCCAAAGTAATAGACGGCACTCTGACTCCATTTTCAGTGTATCCAGATTTTATCTTGGAAGTCCCAAATCTTTTAAGAGTAGATTCTGTTCTTTCCATATATAATTGATTGAAAATGTGCTTATTTTTATTAATATCTACATCATTTTTCGTATAAAAGAGTATTATATCGTGATTTCTTTGGAATTGATATTTTCCAGTAGGCCATTTTCGATAGTGCCAAATGATTTCGTTCCTGAAATTTTTAATTCTGAATATTCTATCCATTAATATCTTTAAAAAATGACTTGCTGTTGGATCACAATGAAGATATATTGATCCGTTGTCTTTTAACACTCTTTTTAGTTCTAATAATCTAATTGACATCATAGTTAAATAAGCCATCAGGTCTGTTTCATCTAAAAACTCTTTAAAAGCTCGTAATGTACCGATAACTTCCGGTGGATATTTAGGTTTTGACAGCTCATCCAATATCAACTCATCCTCATCGCTCCAATGCCATGTATCTTCAAAAGCATCTATCTGAGAAGGAGGATATTTACCTTCGGAATCCCGGAAAATTATGTTATAGGCTCTTTTTGAGTTAAACGGAGGATCTAAATAAATCAGGTCAATGCTTTCGTCATCAATATACTCACGCAGAATATCCAAATTATCGCCGTAGCAAAGCTTGTTCATCTTCGCCTCCTCAATTCCATTCTAATAAAAAATCCCCGAAACGGGGATTTTTGTTTTTATGTTCCGTTAATCCTACTTCGCCTTTTTAGGCTTGAGCTTCATCCACTCCACCAGTATGGGCGCGGCAATGAACACGCTTGAATACATCCCCACCACGGTGCCGATAATCAGCGCGAAGGAGAATCCGCCCAGCGCCTCGCCACCCAGCGCAAACAGCGAGCACAGTATCAGGATGGAGCAGAACCCGGTCAACACGGTCCGGCTCAGGTTCTCGTTGATGGAGCGGTTGATCACCTCGTCGTAACTTTCGCGCCGGTGCTGCCCCATCACCTCCCGGATGCGGTCAAAGGTGACCACCGAGTCATAGATGGAGTAACCGAGCAGGGTCAGGAACGCCGCGATCATGGTCAGCCCGAACTCAAACTGCATGAGCATGCATGCCCCCGCCGCAATGAATGCATCGTGCACTAGGGCGGCAATGCCCGAGATGGCGATACGCAGGTCAAACCGTATCCAGATGTAAACCAGAATCCCCAGCGTGCAAAAGAACATCGCCAGCAAGCTGTTGGCAGCCGTCGGTCCCGATACCCGGCTGGAAATGAGCGATGTCCCCTGGATAATATATGGATTGATATAGAACTTCGCCTTGAAGCGGACGATCTGATCATCGCTAAGCTGGGCTTTCGCCACCAGCTTGTCCACATCTTTGATCAGGCGCGTCTCGGCAAGTCCACCGGCACGCAAGCCGCGCTCCTCCATCACCGCGGTTGCCAGACGCATGGCGGCACGCTGCTCGCCCAGGGTGTCGGCAAACGCTGTCACCAACTCGTCATAGTAGTTGATAGAGTTTAAATCCACACCATCCTTGACTAAATTATCGCCGAACACCTTGGCAAGGCTTGCGCGAATATCCGTCTCGGTCTGCTTGGCAACCAGGTTATCCAAAGCGTTGCGGATGCGCCCTTCATCGTCGGTGTTCACATTTATAGTACCCACCATTTGCGCCCGCCCTGCTACCTTGGTTCCCTTATCTGCCGTCTCGGTTGTAGTCAATCTTGATTTGACCTCGTCGCGGGGGAGGGCGGATATGCTCTTCACCCGGGCGTAGAGGTCGTCAATGCTGGAGAATGCCGCCAGGCTGCGCTCCTTGATGATGTCGGCGGCAATTAGCCCCGCCTGCGCCGAACCTTTCATCTGCACCGTGATGCGGTCGCCGTTGATGCCCATGGTGTTGATCTCGGCGGCGGTTACCCCCCGCAGTTCATCCATTTGCTCAATCTTGATGGGATCGGCAAGCTTGACGATGACCTTCACGCCGCCCGTGAACTCCACGCTCAGGCGTGGCTGGATCAGAAACACCGCCAGGATGGATGCCACCATGAGTATCATGGAGATGATGAAGGCGATCCGTCCATATTTCACAAAGTTGTAATTGCTGTTCTTAAAGAATTCCATTTAGGTCGCCTCCTTTCAGATAGAGAGCTTGGTTACACGACGGGATAGGAGAAATTCAAACACGGCACGGGTGAACACGATGGCGGTAAAGAACGATGCCGCGATGCCTATGATCAGGGTGATGGCAAAGGATTTGAGCGTCCAGAGGCTGCTGGTCCAGTTGCCGGCTATATAGAGCACGATGGCGCCCGCCATGGTGGTGACATTGGAGTCCAGGATGGTGGTGAACGCCCGCTTGAAGCCGCTATCCACCGAGGCGCGCACTGTCTTGCCAAAGCGCAGTTCCTCACGGATACGCTCGTAGATAAGCACATTGGAGTCCACCGACATGCCCACCGAAAGGATGTAACCGGCGATGCCCGGCAAGGTCAGCGTGGCGCGGAAGGTCACCAATATGGCGCCGGTGATGAGCATGTTGATGATGATGGCGCTGTTGGCTATCATGCCCGACCAGTTATAGTAGATGACCAGGAAGAGCATTGCCGCTGCCAAACCCACCAGCGAAGCCATGACGCCGTTGCGGATGCTGTCGGCACCCAGGGTGGAGCCAACCACCGCCTCCTGCTCCAGCGTGAGGCGGGCGGGCAAAGCGCCCAGGCGCAAAGTTGTCGCCAAGGATGCCGCTTCCTCGGTGGAGAAGCTGCCCTCTATGATGCCCGACCCCTCAGTGATGGCGGACTTAATGTTGGGTGCGCTGATCACCTTGTCGTCCAGAATTATCGCCAGGGAGCGGTTGATGTTGGCGCTGGTTACCTCGCCGAAGCGCTTGCCACCCTCGTCGTTGAACCCGAACGAGACATGGGGCGCCGCGCCGCTCGCTCCGCCGTATTCCATGGTCGCTCGCACTACATCACGCCCGGAGACGAACATGCGGTCGGTCATATCAATCAGGTAGAGCACATCGGGCGGGGCGTTCTTGCCGCGGGACTTGCGGTCGGAGTTGCCGAAATAGAGCCGATAAAGCCGGCGGAAACCTTCGGGGCGGCTGGGGTCGCGCACCCAGAAGCGCTCCAGATGGGCGTTATCAATGTATGCCAGACTCGCCCGCACATCGTCCAGCTTGGTGGAGTCAAAGCGGAGGGTGGGACCATCGGGGGGGTAGGTGAGCGACTTCATAGATTGGGGGAAGAAGTTAAGGTCGGTGGGAGCCGGCTGCACCGGGGTCATCGCCACGGAGGTGAGACCCATCAGGGCGGCGGGCAGGGATTGCGGGTTGGCAAACTGCGGCTTGATGCGCTCCCTATCCTGCGCCAGCTTGGCTTCCTGCAAATCCAGCAAGCCCTGCAGGATCTTGGCGGCTTCGCGGGGGTCTTTGCCGGCGACCATGCGGAACTCCAGCTGTCCGGTCTGCCCCACCCAGTTCTTTGCCTGCTCCGGGTCTTTGATGCCGGGCAGGTTGATGACTATGGCTTCCTGATCCTCTATCACCTCGCGGTGGACATCGGCTTCCGAAACGCCGTAGGCATCCACACGGCTGCGGATGATCTCTATGCAGCGGTCAACCGCGCCGTCGCGTTCCTTGCTGTCCTTCCAGCGCACGCCCTCGGGTTCGCCCACCGAGTAGGTGAGGCTGGTGCCGCCTTTGAGGTCAAGCCCCAGGTTGATGATTTCGCTGGGCAGGATTTTTTGCAAAAACCCCGTGTAGTTGACGCCCAGCGTGGGCAGCACCATAACCAGCGAGACCAGCACCACTATGATGATGACAGTCCAGCGTGTAGCATTTTTCCCCATATTTAGCCTCCAACGCCCATAACAGAATAAGGGCGTATTTTAACGCAGGCTTGGGGGGTAGTCAATGAGAAAGTGGCTTGATAAGGAAACTAGTTATTTATATGTGGTTTTGATTTGCCCTAGTGATGCCGGCTCTACTGATGTATTGTTGTAATGGACATCAACATGATCAATATCAAAATAAATATAGGATGGAGCTATACCATAATTGCCTATTACTCTCCAGGTAACATTGTATTGGTCGGAACTCGTTTCTGTCTCGCATAAAACCAATTTACTTGACCAATCTGGATAATCTGGAAGTGGTTGGAAGGGTAGGCTAAACCAAACATAGGTACCAATCCGAAGGCTTACTTCCCAAGAGCAACTCGATGGTTCGCTGCCAGTCCAATTGTTTCTACAATAAAAACAAATCCATAAAGGCACTTGTGCGGGAACAAAGAAATTATTGGAGATGAGCATTGCAGAACCCGATTGAGATGGGTTCACTAGATTCACTGAACCATGTGCATAGCCATTGCCGGGCTGTCCGATGTCAGTCCAAATCCAACTCCCTCCAGAGCCAGTTGTTTCAATTAACCATCCTGCTGGCGGAAAGGCAGGATCGTCAAAATTCTGTGTGATCACATAGATGATAGGAAATGCTTCATAATTAAAGCAAAATAAATACATTATAACTAAAAGAAGCTGCCTCATATATATCACATCTAACCACTATTAAACATAAGCCAAAAGTTGCGAATTGAGCAAGGCGGTGGGAAGAGTTGGTAAGCAAAAGGAGTTGTTCCGACCCAACCACTTGAAAATGGAGTCATAATTTGATATGCCTGACACCATACATAAACTGGCAGTTCATAAAACTGGATTAGCATAGACAATTCAGGAGCAAGGTCACCGCTTTCCCAAGTATAAGTATCAAATGGTTGTTGTGATGGATAAGGTGGAACAGGTAAAGGAGGTGGTGCGTTCAGCTCTTTCCAAACATACAAAACACCAGGAAATGGCATGTAATTCCCAGCACCTTGTGCTCTGATATGAAAATAACAAATGCTTGGTGGACCTTGTGGTGGAGCCAATAACAGATTGTTCTTGATCAACCGTGAATCTGAAATTACTTTACCCCCGGAAATAATTTGCGCCATCATCCATCACCTCACAAAAATATTATAAACCTATCCCGGAAATAAATCAAGTTGTTTAAAAATTTTTCTTGCTTTTAAACTTGAATCTGTTTATAATAATAGTCAGAGGGTTTGAAAGGAGAGGATTCAAATGGCAAATAACATGGGGTCTTCACTTTTGCTATTGGATAGCTTTTCAAGTGGCAGGTGCATTCAAAGATTAATTGCTGGTGAAACCGGGGAACTCTATGGTAGTTTGGGGACTATATGGGGAACTCCCGGGAAAAGTGGACTTTTCAAATTAGCAACGCCAAGCACAGTGACTTTGCTTAATGATAGTGGAATTGAAAGTGGTTTCCCTGCTTTACATGCTGATACTACAAATGACCACATCTATGCCTTATCATCACCCAATGGTATAGTCTTAGACTATGATTACAGTGCCACCCCAGCAGTATTAAAGCATTTTGGAAAACTTTCCAACTGGTTTGGTGGTGCGACTGATGTTAAATTATCAGGTCAATTTGCCTATATACTTCGCTTTTCTATGTCCGATCCTGCAGTTCCGTATGTAACCAAAATGCATTTAGGAAGCGGTTACCAACTTACTCAGATATTATTCCCCACTGAAATTCCTGATCTGGATTCTTCTGTCATTCCCTTGGCGATGGTAATGAACGACGACAATCTTTACATAGGGACTAGCATTTCACCTATGCTGCTCAAACTGGATACCACAAAACAGGAAATTAGTTTACTAGAACGGTTGGACTTTTTGAACGTTACTCAGGAACAGACGAGTGCTTTTGGTAATATCCGTTGTCTTGTTATAAATACAACTACAGATGAAGTGTGGGGAGTTGTATCTGGCGACCCGGCAAAACCCCCATACATTTTCAAATATAATACGGGAACAGGTGTTTTGACTAACATTGCAGTTTTTGACGACGAGTATATAGGTTCTGATGTATATTGTATGGATTTTAAATATTCAAACCCAAATACTTATCTTTACATGGGTTTAAGAAGAGGAAAAGACCCATATATGGGTGCGGAAATTGTAAAATGGGATACAGCTGGTGGTTTTGGGAAAAATTTTGGGTATACAAAGAATATTTATGGTGAATCTGCAATCACATCAATATACTATGACACTGCTAGTGGTAAGTTTTACTGCGGCACTGCACCAAATGCAATTCTTTTTTCCATGGATGATACCACACCGTGGGCTAAAACAAAGATTTACACCTTTGGTCCTGGTGGAAAACTTTAGATAATTATTTAATAAGTATATGCGAATATTAATGTTTATTAGCGTATGTGTTATATTTGCTTTTCCCATAGAACAGGAATTGCAATGGGATCATGGTTCTCCCACTGGATTAAATAATTATGATGATGGCACAAACCGGCGAGTAGGTGAAGATTATACAGCACCTTATCAGTGTCATATTTCAAAAGTAGAATTGTATCTTGTACCTGGTCCAATTGGTAATTCAACATGGGCTTATATTTATAATGATAATAGTGGCTTCCCGGGAACATTGCTTGGTCAAAAATATTTTACAAATATAACCGGAAGTGGTTGGCATATATTTGATGTAGCTGATCTTCACATTATTTTCGACCAAAATCAGAAGTTTTACACTTGCCTTCTTTTTGGAGCTACGCCAGAAATAATAAATCAATGCACTTATGATACTAGCTTACCTATCCATGGTTGGTATCTATCATCAGATGATGGGGTAACATGGGATTTCTATACGAATGAGAATAGAATGATACGAGCGATTATCGACAGCGACATGACCCCACCCTATGTCAATGGGCAGGTGCCGGCACCGCAAAGCAATGTCAACCCGCCCCTCAGCTCCCTCGTCTTCCACTGCCGTGATGACGACAAAGGCGTTGATCCTGCAACCATCGTCTTCACCTGCACCGGCAACGGCAATCCCATCCCCGGCACCCTCAACAAAAACACCACAGATTTGCATGATGTCATTTGCACATTTACCCCCAATACACCCATCCCTGGCGGTGTCTGCGTCCTTTGTAATGTCCACAGCGGTCTGGCGGATGGGCTGGGCAACGCCACCACATCAGATATCACCTGGTGGTTCACCGTAGGCAGCAACAAAGTCCACACCAACTCCCTCGGCGAGTTAAAAGCCCTGTTCGCACAGTAGCACTTCACACTCAGCCCTTTCATCTGAGTCCTGCCCCTCCCATGTTAATATGGGGCTATGTCGCTGGCATTGCCCATCGCCCGCAAAGCCCAACCGGCGCCGCTCATCCCGCCCTATCACCTGCCGGCGCGCGCCCATCGTCACAAGTCCAGCCTGCCACTGGTGCTGGGCATGGGGCTGGTCACACTGCTCATCTTCCTGCTCATCCCCCAAAAGGGCAGCGACCTTGATAGGCTCAACATCCCCGCCAATGGCAAGGTCGTCTATAGCGCCCTGCCGCTGGAAAAGGGCAAGCGCTACAAGGTCATCGTGGGCAGGAGCTTTAACTTCCGCCCCGGCATCTCCGCCGACGCAGTCTCCATCACCGCCGACGCCCCCTACGATACCCCCCGCCTCAACCTGGAGGTTGCCGGCGCCCAAAAGCCCCCCGATGAAGCAGACCGCGCCCGCCACACCTACACCTACTATGTGATCGGGCAGGGCAGGCGCGTCCCCATCCGCATAGTGGACCAGCTCCCGCTGGTGGGGCTGGAGGGCGGCTACGAGGATAACTCGGGGTATTTGACGCTAGCGGTGGAGAAGGCGAGCTACCTCATGCATGTGGATTGGCAGCGCTCGCAGCCCGGCGCCAGCGTGGCATTCAGGTATCATCTGGATCCGCCGCCCAAACCCGGCGAAGAGGTCAACCTGCGCATCTTCGCCCCCTCCGGCGATCTGGTTTACCAGGCTGACAGCCTCCACCCCATCCCCACCGACGAGGGCGCCCCCGCCTCGCTTTCCACCGCCACCGACGGGGAGTTTGAGTGGCGCTGCGCCGGCAATATGGGCGCCTATGCCGGCAGGACGCTGGGGTGCGGCATATACAAGGCGGAGGTCAGTGTGAGCACGGAGGACGGGGAATTCAGCTGCTTCCCGCCCAACCCGCGCCAGACACAGCTCGCGGTGCTGATGCCGCCCACCAGCAAGGAGGACCTGAGCGGGCTGCACGCCGCCATGATCCCCCTCTCGGATGGCAATGAAGCCTATCCCTATACCACTGGGCGGGCGGCGTTCCCGGTGCTGGGTCCGGTCGCCGACCTCATCGTAGACAGCGATTCGCCGCTGCCCTTCGTGTGCCGCTCGCCGGGATACAACGCCGCGGTCAAGTATCTGGAGCGGAGTTTGAACCTGCTGGGCAGCACCTGCTGGGAATTCACCGGCGAGGTGCCGCCACTGTGCGATAACGACGGGGTCTATGGCGCGGATGTGGAAAATGCCGTGCAGTGGCTGCGGGAAAACTTTAGCTATCCTGCCTGGGGCGAAAAAGCAATCATACGCAAGTTGGATAACCTGCCACCCGGTCCCAGCCGCACCCCCACCAAGGCGGAGCTATCGTTTCTGGCAGGCAGCGATACCTTCCGCCACATCGCCGAGCTGACCATGAACTTCCCAGAGTGCCCGGTGCCGCTCAAGCTCACCGACCTGGATAACCTGAAGGCTTACGACGCCGGCGATCCCGCCCACAGCCTCTACCATCAGTTCGTGGATGTGGGCACGGCAGCCAACCGTGAACAGCGCATCTTCAACCTGCTGCCCCAGGGTTCGGAGCCGGTCAAGGGGCAGGTCTATGAATTTGAGGATAACTGGTTCATCGCCCTGATGATGGCGGTGGGCTATCAGGAGTCGGGCTTCATCCACCAGCGCAGCACCGGCTTTGTCTATCGGGCGGGGAAGGGGCGCGGCACCGCCACCGGCATCATGCAAATCACCGCCGACCTGATTAATTGCAACTACTCGCTCACCTTCTACCGCGGCGAGGGCAAGGACCGCCAGGCGGTGGTGGTCAACCAGCGGGATCTGTCGCCCAACGCCCGTTATGCCGTGCGCAACATCAACTACATTAATATGCAGATAGGCGCTAAGTTCCTCAAGGAGATGCTGAACTATCCTTATCAGCACTACCACAAAGCGTTTAAGAGCGAGTTTGGCGCCGGCGGCTGCCTGGACGCCACCACCATCCGGGGGAAGATATACCGTGCCAAGCTGGCGGGGGCGATGTATAACGCCGGACCAGCCGCAGTCAAATCCATCGTGGAGGAACTCTACGACGATCCCGCCACGCCGGACTTCAACGAGGGGGTTGCCTGGCTGTTTGGCAAGGACTGCGGCGGCGATATGGAGATCTTCATCAAGCAGTTCCGCGACGACCTCAAGCTCTATATGCTGGGAAAATTCCACTTCCCGCTGGAGAAGGCGCCGGAGGGCAGGGCGAAGCTGGACCGGCTCCTACGCTGGCTGGGACCCTACTGGCAGCCCAAGTATGGATGCAGTTGGGAGGAAGCGGCGCTGATGAAGCTGGAGAAGGAGGTCATCCCCTACATGCGCAACCTGGCGGCGAACATGCCCAAGTTCTACGAACGGGGCGAGGCGATGTTCAAGTCCGCCGAGTTCACCGGGCTGGGCGCACCCAAGGAGATCGTGCAGCAGGAGTTGCAAACCGACCAGACCAGCATTGACACCACCACACCGTTGTCCACCGACACGACTGCTCCCACCGTCCCCGGTGAGGTGCAGCCACCCCCGACGGAGGGGACGATCGCACCGGGGACGACGCCCACGACTGGAGAGAAACCGGCGGTGGTGGAGAAGAAGGAGCCGGCTGTGAAGGAAGAGAAAGGTAAGCCACCAAAGTAGCGGCAGGGGGATGAAACAATGACGCTGATGAAAAAGCTGAATGTGCCGGTGTTCTATGCCGAGGGGATACCGAAATACGACCTGGACAAATGGACGGTGCGGGTGGAGGGGCTGGTGGAAACACCGCATACATACACCTTCGCACAGGTGATGGGCTGGCAGCAGAGCACGGTGGATGCGCGGCTGACCAGCGTTTCGGGGTGGTCGGTGCGGCTGCCGTGGCAGGGCACACTGTGGCGGGATTTCCTGCCCATCGCCCAGCCGCTGCCCAACGCCACGCATGTGACATTCGTGAGCCTGGGTGGCTACGAGTCCAATTGCCCCTTAAGCAAGCTGGATCATCCCCGGGTGCTCTTGTGCCATTCCATAGACGGGGAGTGGCTGGAGCGCGAATATGGCGCCCCCCTGCGCATGATCGTGCCCAACCTGTGGGGCTACAAATCGGTGAAGGGGCTTGCCCGCATCATCTTCGTGAGCCACGAGGAGGGCGGATTCTGGGAGGACCGGGGTTACACCCGCGATGCCGAAATAGAGCCGGGCATCACCCTGGACATCAACACAGGCAAAAGACGACCGATACAGGGTGGGGAGGTGACGGAGTTCTAAACCCTGTAATGGATGATGAATCAGTTAATTGCGATAATCACCAGTCACATCCTTCCATTTGGAAAAGCTATCGAACATGACAATATGCACACAAGGGTCCTGTGCCAGTGCCCTGAGATAGCCCGTAAATTCCTTATTCGACATAACTTGATAATCCAGTTTCGAAAGATCATAATTCTCCTTAATATAATAGTTCTGTTCATTCCCAAATATCAATTTGACATGATTAGTTAGAAAATTGCGATTATGCAGAACCTTCAAATCAGGAGCGGCTTTGAGTAGCAATGTCACCTGAATCCCACGCTTGCTCACAATGTCATTTATCAAGTTTATGGGTATGGTTTTGATATTGGCAATATAAACCAGGCTCCCTGGCGGCATGGACTTGACAGTTTTAAACAGAGCATCGTACCTTACCAAAGTTATCTCATCAAACCGGTTCATTTCCTTTTTCACCTCATCAATCATTACCGTCGAAAGGAAGACATAGCAAAAAATCAGCGATGAACTGATTCCTAACGAAAGTATGTATGACTTGACACGAGAAATGATCCCTTCGCAGATCAAGGCAAGCATAATGACAGCAATTGCAACCAAAATGGGCATTCTAATCCACTGGTGCAGCCAATACCCCAAAGCCAGATACATACCAGCTGGTATAAGAGCAAATGACATGCCTACAAAAACTACCAAAAGAAAAATAATCTTGGACCTTTGCTGACCTGAAAAAGCAAACACTGCGATAATTAATAAAATTGGAATCAACAATAATAATTCATTTAAAAGTGTTTGTGACTTTTGAAGTACAATAGGCGCAAATGCCAAAATAATTGACCATGACATGTTTTGTATATCTATAAATGGACCATAAGTACTGAAAAGCGGACTGCTGAAATTGCTCAGATAACTTTCAACGAATAAGAATCTAAGAGGTATTAAAAGTAAAGCTAAAACATAAGGGGATAACCGCATTATGCGCCTGGTGAATTTATTTTTAGGAAATAAAAACCAATCCAACAATATTAAAGTGGGCAAAACACCCAACACCAATTCTTTGAACAACAGAGCAACCCCCCAAAGAAATGCTGGTAAAAAATAAGGACCATCCTTCAAAGTCTTTTCTCTAGAAAATGAGAAGAAAAATGATAGAAAGACAAGAATTGTGGAGATCTCATCCTGAATGGTATCAGTTACAAAACCGACAGAACTCACTGCCAAAGGGGAAATCATATATAGTGCAAATGAGATTAGTGCTGGTCGCAAGCTAAAACATCTTCTGGTGAACAAAAGAATCGTGAGCGCACTTATTAAATGGATTACCCAACCCATCCAATGGAAAGCTTGGGGATTCAATCCGAAAATGAAGTATGGGTAACTCATCACAAAAAAAGCCAGTGGTCGCCACCAAACACCAACAAAAGCATGATGGAGATAACCAAAAGGTTTCGATTTCAAAGCTACTACATCATCAAAATTCCAAATATCATCATCGTGAAAATAGCTACTAAATAATGGAAAAATTATTATAAATGAATAGATCATTGCGAAAAAAGCAATAATTCCGAAGAATCCCAAACCAACCTTATTTCTCTTATTATTATTTATATTGTACATGAAATTTCTCCTCTTCATTCTTTTATAATAGGATTTGGCTTATAACCTTCCTATTCTTTAAATCTTTCCGTAACGTCCTGCCAAACCAGGTTCTCGTCATTATTCACTATACGAACTTTGGGATCTCTTGCAAGGCTTTTTACAAAGTTGAAAAGCTGTTCATCTGTCATAATGTAATAAGTCCCAGGTTTTAGCTTGTAGTGTTTCTGGATGTAACTGCTCGTTTCATCAGGAAAAATCAGCTTGGTATATTTGTTGATCGGATCCGGATTGTGTAAAAGAGACATATGGGGATAAGCCCTTACAAGTATAATAACTTCTGTGCCCTTTTTCCGAACAGCATCATTAATTATATTCATGGGAAAAAGTTTCTTTTGAAGTAAATAAACTTTACTCTCGGGTGGAAAAGAATTGATAAGATCAATCAACTTTTTATGTTTAGCAATATTAATATCAGATAACTGCCTAAGCTCATCTGACTCAGCCTCAATCATAAAGTGGGCTGGAACACCGTAAAATCCTATCAGGAAGAGCGAAACAAAGGATACAGCAACAACTGCTCGTTTAGCCCGGTTCATTACTTCCTCGCAAATCAAGGCAATAATACATGCGGCAATTCCCACCAGGGTAGGCATGCGAATCCATTGATATAACCAGACATTGCCAGCGCCATAAGCATGATAAAGAGCGATTGAACTAAGCACACTTAAAGCACCAGCCAGAGCAATAGTCAGAAATAGCATCTTGTTTCTGCGTCCATCCGAAAGGATAAACGCCACGATTACAAATGAAAGCGGCACTAATGCAAGGAACCAATTAAGTATTTGCTGTGATGATTGCAGCATAATTGGGAAAAAGGCAAGAATCATGGTCCAGAGTATGTTTAGAAATGAGAAGTTACTGCCAAAAACTGTAGTACTCGAAGAATATAACACATTAAACCCAACGAACATTAACCGTAACGGGAATATTAACATTAATGAGCCATAAGGTAATAATCGTTGAATCCTCTTTCCAAACGCATCAACCGGATAATTAATCCAATCCAAATAGAATATGGCAGGCATTATCCCAAGAGCGGACTCCTTGCAGAGTGCCGCACACACCATAAAAATGGATGAAAAGTAATATGGGCGCTTCATTACTTTGCGAGCAGCTTTGGGGATGGCAAAACCAAGTGCCAGAAATACAAATATTGCTGCCAGCTCGTCCTCAATCATGTCAGTAACGAAGCCGACGGATCCGACCATGACTGGTGAAATCATATAGAGGATATATGCGATTAAAGCAGAGCGCACGTTGAATAATCTTTTAATGAAGAAGAATAAAGAGAAAGAACCTCCCAAATGCAGGATTAATCCAAACCAGTGAAATGCTACCGGATTCAGCCCAACCAATAAGTAAAAATAAGAGGTGATACCAAACATTAAGGGGCGCCACCACATATCCATGAAAGTGACTGAAAGAAAGCTAAATGGATGTTCTCTTACCGGAGGGGAGTCGTCTAAAGTGAAAATATCATCAGCGATAAAATAGGTGTTAAACAAAGGCAAGACGGTAATGAAAAAATATATTGTCGCGAGCACTGCTAGCACCCAAAACAAGCCCATGTATGCACGAGAGGAACTTATCTTTCCATTTTCCAACATATTACGGTAATCCTTTTTGTATTATTTTTTCATCTCAACATATAACAGTCGCTATTATGACATAATCGTCTCCAACCTGGGGGATTATAAAGCGGTGAAGGGGCTTGCCCGCATCATCTTCCTCAATCACGAGGATGGGGGATTCTGGGAGGACCGGGGCTACACCCACGATGCCGAGATCGAACCGGGCATAACACTGGACATCAACACCGGCAAAAGGCGACCGATACAGGGTGGGGAGGTGACGGAGTTTTAGAAAGTAGGATTGCTAGATTAATCCTATAGGGACAGATAAATGTTGGTTACATCTCACCGAACTATGTTCTTATCAAGTTTTATCAGGTGCACATTAGGATCTGGTTTCATCTAAGCACAGCTTATAGTCTAGGATAGGAAAACATGTTTTTTTCTGTTATTATTTAGCTATGCAGAATTCCAACAGCACAATTCCGATTCACCAACAAAGGTGGTTTATATATAGTCTTGGGGGGTTAGCAGTCCTTGCCACCTTATACAACATTCTCTCTTTATTGCCCATCTTCACAGAATATTTTCTATTTGATGAAGCAACCAACCTAAACTTGGGTGCTGTCATGCGTCATCAACCGTTATCATTTCTATTTTTTACACAAGTAGGTTGGTGGCGCCCCCTGGGCTTTACGCTACCTGCAATCGTTTATCTGATTTTTGGGCTGCAAGTCGTTCCATTCCATGTCATCGCTTATCTCATTCATTTCGGAACAGCCCTATCCTTGCTTTTTCTGGTAAAAAAGATGTTCAATTTGACAGCTGCACTTTTTGCTTATATTCTGTATATAACTTCTGCTATATCTGTAATAACTGTGGGATTTTCTACCAACGCATTTATGGATGAATTTTCAACCCTTCTGTTTATTTTAGTAATCCTGGTTTTGTATCGAAAGGATAGAGCGCCTGCTCTTAGCTTGCGCCCATATTGGCTGGCGGGACTATTTTACCTTTTGGCTGCTGCATGCAAGGATAGCTGGGTCGGATTGATACCAGCACTAATACTAATGGATTTTCTCAATTATAAAAATGATAAACTCTCATATCGCATCCTGCGG
>Ga0315280_10004763_pt1 | contig 19762 bp, 15 predicted proteins | sample YL17G06_40_MG_FD_203697 | JGI IMG/M metagenome (GOLD analysis project Ga0315280, IMG submission 203697) | Sediment microbial communities from Yellowstone Lake, YNP, Wyoming, USA - YL17G06_40 | ecosystem: Environmental > Aquatic > Freshwater > Lake > Sediment | place: USA: Wyoming | collected... | reverse complement strand
CGATGCGGACGTCCTCTGGGCGGCCAGCATGGGAACGGCACTCTTCCGCAACACGTGGACAAACAGTTCCTGGGAGAAGATTTACACTACTCTATTATGCAAATCTGGGATTTCAGGCACTCGAGCCCAATCCGGATTGGCCAGCCGACAGCTTTTACCTCGCCGTGGGTAATTGCTGTGGCTATCCTAGTTCGGGCCCTATGGAAGGACGCGTTGAATGCATCAAAAAGGTTGGCGGCAACTGGCAAACAACACCTGCCTATACATCCCTAGGCGCGGGATCTAATTTCGCTGTCAATGATGTTACCGCCATGCGTGATCCTTCCTTAACTAGCAATGACCCACCGCTCCTATACTGGGCCACCCAGAAGATGGATAGAATAAATTGGTGCGGACTGCCACGCGGGATGGTAACTAAGAGAAAATGGGTTGCAGGCACATATACTTACACTAACTTGTACACATATAATTATGCGGACGGAACCCAATGCAAAATCGGAGACATCATCTTCTATGATCCTCCAGCTTGCGTGGGCCTAACCCGCTTTCTCTTCCGCAATAGCTATCCCGTAGTGATAGCGGCGCTTTATGGGAAGGTGGTTGGCGATGAACCCATTTACCAGGCCCACCTGTTTGCCTACCAGGATACTCCAGGCCCTGCCTGGAAAAGACTCAATACTCCGGCGGTTCTGTCAACCTCAACAATCGAGATCTTCTTGTGTTTCGGGGGTCAGATTGAGGTAGATGCGGCTAATGGATACGACATTTATGTCACCGGGCAGGGTGGGTGCTACTGGCTTGACAACAGATTCCAGGATTCCCCACTTGGCTCTGGCTGTAATCTGCCAACAGTCGATCGACCGATTTGCTTGCGCCGCCTGGGTCGACCAGTTGAATAGTTCCGGTAGCGCCCGCGTCTACATCCAAAGTCCATAGACCAGTGTGGTTATAAGATGTGCCAGTGCTTTTGTCGAAATAATATGGGCCCGTTTTTGCAGCCCCCAGGTAGAATATGTCGCTGGCAAATGGCGAGGCAACGATGCAATTCCAGGCGAAGTTGAAATCCGCCTTAAAATGTGGGGGATCGTTGGTGTTTGCAGTCCCGATTTCATTTAACGATATGGGATCGGAGGGAACATTGTAATGAGCCTTGTACAACCCGACATACCATCCCGCCATGTATACGTCATCATTGTCTTCATCGCAATAGATGCTACGAACATCTCCGTGAACTTTATCCGACCCTGACGAGCTTGAAAACTGGTCCTCCATGGTCAGCTCATCGATTACTCTATTGACAGGATCTACTTGCGCAAAGACATTACCGCCGTGCGGGGTGTTGATGATAATTTGATCGCGATTAGCTATAGTTGACCAGTCGGTTCGCGTGATATAGTGAGTGTATGCGAACGGCGGATAGCCAAGATTTGTGCCAGTATCATCGTCAACCGTCTTAATTGTTGTCGCACCATTCTCTGTATCATGTATGGCCAAGCCATTGAATTGGTCGTATGCATAAATCATATGTTCGGTTGATGGATCGGTTTTTTTATGCGCCGCAATGGATTGTGGATTTCTAGCAGTTGCCGTTACATTTGTCCACTTGATGCTCCAGGAGGTGGTCGGCAAACTGCCGCCTGTGCCGTAGCGGTACCAGACGTCCCAGGTGGCATTCCCCGAGTGAGTGGTCTGCGCCAAGATGTACTGACGTACAGTTGTGTTATCGAGGTATTGGTAGAAACCCGCGATGTCCAAGAGGGCATACCCACTGCCGGTCATATTAAAATCCGAAGAGGTTGGCCTTGTGACATCGAAGAACCCAGAGTTACCCGTCACCACGAATTTCCAGAAGCCGAACTCCAACGATCCTCCCGAAGGTGTATAGTTCCCCCAGGTGTAAAAGGTACGGAGGTGGACGGGATCGCGGTATATTTTGCTGTAGGTGTTGCCCTCAGTGCCATCAATTCTCGCAGCAGTTGAGATGTTCCCATTCGTCACCAGCCAAATGCCAAAATCTTGATCGGCTCTTTCGGCCCAGCCCCAGGTGCTGACCAGAAACCAACCGACGTCCCTATCGCCGTTCTCCGCCTGAAAAAACTGGGCATCATGGAATTGGTAATAACCGTTCTCATGGATATCCCCGTCATAATTCCATTCGCCGTTTTCATACTTGTAGAGATGATGGCCCTGCATGGTCGCGTTCAGGCAGTAAAGCGTACCGCCAATGTCAAACACATCCCCACTCATGTGCCAGCCGTAATTGGCGTCGAAGTCCTGCCAGGTATCCCAAGCACTGCCGTTCCAATTCAGCCAAGAGGCGCCGCCATCCTTCTCGAAGAACCAGGCACCCTGCACGCCGCCCTGATTGCAGATGACGATCTTCTCAGCGTTGCCGCCGCCCTGGGGCATGTATCGCCAGCTTCCTTGAGTGATCGAGATTAGCAGCAACGTGATGAAGATTGCAGAAGAAAGTGGTTAGCCATCTCATGATCTGCCTCCGAATTTTGAAAGGATAGCGAAGTATAGAACCGCCAAACGGAAACAGGCGGTCTACTTCAGTAACAGCAGTTTTTGAGCTGTTATACCTATTGAAGTTCGCAGGCGCAGGAAGTAAATGCCGGAAGCCTGGTGATCGGGTTGCCAGCGCACCGTATGGACGCCCGCCGGACGCCACCCCTCCACTACGCGCGCCGTTTCCCGGCCGGCCGTGTTGTGTATGGTCAACTGAACATGATCCGGCTGTTGCAGAGTAAAGGAAATAAACGTTTCCAAATTGAAAGGATTAGGGCTGAGGATTAGGCTCGGTGCTTCCAGCACGGTTGGCGCACTGAGACCGGATTTCCCTTCGGGACCGTGTGCCCCCACGATGGATTCCTCCCACCCCTCCAGCGTCCACGCCGTTCTTTGACTTGATCTCGAATCCTGCATTCCAAATCCCATTTTTTCAAGTGTGAAGCTATCCTGCCCCCAAGGGGATTGATAGGGGTAGTTTCCGGCGTAAAGAATGTAAGTGTAATTGCCTGCCGGAGCGCCTGCAGGGACAAACTGCTGCAAATTATTTTTTGTGAGTATGCCGTTCGGTTGGATGGTTAGGTCATTTCGGGCCAATATCCCGAGAGCACTGCCATTGGGCAGGGTGACTTCAATCCAGGCGTCGAAGGTGCCGCCCACGCTGTCGCTGTCGGCGATGGCTACGTCAAAAGTAAATGTACCCCCCGTGGGTGCGATCTGAATGGGGGGATTGTGAGGAGTAAGGGTAACGTTAAGAGGGAACGGCCCGCCCAGGGTGCCGTCGGCATTAACGCGCTTGGCCCAAACATCTGCGGCCCACAGGGTGTACCAGATGGCGGTTGCCCCGTTTTCCTCATCGGGTATTATGTTTTTCGAGTTGCATAAATCATAGGTTAAGGTGTCTACCAGCACGCCCGTTTGCCCCCAAATTCGATGTCCCAGAAAATCCAGGGCATTCGCATAGAGATACATTGGAAACGAGGTCCCACGATAATAGCTGTAAAGTCCATAAAAATAAGGACTGCTAAAGAAGTAGGTTTCAGGACTTAGGACATCACGGTTCCACGAGCCGGGTGGCATAGCCATTACCGCTCCTGGCTGGCCGCTGCCCCAGGTAGGCCAATAGCAGTTTCCCGCCATGTCCATCCGCTGTCCATATACCCCAAAGCCGTAGATAAAGCCCAAGTAGAAGAAGCCCGGTTCGCCTGGAATGATCTGAGCCTGAGGATACCAACTCACGTAGCGGCGGTCCCACAAAACATTGCCTGCCGGCGCCACCCGATAGACCGAATTGGGACCGGCCCCGCCGCAGTGCAGTACAACTCCTCCTGCTCCATCACTGATGAGGTCATTCATCCACGTCGTATAGGGATAGATCATCAGCCCGTCGGCGGTCCACACAGCATTGCCTGTGGCCAGCAGCCTCTGCATAAATACCGAACCGCTGGGAAACGAATAGGGCGGGCGGTAGTCTATCCAGGAGACGTAGGCGCCTCCGGCGCCGTCGTGGGTGATTTGAGGCGCGCTTTGTTGGTAAGGATTATTGCAGGCAGGCATACCGCTCTGCCCCCACACTAACTGTCCTAAATCGTTTAGCCGAAATGCCGCTACGTCTCCAAGGCCGCTGTTAGCGATATAGGCCAGTAGCAGACCGTTGACCCCATCCAAGCTGATGTCGAAATCGGGCTGCGGCTGCGATGTGGTTATTCTCACGGCTTGATCGCCCCACAAACGGTTTCCCAGGGAGTCCAGACGCTGGGCATAAAAGCCCGGACTGGGACCGTTGTTGGTCCGGTACCATGCGCTGAAGGCTCCACCGTTGCCGTCAGATATCGTCGTAGGCGGCCACTCTGGATGTGCTGGCCCCACGATCAGCTGTTGCGGTTCGGGATAGACCAATTGTCCGTAACGATTTATGATCTGATAGCAGTTGCCTAGTCCTTCCCTCCAGAAGGTCACCAAGGTAGAGCCATCAGGATAAGGCACAGCAACTGGGCGCTCCTCCCTGAAATTCGGATCGGCGGAGACCGGCAGGTTCTCGTCTAGCGTGGTGGGCCAGTATCCGAAGGCCAGCAGGGGCAGAAAAAGCATAAGTAGTAGGACTAGCCAATTAGATGGAGCTTTCATGGGTAACCTCGCCGATTCCGACTTATTCATTTTCGTGCTCATGTTATAGGCTCGCAAAAAGCCGTAGAAAACGAGGTGATCCATCTCACAACCGGTTTAATTTTCGGCTGCTTTCGACCAAATAAAAAATCCCCGCATAGGGTGGCCGCAACCACATGCCTCGGGGGATTTCGTGTAGAATGAAAGCGCAAAAGTAAGCGTCCACAGGATTTTACCTCTGCCCAAAAAAGATTTCAGGACGCATGCGATAGAAAGGTACCCAGAGGGACCCAGAATTCAAGCAAAAAGTTTGTCTTTTTTTATGCGTAGTGGTAAAATCTCATCAGCACAGGAAATCAAAAAGGAGGTTACATGCCCTGGATAGACTACCGCTATATCAAAGCTAGCGTCCCGATCGCCCAAGTCCTGGCTTACTACAACATCCCCTTGAAAAAGACCGCCGAGCATCATCTGGCGGGACATTGTCCCTTGCCCGGTCATGGCGGCGACCGCTCCAACGAAAACGCCTTCCACGTGGACACCCAGAAAAACGTCTTCAACTGCTTTAGTCACTGCGGGGGCGGCAATGTCATCGATCTGGTCGCCAAAATTGAGGATTGCTCCTTTCGCGAAGCGGCGCTGCTGCTATATCAAATGTTCTTTGCTGATGCCGCTGAGCCTGAGGCCGCACCTACCTACGGTGTTGCCGCAGTGCATGAAAACAACGAGCCCCGGCTGTCCGAAAACAAACCCCTGACATTCGAGCTCAAAGGCTTTAATGCTAATCACCCGTTCCTGCGCAGGGAGAAGGGCTTGACAGCGGAGACGATTAAGCACTTCGGGCTGGGTTTCTGTACCAAGGGACTATTGGCCGGCTGGCTGGCAATTCCCGTCCACAACAGAGAGGGCCAGCTCGTGGCTTATATCGGCCGCTCCGTGAATCCCACCCAAGCCGAAGCTGAGGGTAAATACAAGATCCCACCGGGCTTTCACAAGTCGCTGGAGGTCTTCAACCTGCACCGAGTGTTGGCAAGTAAAGAGCTAGAGAAGTACGGGCTGATCGTCGTGGAGGGGTTCTTTGGTGTCTTTACTCTGTGGCAGTGGGGTTATAAAAACGTCGTAGCTTTGATGGGCAAAGAACTTTCCAATCGCCAAGCCGAGCTTCTGCTGTCCGCCTCGAACCGCCTAACGATTTTTCTTGATGGTGACGAGCCCGGACGTCTGGCTTCCTCAAAAGTCGCTGAAAAACTCGGCCGCTCCGCCTTCGTGCGGATGATTGAATACCCGCCGGGCCCCAGGCGCAAGCCCGCACAGTTCAGCAAAGAAGGACTAAAAGGGATTCTTTCGGCTTACAAGCCTTCGCCTTGATCGGTGGGGGCTTTTATATTACAATGTAAACATAGATTACTTTGCCCGCAGACCCACCTCGCCCTTTGGGGCTCGTGCGGGCAAATACCTTTAAAAGGGTGGGCACGAAAAAACGCCTTCTTTCCTGCCGGTTTATTCAAAGCGCTAACCGGCAAAACGCTTTCAAGCTACTCCTCGTCTTCCGTAACCGGAACTTCCTCAATCTCAACCTCTTCGGTCGCTGGCTTTTCGCTGTCGCCCAGCAGTGTCAGAAACGACATTAAAACCTCTCTGCTGTATTTGTTCCTGCCGCACCTGTCCTGCCCATTTCTGTTGACCAGCCGTCCCTCCAAATAAACCCGGCTGCCTTTATGCAGATACTTGCTGGCAATCACCGCCAATTTGCCCCAGCAAACAGCGGAATGGAATTCTACTGAATCCTTCTTTTCTTTGGTTTTGGCGTCAATCCAAGAGTAATTGGTGGCGACAGTGAAAAGGGTCAGCTTGCTCTTGCCTTGCGGCGGTCTCTTTATGACCGGGTCTTTGACCAACCGAACGATTAACATAAGCTTGTTAAGCATGGCTTTGAAGTTTTTCTCCAGCGAGTTAATGATGAAAGCGCTTTGCCTTCTGCCGCTGGTCGGAAGGCGGTTTCGACCTTTGCCCTGGTGAGAGCCGCCCGACAAAAAAAGCCCCGCCTGTTAGGGCGGGGCGGTCTGTCAAGCCCTTTAGCGGCTTGACAGATTTTTTGCGGGCAATATACTGAAAGAAGCGGTCGAAACCGCCTGCTTGATAACGCCTCGCGTGAGGGTGTTTTCTTGTTGGGTGGGTGGGGTAAATCTTAGCAGACAATGTAAACAATGAGCGATTGCCTTGCTTCCCAAGGCCCTCCCGTCCTGCGGGCCAGGCCGGAAAGCCTGTGTGGGGATGCCGATTTCCTGGCCGTTGAAAAGCCCGCTCCCATCAGGGTTTTCAATGACTCTCTCCACGCTCTTCCCCTGACGCCTTGGCTTTATATGGGTCACTAAAGCCAATCGGGGAAGCGGCAACCGCTCCTGTTTATCTTAACACAAAAACGGAATAAACGGACATCTAGTTAAGGAAAAAAGAGCAGGGCTATTCCAATAGCGAGTGAAGTTTGGCTTTCTCGCCGGGGTGTCCGATTTGCCAAACCGGTTGGAAAATGCTCGCGGGGTCGTTTAGGTCAAGATACGCTTTGCTGGTGTACCAGAAACCCTTAAACCCTTTTCCCCCGGTGGCCTTCAGTCCGGCCTCAAGCAAGTGGCGCAGGCGGTCTTTATTGCGATATCGTTGCCAATCGCGATCGTGTTCGATCACCGTTAGGACCCTGAAGCCCTGGATATTGAAACGGTTCGACACTCGCCTCTTCCCCACTCCCTTCTGTTGGTCTAATTCATCCCGAATGGCTCTCCAGTAAGCATAATAAGCCCTAAGTTTGTCGGTAGAGGTGGGCTGGTCCATCGTGGAGCGGTCTGCTTCTAAGAAAAACGGGCTGGCCTTGCCGTCCGGCTTCTTCAGCACAAAGAAAGCGTCCGGTGCTATAGTCTGGTCTTTTCCGCTAACCCTGACCGTATCCCGGGCTTCCTTCCCTGCCCGTAGCCAGTACTGAAGCTGTACCCCTGCGCTGTTCAAGCAAGCGTTGGTCATCATTGCCCTGAAAGTGTTCACTAAAAGGGCGTGCTCCATCTGTGGGTCTTTGTTCTGGTTACGCTTCGGTGAGGGATCGGCTTTTTCCCCTGTGATATTCCGACAGACCTCTCGCCCCCGCTGGTCTAAGATGTAGATATCCGGCGTGGAGCCCGTTTCGGTGTAACTTCGGGAAAACTGCACCTTCAGCAGATAGTCGTTGTCGTAGAGAAAACGCAACCGGTTCTTCAAGCTGGTTCCCCTGCGTCCGGTTAAAAGCTCTAAAAGCGTTCGGGTCAAGCATTTGTACTCGTGCACCAGCAGGATTATTTCGCTGTCTCCCCTGCTTTGGAATTTGCCTTTGCGAGGGTCGTCGGCGTCCCGCTTGTAGCGGGTGCGCCGTTTACCTTGATTACTTTGTTTACTAAGTTTGCTATTTGGGTTCATAGGAGTCTTGGTCAAAGTTAATCTCGTCTTGCTTTAGGTCATTAAACCCCGCGTCCAACAATTTGGAAACGCCAGGGGCTTCGCTTATTTGACCCAAGAGAAACCCTCGGCGGGTCTCTATTTGCCGGTCTACCTCTAAGGCGGGTTTGGCGTTCCTGCGGTTGGCTTCTTGCAAGGTCTTCTGAAAGTCCGCCTTCATCACGTCCTGCTTCTTATTGGGCAAATCAGCAGTGATAAAGGGGACCGCGTCGTAGGGTTCACCCCGCACCTTTACGACCGCTTGCCGTTTGGGTAAATTGACCAGCTTGGATATCAGCTTACGCTGCTTCTCTTCCGGCGTGTAGTCCTCAATCGAGGCAACTTCCTGGTCTTCAGTTAAGTAGTAAAACGGCACGTCGCTGGTGGTGTGCCCGGAGGCATGTCCACCTCCGCTAAAATCTGAAGAGCTGGACCCGGAAAAACTGCTGCTCGATTCCCCTTCAACCGCAATGGCGCTGTCCATGTCCAACGCTAAATAAGGTGTGGACAAGGAACTTGAGATTGACGAAGTTGACCCGTCTAGGGTGCTGGTACCCGAACCCCAGCTTTCCGAGTCCATCTCCGTTTCCGAACGCACTTGAGCGCGTCCCAATTCCGGGCGGAAAAAGGTCCGCCGTATGCGCCTCTTTTCCTTGTCGTCGGCCAAGTAAAACGGGAAGAGCTCGCCGATCATCAGCTTGGCGTCTTCCTCGGTCATGGCAAAGCAGACCTTGATGGTTGCCGCTTGCTGGATGGCGATATAAGTCTTGTAGTCGCTCTCGCGAATCCCGGCCACGTCTTGGCTGGATAAGACGAAGGAAAGTCCATATTTCCTGAGCTCTTTAAGCCCGATGGCGATGTCATCGCACAAGTACTTATGAAACTCGTCAATGTAGAAGTACATCCGCCGCCGCTTCTTCTCCGGTATGTCAATTCGGGATTCAGCGGCTTCGCTGAGTTTGTCAATAATCATCACGCCCAAAAGCTTGGCTTCCGGCGGCGAAAGCCGCCCGCCTTCGGCTAAGTTGACCAGGATTGCCGCCCCGCTGTCCATCGCCGCCCTGAAGTTAATCGTGCTCCGGTTCTGGCCGATAATCCGCCGGGTGGTCTCGCTGGATAGAAACTTGTGAAAGCGGTTGTAAACAGCTTCTAAATATTCGTCCTGCCTGGTGCTGGATAATCTGGACACCCTGCCCCATTGTTTGGTCAAGTAAAAATCGTTAATGCGCTTCAGAATTTTCGCCCGCACATCGCTGTCTTCCAAAAACAGCGGGCCATCCTCAAGCGTCAAGCCCGCCTTGATTAGGGGCAAAATGGTGCTGGTCTGCCACAGGTCCAGCCGAGGCTTGTCCTCCAAATCCTCATCGCCAAAGACCTTTGAAATGCCCCTGGACACTATCCCTGCTTGCGTGGATGGGGTGGTCTTAGTGTCCATAATTTCTAAGTAATTCAAGCCGATGGACCACTCCTCATCCTGTGGATTAATTAAAATCAGGCGGTCCTTCATGCCGTGCTTGAACCGGTTAATGTGGCAGTACTTAACTAAGCGGTTGTACAAATCCCCGGAGGGGTCTAAGACACAAACACCCCGGCCGGCTTCAATGTCCTGCCGGATCATCTGCTCTAAGAAGTAGGTCTTGCCACTGCCGGAAACACCTAAAGCAAGCAAATGCTCCTGCCGGTGCTTCTGCTTCAGGGAAACTTGTTGGTCCCGCTTGTAGGCGTGCCGACCGATAAAAAGGGCTCGCTCTTGATTTTGCGCTGTCATTCTTCACCCTCAAATAAGTCTGACCGTAGCTTGTCTATAAACTCATCCGCTTTGTCGGGATCATTGGGAAACATCGCCCGGATCTTATCCGCTGCCTCTTTGAATTCCTGGACCTTCCTGACGTGCGATTCGCTGCGAGAAGTTGTTGGCTTCGGTTTCTGCCCCGAGCCCGCCAGCTTCATAATGCCCTGCTCCTTTTCAATCAGTTGGCGTTCTTTGTCCAGTAGGGTTTCGTACTCCTGAAGCAATTCAGGATGCTCGGTTGTCCAGTATCTGAATAAGTCCATCCTGTCTCGGCGCATTAAAATCAGATACTCCTTGACCACTTGCAGCCGCTTCACTGCCAGGCCGAGCATTGCCCATGCTGCCATCGGCAGGCCAAGACCAACGCCGACCGCTAGTTTGAATAAGCTACCCAAAAGCCCGTCGTCCGGCTTTGACTCCGGAATGAATTCAGCTTTGCTTAATTCCTCTTCCTCTCGGTCAAGCTCGTCCATGCGCCGCTGAAATTCAGCTTGCCAGTCGAAATTCCCCGTCGTCCTTGCGGGTAAATTAGCTTCGCTCATTTTTCCCTCTTCATTCTTTTAGCCAGTTCCTTAATAACCCGTTCAAACCAGTTGCCCCACCGTCGGGGCGCCGTTTTAGACAATTTGATCAGGGCAAAGCCCGCAGTCAAATTGTAGCGCAGCGTCTAAAACGTGCTGCAACGACTTCAGTCTTCCCGGGTGTAGCGTAAGCGGAACCCTATAGCGAAGCGTAGCCCGCGCCGCCGTCCTGGGTGCTGGGGCTGAAAGCCTCAGCGGACACGGCAAGCGGGATTTCCTTTGGAAATCAGCGTGCGACCACGACGGTGGGACTGCTTAATCCGTTCACTCCTTTGACTATCTAAGAAGTCTATACGATAGTCAAAGGTTTAGGCGTGCTTTTAGGGCACGCCTTTGCTAAGTTGTTAAAGGAAAAATGACCTTCCCAAAGTGCCTCTTCTGGTACTGCTCCGGGGTTTCGGGGTGCGCCAAGTACTTCTTTCGGGCCTGAGCTTCTTCTTGGGGATGGGGCAAACGATTGCGCTTGCGCCGAAACTCCACCTGAAAGCTGAAGCGCTCCGCTTCCCAACGCTGTTCCGGCACCTTCTTCAACCACTCCTGGTAATAACACCGATCCTCTTCTTCCCTGTGGCGCTTTTCCGCTTCCTGGTGCTGTTCGGCCTCCTTCTGCCGGCGTCGCTTGGTCTCCTCGAGCTGCTCTTGGGTCTTGAAATCATTAGACGGCAGCCAGCCTTCCCGGATGGCTTTGACCAGCCAGCCCCCGCTCAGGGGCTTCTTCTCGTCCGATCGCTTCAGCATCCAGTCGCAGTACTGGCAGTAGAAGTCCAAAAGCGGGTAGCGGCCTCTTCCCCACTCCACCGTCTAGCCTTCAAACTCGGCAGCTAAGGCCTCCGCCTGCCGCTTGCTGACGCCATGCGCTTCTAAAAGCGCTGCAGAAGGCGATATCTGCCCTTCTCCAGGCTTTTCTTGGTCCGGTAAGGGTTCTATAGTTCTAACGTGATTTGGCCGTTTCCGGGCGTTTTGCTACCTTCCAACTGCAAGGGTATCCTCATCCGTCGCTGGTTCTACTTCCCGAGGGTTAAAAGGCAAGGCCATTTGGCGGGTCAGTTCCCCCTGGGCGTGGTCGAAGTCGTACAACGCCTTGGGACCTGGGTAGTAGCGGATGTCGTTGTTATTGAGCCACTCCACTTTGGCCAGAAACTTGGTGTTTAGAAACTGCCGGTGGGCTTTAGCAAAATGCTCCTGCGCCCATGAGCGGTAGGCCCGACACGCCAGGGACATGCGCTTGCACAAGCTCTCGTAGCTCTCCACCACGTACCTGCCCGACTTGGGCTTCTTGGCCCGGTTCAGGCTCATGAACAGCCCGAAAAATCGGTTGGATAACAGCTCGTAAAGACGTCCGGCAATGGGCGCCAGCTTCATGAAAAACTTGGTATCCACTCGCACGATGTACCATCGGTTCAGCTGAGCTCTTACTACCAGGCCTTTGGCCAGCCATGGCACGGAATCTTGGATGAGGCTTTAGATAAATTCAATGATCTTTTTGGCAAAGAAAGGATCTTCTGGGATTTCTATGATGAATTGGTCGAAAAGGATTTGAAAATAAGTGGGTTGAAAAGAGAGGCGATAGCCGCGCCTGAATTGAGCGAAGCGGTCAGGGACTATGACAAATCTGAAGGCGGTTGCCTCATTGATCGACTGGCTGAAATGTTTAAGCTAAGTGATCGACAGAAATTGGCCACGCAATTTCTTGTTAGCCATTCTGATCAGACCTTTAGAAAAAAGTTTGTTGCTGCCAAAACGGTGCCTGCTGGTGTCTTCATCACTTGGTGGGATCTTTGGAAGCGAAATAAGTCCGCAAAGAGCACTCTCTTTGTGGAGGAGCACCAACAGGTACGGATAAATTCACAGGTCCTAAAAATGTAGCCGTCCGACTTTTCCTACTTTTGTCCGTCTTTTTGTCCGTGATTTTCTAATATTTTGTCGCCAGGCTCTCACCCGAGCCTGGCGCGTTTTTTGGGAATTTTTCGGCACTGGCCGAATCCATAGCCCCCAAGAGACCGCGCCAGCCCTGGGGGTTTTTGCTTTCAGAAGTTGGATTTCCTGGGAGAGCACAATGCCAGAATATGAGAACGATGCGATCCGCTTGAAATGGCTCATTATCTCTCGACGTGTACAGCAAGGCGAAGTCGCCAGGCTTGCTGGCATTAGCGGCCCCTACCTCTCGCAAGTGCTTAATAATCCATCCAGAGCGATCGGCTCGGATTTGCAAAAGCGGATAGAAGAAGCCGTTGAGAGCCTGCTTAAAAAAAGGACGAGGGATTCGTGGTGCATAATCCGCAGGGATTTTTTTTGCCCTGCATCTTATCGTTTTAAACTGAGGCGGGGAATTTGCGCATGTCCAGACACGTCAAGGTTCCCGATTCGGTCTTACAGGATCTTCAAAGCAGCAATCCCCGCCGAAAACTAACGGGGTTGATTGACAGCACAATTTTGGAGCACAGGCGCTATGGCCGATATGAAGATCACTATGTTGATCGGCAAGGTAAGCGGCGATCCGTTATTTTAGGTCCTGACGTTGTCTTGATTGATATGCGTGCACTACAGCGCCAACTAAAGTCGTATAAGATCAGCCAGAATTCGGAAGCGATCAGCTATGAGCAGATCCGATGGCGTATTAAAAAGCTCACGGAACGGGGCGCGCTTGAATTGGCCAAGCGCATGGAGCCCAAAAATGGCCTGGTTTACTATGTTCACCTTGAGAAGTGGCCCGGAATGGACTCGGTGAATTCCCCGAAATACTCAGGGGAAAAGAAATTACTCCCAAACACAGAATCGGGTAACCCGCAAACACACCTTGAGAACGAATCTCACAAAATATCCGGCGAAAACAGGGATTTTCTCCCAATCATAGAAGGTCCAAACTCCCAAACACAAAAGGAAAAAACTCCCAAACTAAAATAAGAGAGAATAAACACTCTGCTCATAGAGAAGGAGAAGATTCTCTTAACAACATAGAGGGGCAGATTTTAGAAAATCCTGGCTTAATTGATGAATGGCGTGATTATGCGTTGAATCACTGGAATAAATTGGAGGCTAAGGATGTGCTTGTGAGGCTGCGCTCCGAGCAAAAAACGCCCCCTGGATTTGGCATTGATGATGTCTTGGTATATTGGGGCTGGCTTAAATCGAACTATCGACACCTCGAAAAGGAACTGGAAAAACAGGGTCTTAATGCCGAGGAATTGGTTCGCCGATATGATCAGTTTAGACAGGAACAAAAACAGCAAGGTCGGGACCTGCCCTATGAAGGAGTAGGCTCACTTATAGTTTGGGCACGGAAGCGGCTTGATGAATTGAATGTCACTGGCGAGGATGAATAATGAACTCGCAAAATGACAGCAACATGAAATTGATCGGCTCCATCCCCCGCGGCGACCGGGAGGAGATCCGCGTCTGCCTGACCGAATACCGGGGGAAAAAGAAACTGGACATTCGCTCCTGGTTCCGCCCGGACGGGCAAGAGGAGATGGTCGCCACCAAGCGCGGGGTAACAATCCGCCTCGAAGACTTAAACGCCTTTATGGCTTTCGTGCAAGAAGCCGAGCAGGTCATCAAAGCCGAGTTAAGTGCGGCCCAGATAACCACTGGCGCCAGCAATTCCAATTAGGCATATTGCCAGGTGGTTGTCAGGGCTGATCTCAGGTGAGGGCATGTTGCGGGGCATCCAGGCGACAATCATCCCAATATGGGACGAAACGGTCGGCGAGGTTTTTCATCATGCTATGGCGTAGAGATGTTTTGATAGATGGTTCGAGTCAGGGAGGTAAACTAATGCCAGTAGTCTCAGTATGTGCGGCGTGTGAGAGGCAGTTTTCGGTTAAGCCTTCCGAGGTCAGAAGGCGGAAACATTGCTCCCAAAAGTGCCAGCGCCTCATCCGTTACCGCCTTGAGCACGGTTGTTTTCGCTGCATCTCCCACGCGCCCATGGCGGGCAAGAGGAAAGACGGTCGGGCGCTGATTTCCGTCCATGGTCGGAGAACTACCCTATCCAGATTCGTGTATGAAAAATCATTTGGGAAAATCCCGGCAGGTGCGGTAGTTCGGCACACTTGTGCCAATCCCTGGTGCATCAATGCCGAGCATTTGCAGCTGAGTTTTCCCAGGCATAAACGATGATGAAATTCAGACTCGTTACACTTGTGACGCTTTTCGTGCTTAAATCCGAAAAAGTGGTATCTTACCCTTCCCGGCCCATTTGGGTTGCTTCTTCCCTTCTCCCAGCAGCCACAGAACGGCAAAAAAGGGCGTTTCTGAAAGGGGTCAAGATTTGACCGAAATGGATCAGATGCCGAAGTTGCTCCAGCAGATCTTGGCGGAGCTGCGCCGGCTGAACGACGGCAAGGAGGCGAAGGTGCGGGAGCTGATGTCTCTCGAAGAGGCCGCGGACTATCTGCGCCTTAGCCCCAATACCCTGCGTGAAAAGGTCCGGCTGCGCCAAATTCCGTTCTATAAGATTGGCGGCTCCATTCGTTTTCGCAGATCAAAAATTGATAAATGGATTGATCGAGGCGAGGTCTGTATCATCGAATAGATCGTGAAAAGATGTGAAAAGCACTTGACTCCAAGATGATTAGAGATTATATTATGGTCGCCTACATTACCTATGGAATCTGCCGAGAGATTCCTCGGCCTTACTTTTTCATCACTGCCGGACAGTTGGGTTGCCGCGAGGCCCCAAACGCTAACCATAGGTAAGCGTAGGCACTGTCCGGCTTCTGCTCTCTGAAAGGAGATCCAATGGCAAGCTTGTTCAAACGAAAACGGAAGGACGGTAGTCACGTCTGGTATGTGACGGGTTATGTGAACGGGAAGCATTTCATGCAGTCCACGGGGACGAGCGACAAGAAGCTCGCCCTGGAAGTGCAGCGGAAGATCGAGGAAGACAATGTTCGGATCGAACAGGGGCTGAAACCTGCTGAAAAGATTACGCCCATCATGCTATCTGAATTCATCCCGGCATATCTGGAGCATCGGAAAAAGGCTCTGCGATCGCCGAAAACCCAGGAAGCTGATGGACATGCCTTGCGTTTGCTCCTGGATTACGCGGGCGACCGAACGCTGACAAGCATCAACGAATCCCCGGTGCGCGAATTCAGACAGCATCTGGCAAGTTCCCGGCGTCCAGCCTCGGTAAACCTGGTCCTCAGGCACCTGAAGTCCGCGTTCTCATGGGCGGTGGACGGGTCGCCAACACGCTACCTGCATAGAAATCCTTTTAAACAGAAGGATGTCTTTTTGCAGCAGGGAACTGACAATCTGCCGCGCTGTCTATCGCCGGATGAGAGGAGGCGCTTCTTCGAGGCAATTGAGCGGGATGACCTTAAACGTTACTTCCAGTTCCTCACACTAACTGGTTGCCGACGTAACGAGGCGCTAAGTCTGGAATGGTCGGACATTGATTGGGAGCGCAGACAGATCATCTTCCGAAAAACGAAGGGCAAATCAGACCGGATCGTGCCAATCGGGCTCGAGTTGATGCAGATTCTACTGAAACTGGATCTCAGCCAGCCGCGCCCATTTTGCCTAAAGCCTGAATATGTCACCCACGCCTTCAAGAAGTATGCGGCTCAAGCCGAGTTGAGGGCAAGTGCGCATCTTCACTGCTTGCGGCATACGGCGGCCAGCGACTTGGTGCGACAGGGCGTTCACCTGTCCAAGGTTCAGAAACTGTTGGGCCATACCTCGGTGCAGATCACAGAACGATATGCGCACGTCCTGCCGGAAGATCTTCGCGAGGCGGCAGAACTGCTGACTTGTTGCGGATAATAAAACGCGGCCTCAGCCCCGTGCAATTAAAATGCAATTAACAGCACCCAAAAATCCAGCAAAACACCCCAAAATCCGTCACCAGGACTTTGGGGTAAGCCTCACGAAATCATCCACCTCGGGCGGATTCCTTCGGGTGCGTAAGCGGATTTGAACCGCCGACCTCCTGATCCACAGTCAGGCGCTCTCACCAGCTGAGCTACACGCACCGTAAATAATAAATATAATCATTTGATCGGGAATAGTCAAGCCCGCGCGACGTCAATTTCGTTGCACGGGGGCTTGCGAACGCTCTTGGGATTTCGTATTTTATGTGCAAATTTATGAGCGTCCCGCAATCTAAACCCTCCTGGCTGAAGATTCGTTTGCCGGCAGGTGATGCGCACCGCGAGGTATCTAATCTAATTCGCCGTCAGGGTTTGCACACCGTCTGCCAGTCGGCCAGATGCCCCAATCTGGGCGAATGCTGGTCGGCGGGAACGGCCACCTTCATGATTTTAGGCGACGTCTGCACGCGCCACTGCACCTTCTGCGCCGTGCCCGGAGGCCTACCTTTGCCTCCCGACCCCGGCGAACCGCTGCGCCTGGCTCACTCGGTCAAAGAACTCGGTTTGGCCTATGCCGTCATCACGTCGGTGACGCGCGATGACCTGCCCGACGGCGGAGCCGAACAGTTCGCTGCAACTATCGCCGCCATCCGCGAAATATCGCCCGGCTGCAAGATCGAGGTGCTGATTCCTGATTTCGGCGGCAATCCCGAAGCTCAAAAGCTGGTCTTCGACGCCATTCCCGACGTTCTGAACCACAACCTGGAGACCGTTTCCTCGCTTTATCCGCGTGTCCGGCCGGAAGCCGATTACCGGCGCTCGCTGGATTTGTTGAAATATGCCAATAAGTGCGGCCTGAAGACCAAAACAGGACTGATGCTGGGATTAGGTGAAGAGGAAGGCGAGGTTGAGCATGTATTAGAGGATCTGATCCAGATCCAGTGTCGTCTATTGACGCTGGGGCAATACCTTCGCCCCAGCCCGAACCACCATCCGGTCGTGCGCTACGTGCCTCCCGACGAATTCGCCGCCTGGGCAAAACGAGGGAAGGAAATGGGCTTTGAGCACGTGGAAGCCGGGCCGCTGGTGCGGTCGAGCTATCATGCGGAAAGACAGGCGATGAAATCAGCGGTTTGATTTTTGACCGCAGAGGCCGCAGAGAAGGCCCAGAGAACGCAGAGAAGATAGGACATAAGAAGGCGGGGCTGGGCTCTGCCTTCTGCGCTCCTGCCACCTTTTCCCTTGACTTTAATACCCCGCAGAGCTAAATTGATAGATTAGGCTAATTAGATGTCAACCCTATAATTAACAGTTAATTAGGCTTAAGCTCCTCCGCAATATATCCTTATGCCCTTCGTTCATCTCCACACCCACTCGGATTACTCGCTGCTAGATGGCGCCGCCAAGGTCAAGGATCTGGTCAAGTTGACCGCCGAAATGGGCATGACCGCTCTGGCTCTGACCGACCACGGCAATCTCTTCGGGGCGATAGACTTCTACCTGGAGTGTACCAAAGCGGGAATCAAGCCCATCATCGGCATCGAAACCTACATGGCTCCGAGCAGCCGCCTGGATCGCACTTCGACCGGCGGCCAGAAGGATGCCTCCTATCACCTAGTCCTGCTGGCTAAAGATGACGTCGGCTATCGCAACCTCATCCGGCTTTCCTCGCGCGCCTATCTGGAAGGCTTCTACTACAAGCCGCGCATAGATTGGGAATTGCTGGAGCAATATCATCAAGGGCTGATCTGCCTGACCTCCTGCCTGAAAGGGCGCGTGCCGCATTTGGTGATTCAGAGCCGCGACGAAGAAGCTCTGAAACACGCGGGCCATTTCAAGGATCTCTTCGGCGATGATTTCTATCTGGAAATCCAAAATCACGGGCTGGCCGAGGAGTCTCTGGCCATCACGGGCATGCACCGCCTGGGCAAGAGGCTGGGCTCGAAAGTGGTGGCGACGAACGACGTGCATTATCTGAAGAAGGAGCACGCCGAAGCTCACGACGTCCTGCTCTGCATCCAATCGAACAAGACGCTGGCGGAAACGCAGCGCATGAAATTCGCCGGATCGGGCTATCACCTGCGCACGCCGCAGGAGATGCGCGATCTCTTTCGTGACCTGCCCGAAGCTCTGGTCACGATTGAAGAGATCGCTGAACGCTGCAACCTGAAGCTGGAATTCAACAAGTTTCATTTTCCGCAATTTCCCATTCCGCCGGGTGAAAATGGCACGCTGGAAGCCTATTTCGAGAAGCAAGCTCGGGAAGGGCTGAAGGCACGCTACCCAGATCCCGCTCCGGAAGCCCAGCAGCGGTTGGAGGGAGAGATTCAGGCCATCCAGCAGTTGGGCTTTGCCGGGTACTTCCTGATCGTCAAGGATTTCGTGGATTTCGCCCGCTCGAAGGACATCGCCGTGGGGCCGGGGCGAGGTTCGGCGGCGGGCAGTCTGGTGTCGTACTCTCTGGGCATCACCAACATTGACCCACTGAAATACGGCCTGCTCTTTGAACGCTTCCTGAATCCGGAGCGCGTTTCTCCGCCGGATATTGACATTGACTTCGCCGACAATCGCCGCCAAGAAGTCATTGACTACGTCCGCTCCAAGTACGGCGAGAATTCGGTCACGCAGATCATCACCTTCGGGAAGATGCTGGCGCGAGCGGCGGTGCGCGACGTGGGGCGGGTTTTGGGCCTGCCTTACAGCGAAGTGGATCGCCTGGCCAAGCTCATCCCGCCGACCCTGGGGATGACTCTGGGTCGCGCTCTGGACGAGGCTCCTGAGTTTCGCGCCCTGGTGGATTCCAGTCCTGTCTACCGTCGCCTGATCGCTATCAGCAAGGTGCTGGAAGGCGTCAACCGCAACGCCTCGACGCACGCTGCCGGAGTCGTCATCGCCCCCGGCGACCTGATGGACTATGTCCCTCTCTTCAAGCCGTCTGAAAATGAGCCGACCACCACTCAGTGGGATATGAAGTGGCTGGACGCCATTGGTCTCTTGAAGATTGATTTCCTGGGCCTGCGCACCCTGACGGTGATTGATGATACCCTTACAGCCCTGCGGGGAAAAGGGATAAACATCGACATGGATAGAATCCCCCTGAACGATCCCGACACCTGGCAGCTCTTCGCGGAGAAGGGCACGGTGGGCATCTTCCAGTTCGAAAGCTCCGGCATGAAGGAGAACCTGGCCAGGCTCCAGCCGGAACGCATTGAAGACCTGATCGCCATGAATGCGCTCTACCGCCCTGGCCCGATGGAAATGATCGGCACCTACATTGCTCGCAAGCACGGCCAGGAGAGAATCGAGTATTTGCACGAAAAGCTCCGCCCCATTCTCGAAGAGACCTACGGCACCATCGTCTATCAGGAGCAGGTCATCCGCATCGCCTCGGATGTCGCCGGATTCTCGCTGGGCAAGGCCGACATCCTGCGCCGCGCTATGGGCAAGAAAAAAATGGAGGAGATGAAGCGGCTCAAGGACGAATTCATTCAGGGGGC
>Ga0315280_10004762_pt1 | contig 19762 bp, 14 predicted proteins | sample YL17G06_40_MG_FD_203697 | JGI IMG/M metagenome (GOLD analysis project Ga0315280, IMG submission 203697) | Sediment microbial communities from Yellowstone Lake, YNP, Wyoming, USA - YL17G06_40 | ecosystem: Environmental > Aquatic > Freshwater > Lake > Sediment | place: USA: Wyoming | collected... | reverse complement strand
ATTTGTGGCGATTGTGGAGAGCTTCGTCTCTGATGATGATCTTTTACGCCTTCGGGTTCGGCTATACCCGGCAGAGATCATCATGCTTCAGCATCTCAGCAAAAGAAACGTGTACGAATTTTATCAGGGTCTATCTGAACAGCACCGGTTTTATTGGGCAGAAGCTCACATCAAGAACTTAGCTGAAATAACGGGGGGCTATCCACTGAGAATGAAGGAAGTTGCCTTGCGGCAATTGAGAACTATAGGAATCATTGAATCCCGTGTAGAAGTCAAGGGGAGGGAAAGGGAGGGAAAGAGAAACCTTACGAGGTGATTCTTTCAAGGTGCGGATCAAGGACAATGATGGAAATTGAGGGTCCTGGGATAAAATAAGCGAGGTTGTTGGATGGACCTTATGAGTGGATCAAAGATTACTATCCGTGGGAATACGTTGAAGGGAGTTGTGGAGAACTTGACGAGGAGTTTGGAAGATGGAAGGAATCTGGGTATGGTGTGTTCTTTGTGAACGGGCGTTCAAGGTAAAAGTGCTAAATTTTAAGGCTGTGTGTGGTTATGGGGATTGCGGTGGAAGGAGGACTGATCTCTGGAAATGGGAAGCGTTCAGAGAACTCCATCGGGATTATCCTGAGATTCCGGTTGAAGGTGTAACTTATCCACTGTAATTTATTCACAATAGGGTTAGGGTTGAGGTCTCGGTCATGAGAGGCCCGGTGGAAGTGGTTTGAGCTACAGGGATCAGATTAGGGGACTGCATGCGATGAGTGCAATCATCGATTCCCCAGCTATAGGTGAGTTTAAATTATCGGGCGGAGAGATCCACTATCTGTATTGGTACATCCAGGGCGGTATCATGGTTCCGGAAACTCGTCACGCTCTTAGAAGAGCTTGGGGATTCTGTGAACGCCACGCCTGGGCAGCTCTACTTGTTGAAGCAGGTTTTCGTTCAAGCTATATGCATGGGCCTGCGATACTCTATGAGGACATCCTTGGGTTGGCTATCCCAGCCCTTAACCTTCGCGGACCCGTGAAGAATTTACGCCTGAGAATAAATCTTCGAGAGAAAGGGCCTTGCATGATGTGTGAAATGGGTTTTGGGCCGGAAACAGAAGGAAAGGCAAGTGCGGATGTTATTGAAAGGGGAGGTGATTCAAGTAATCTTTGGGTGTTTGCTGAAAAAACGAAGAAATATTGGAAGAGGGTTGTTTGTGGCCGCTGTTTCGGATATGAATCCTTTTACCGGTGTCGAAGGCATCTAATCGAGGATGCATCAAACGGAACGATTGGGGACATCTCCTCTCATCGAGACGTCATCGAGTATATTTTCGAGCATCTTGTTATCTACGCACGCTCTTTTCGGTGGGAGTGCAAGGGTACCGACACCGAAGAGGATAGAGCAGCATTGATCAGCGCGATAGGGTGGTGCAGCGGCTGGGGTCCTCTTCTATCGATTCTCGAAATGAAATGATAACCGGAAGTATTCTCATCAAAGGAATAGTGGCAATAGAAGTTTAGATAGGACGTTGAATGAAGGTTTCAGTGAAACTCGAATTCGAATCGAAACCCGCGAAACGGCTTTTTCATCGATGCCAGGTCTGTGGCTCCGAATGGCCAACTTCGACGGAATATTGTCGCCGGTGCGCTGTCTGGCTGGGCTCGACATGTAACAGCGAAGATATCCGGTGGTACGTGCCGGCTAACGATTTCCCAACAGGGGCGAAGCGAACCATTTCGGACGGGATCTACGAGGCCACAGTACTTACGATTGCTGCATGCGACAGTTTCTACGTTAGTCGTTTGAGATGTCCGGAACTGCTTCTGGAAGCGGCCAGCCAGATGGTAGCCTCAGGCGGAGTAATGACAAGAGGACCTGGTGGTCATCTGGTCGGGTGCTTTGCCAGCCGGAATCTTATCGAGGCTGCAATACGCTCCGTACAATGTGCTCGAGCGGTTCAAGTTGAATCCGAAAAATACGGGCTCAAGACATTTATGGGGATCAATACCGGTCCTATTTTGATTAGAACTCAAATGGCTCAAGAAGGGGGGAAATCCCACAGCGAAATCTCAGGAGGGGTCATCGGGTGTTCCGAAGCGGTGGCTTTTTCTCTTTATCCACGCATGATCGTCCTCTCTCCCGCAACCTTCAAACTTGTCGCCTCCCACTTTGAATGTTACGGAACAGGACCTATCAATCTTTGGGGAACGTACCCGAACACACCTAAGACAGTTTATATTGTGGCAGGGTCCAAAAAAGTGACAAGCTGGAAGGATCGACTGGAAGATAACTCTGTTCCCCTTGTTGGCAGGGAAGAAGAACTGAGGTTGCTCTGCCAGCACTGGGAGGAGACTAAGTCTGGGAAAATGTCAGTAGGTTTAACGATCCCTCTGGTGGGTGAACCCGGTACCGGGAAGTCGAAACTCTTGCAGGCATTTCTTGCGAAGGTCAGCGAGGCTGGCAATGACATGGTCCTACTAAAACTGGCCGGGGCCAACTACGGAGGCCGATCGGGACTGCTCTTGGAGGAATTCATGAGTGAATGCTCCAGGGTAGGCATTTTATCTGCTAAGATCATGCGTAAGATGCCCGGTACGGAGAGCGAGGCCTCACAGAGCTCCATTCCCAAATCACTTCCAACACGGGTTCGACTCGTTTCGCAGCTGCTCACCGAACTGAAGAGTCGTGGCCCTACGCTCATCGTGATAGACGATGTGCATTGGACTGACAGAGAATCGATAAAAGTGTTCGGGAAAGCTTTCTCGAACCTTCCTGCCCGTATGATGGTCATCGCATCCTATCGACCTTCCGGCTCACGGCTTGCTAAGCTGCTAACAAAGACTGTCACAAAGCAAATCACGTTGGGTCCACTGGATGAAGGCGAGGCAAAGCAGATCAGCAAATTGCATTCCAAAGAGGGGCAATGGATATCCGGATCTGCTTGGCATGAGCTGTGGAAAAAATCCCAGGGAAATCCCCTTTATGTGGAAGAAGCCACCAAATTGCTTTTGACACGGAGAGAAAGCTCGTTCAGGGATGCCTGCCCAGAGATCACCCCGGATAAGCTCGCATTGCCCGGCACGAGAGTAGGTTTGCTTTCAGCAAGGATACGAGAATGGGCGGATCGAGAGTTGAATGAGCTACGACGAGAGCTAAGCCTTCGGTGGGGTTGGTCCGTGCCCAGTCGGTTAGCCAGTCTGGAGACGCAGGTTAACGACTGGCTTGACAGATTGGAAACGCAAGGGTACCTGGAGCGTACCGAACTTGCCGAGTGTCTGGACGAATTGGAGCGTTTCCAGAGTAGAGTCGTTGAGGTCTGTCTGGTGGGAGGTTTGAGTCGGTCTCTCACCACCAGGCTCGGTGAAGCTCTCTCTCGCCTCTACGAGGGAAGTTATGAAGAACATTACCATTATCTTCGGCAATGCAGCAAGCTTGGCGAGAGTCGCTCCTGGGCTGGTAATCAAGCCTTAAGAGTTGCAAAGAGGGCCGTTCGGGCGGGAAAATTGCGCGAAGCCGTACGATTCTTTCGGATTGCAGAAGAGATGTTGCCCAACGATTACCCCTTGAGAAGGGATCTCCTTGAGGACGCAGGGGACGTAAACCTCCTGCTCGGCCGGGGGGAGGAGGCGGTCAGATTATACCAGAGAGGATTAGCCGAAGGAGACGGAAGCAATCTTTATAACGGAGATATTGTCCACAAGCTTCTTGCAGCGTGTGTCCTAAAGGGCGAGCGAGGCGATCTTGAAGCGTGTAAATGTAAAGACGATCCTTGCCCATGGCATCTTGTCCTTATGAGTGCAGACGCCCTCCTATTGAAAGAAAATAACACCGCCCTGTTGTGTGCCGAAAAAGCCAAGCAGGTTTCCTCGGATTGGGTGACACATAGCAGTGCTTGCCTTGTTGAGGCTCTCGCCGATCTTGCAGTTGGTAACATCGAAAATGCGGCAATGTTTTGCAGACAGGCCGCCGAGACAATGGAAAGCGGAGGCCTTTCCCCACTTTCTTTCGGGCTTCACTGGGTATTATCGAAGGTGGAAGGAGATCCCTTGCGTAAAAGGCACGGGAGTACGTGGAAATCTATTGCAAGACAATTGGGGATCACTTCAGACCTCAAGGTGTTTCAATCCAAACTTGACTTTTTGACGGCTAATGAGTTTGTTTTCAGGGTTTAGAGACAATAGAAAGGGGGACCCAAATGACACGAATGATATTGGTACGACATGGAGAGACTGAATGGAATCGAGTGGAGCACTTTCGAGAACATGCTGATGTCCCTCTGAATGAAACCGGGCTGGTCCAAGCCAAGGCGATGGCTCGACGTGTGGCTGCTGAATGGAGGCCAGTTGCAATTTACTCCAGCCCGCTGGCACGCGCTGTCAAGACGGCTGAGGCTGTTGCCTGGCATTTTGGTCTCTCGGTTCAAGTGCATCCAGGATTGATCGATATTGACTACGGAGAGTGGCAGGGATTGACGCCCCGTGAAGCCAAGGAACGTTGGCCAGAGGTGATAGATGTCTGGTACAATACCCCTCACACAGCGCGTATCCCCGGCGGCGAAACACTGGACGAGTTGCGCGCCCGTGCTGAGAGGATGATGAATGAGCAAGCTGCCCGTCATCAAGGGCAGACCATCGTGCTGGTGGGCCACACTGTTATCAACCGCGTCATCTTACTGGGTGTGCTAGGCTTGGGTAATGACCACTTCTGGCGACTTCGACAGGACACATGCGCCATTAATACATTCGAGGTAGAAGGTGGGTTCTTTACCATTGGGTCACTGAACGAGACGTACCACCTGCGTTCAAAGATCTAATCCCTGGAGGAAATTGAGCTTGGCCTGATCCCGTATACTTAAGGAGGTGCATCTGTGACGAATCGAATCATCTTCAACGTAGTTCAAGTGCTGGTAGTGATGACCTTTGCCCCGCTGGTTAAGGGAATTTTGAACCGCCTCAAAGAGAATATCCAATCCAAGCGAGGGCCGAGTATCTTCCAACCCTACAGGGACATCTGGAAACTTTTTCACAAAGATGAGGTTATCCCGGAGCAGAGTTCCTGGATATTTCGGGCCACCCCGTATATGGTTTTTGTAACCCCCATCTTTGTGGCCCTTCTCATTCCGGTACTCACCGGTTACCCGCTTTTTTTCGCCTTTATGGGAGACATGCTGGGCGGCGGGTTCATCCTGGCCCTGGGAGGTTTTTTCGCGACGCTGGCCGCGGTCGATACCGGAAACCCGTATGGTCCCATGGGGGCCAGCCGCACCCGCATGGTCGGGTTCCTGGCTGAACCGGTCTTCATGATTGTTTTCTTCACCGTTTCCTTTGTGGCCGGTTCCACGATTCCCTACATCGTACATAAACACTGGGTAAGGCCGCTGGCGAATTTTTTCGAACCGGCCCACGTGCTGCTGATGCTCGCTTTCCTCATGCTCATTATCGCCGAGGCAGGACGCATCCCTGTGGATAACCCCTCCGGTCACTTTGAATTGGCCATGATCGATGAATCCAAATGCCTGGAGTATTCGGGGCGGGGTGCAGCGCTCATGAAATGGGGTGGATCGATGAAGTTCTTTGTCTTGCTGTGCATATTTTTAAATGTCCTCGTGGCTCCCTGGGGGCTCGCCCAGGGAGAGGGGATCGGGGAAGTGCTTTTAGCGGTCCCCCTGGTATTGCTAAAAATATTCCTATTTGTGCTCTTACTGGTGGTCATCGAGTCATCGTTCGCCAAGTTGAGGCTTTTCCGGATCACCGAGTTCCTCGGTGCGGCGTTCGTCACCTCGGTGGCTGCCATGATTACCCGACTTTTGGAGATATAGGAGGAAAACGATGACCGAACCCCATATGGCGCTCTCGGTTCTTACCAAATTGAATTCGTTGTCAGGAGGACTGTTTCTCCTCACCGCCTTTGGCATCATTGCCATGCGCCAGGTACTGGCTTCCTTGAATCTATTCGTCTTCCAGTCGATTCTTCTGGCGGCCTCTGCTTGCCTCCTGGGTTTTCAACACGGTTCGATTCACCTTTTTGCCGTGGCGGGGATCACCCTATTGACCAAGTCGATCTTGATCCCTTTCCTGTTGCGTCGCACGCTTAACCAGGAAGTTTACGCCCGGCGGGAGATCTCGCAGGTATTGAACATTCCCACATCGCTGCTCATTGCAGTAGCCCTGACGATTTTTGCTTATTTTCTTTCGAGCCCCCTTTTGAGTGGGGTTGTTGAACCTTCCGTGAAGTTCAACTTGCCCATCGGCATGGCGGGCCTCCTCCTCGGGGCTTATGTGGTCATGGTGCGGCGGGAAGCGGTGCCCCAAGTGATCGGGATTCTGTCGATGGAAAATGGAGCTTTTTTTGCCAGCGTTTCCATCGCTCCCGACCTGCCCCTGATCGCGGAGTTGGCGGCTGCTTTCGACGTATTGATCATCGCCGTCGTGATGGGCCTGCTGACCCGCAGGATCCACGAACGCGTTGGGACCACAGACGTCGGCCGGATGACTTCTTTGAAGGAGGATTAGGATTCCATGGAATTGATCTACATTCTCGTTATACCCGCTGTGACCGCTGGTTTGTCCTTGGTCCCCGCCCGAAGGAAATCTGCTCCGGTCCTGACGATGTTAGGGTCCCTGGCGGTATTCATCTTTTCGTTACCCGTGGCCTTTCGAGCCGGCCGCGGGGTGGAAGCAGTCGCCATTAGGAACTGGATTTCCTGCGACAGCTTGGGGGCGCTGGTATTATTGCTGGTGGCCTTTGTCGGTTTCACCGCTGCCGTCTTTTCGTGGGGATATATCGAAAAAATCGTGGCCGCTGGTAACGAGAGGAAAATACGCCGCTACTACGCCCTTTACAACCTCTTTCTTTGGTCCATGCTGGCGGTCCCCATCCTCTCCCAGGTGGCCCTGGTCTGGATTGCGGTGGAACTCACCACGCTCCTGTCTGTCTTCCTGGTGAGCTTTGAGAATACCCCGGAAGCCCTGGAGGCCGCATGGAAATATGTGGTGCTCACCTGCATGGGAGCCGCCTTTGCCCTCCTGGGCGTTTTGATCCTTTATTGGGGAATGAGCATTTCCGGGAAAGGGCCTTTCACCTGGCAGGGACTGGTCACGGCCTCACCGGGTATTTCGCCGATGCTTCTTAAGACTTCTTTCCTTTTTATCTTGATCGGTTTCGGCACGAAGGCCGGACTCGTTCCTCTGCATACCTGGCTTCCCGATGCCCACAGCCAGGCTCCATCGCCGGTCTGTGCGCTTCTCTCGGGCATAGAGACGACCACCGTTCTCTACGCCATTCTGAGATTGCTACCTATTATGCAGGCGGCCCCTTCAATCCACGTCGAGACTTGGTTCATGGTCTTTGGCCTTCTATCCGTTGGCACCGCCGCTTTTCTGCTAATCCAGGTGAAAGACTACAAGAGACTCTTCGCCTTCTCCACGGTGGAACATATGGGGATCATCCTCGTGGCAGCTGGTCTGGGTAGTTCTGCCGCTCAATACGGCGCCACTTTTCAGATGGTAAGCCATGCGCTCAGCAAATCCTTCTGTTTCTTTGCGGCCGGAAGCACCCTTCTGTCTGTTGGAACCAGGGACATCACTGCTGTACGCGGTCTCATCCGTACGTCACCGGTAGCCGCTGTCGCTCTTATGATGGGGGGCCTTGCTATCGCCGGCGCGCCGCCGTTCACGGTTTTTTTAAGTGAGTTTTTCATTCTGAAAGCGGGTCTGGCCAGTGGCCATTACCTGGTAACCGGTCTTCTGGCGCTCTTCATTGTCATTGCCTTTTGTGGCATCCTGTTTCCCATTAATCGTATGGTGTTCGGAAAGCCGCCAGAACTTACTGGTAGGACAACTGTGCCCACAACGAGCATCGTTACCCTAGTTTTGGCAGCCATCCCAGTAATTTTGCTCGGCCTCTATTTGCCAAGCCCCCTTCATGAACTTTTACGCCTTGCGGCTGCATCTTTGGGGAGGTGATCATTCATGGAAAGACTTTTACATGATACGGTTAGCCTTAATAATCTGTCTGAAGAAATTGCCCTGCGTTGGCCTGAACAGGTCCGGGTGAATCCTGATCTGCAAAACGGTCTTTGCCGAATGGAATGCGAGGCAAGTGTCCTGACGGAGGTTTGTTCCTGGCTTTTTTCTAAGATGGGCTATAGCTTTGCAAGCTTGATCGTGGAAGAAGAGCCTGCGGAGTTTTCCCTCCGGTATATCTTCTATGGAGATCTGGAAAACGGACAAGTCCATATCCTGTATCGAATACTCAAAACGAAGGCAACAGTCCCAAGCATCAGCCATTTCGTGCATGCCGCGGATTGGCACGAAAGAGAAGCGGAAGATCTTTTCGGTTTGGTCTTTGAAGACCACCCTCGCCTGGGCGACTTCGTACTCCACGAAGAGTGGCCGGAGGGAGTAAACCCAATGCGGACTGACTTCGACGCGTCGAAGCTCTACGTTCATCGCGAAGTGAATCCATATTGGCGTCCGGTAAGGATCGTACAGGCCCCAGGCGCTTTTATGATGCCCATCGGCCCGATCTATTCTGACTTTGCTGAATCTGCTCATTTTCTCCTCGAGACGGTGGGAGAGGACGTTATCAGGACCATTCCGCGTTTCTTCTACAAATACCGGGGTGTCGAAAAAATCGCCGAAGGACGGACAATTGATGAAGTTCTTTTGCTGGCTGAACGCTTCTCGGGAACGTCGGCCTTCGCCCACTCTCTGGCCTTCTGCCAGGCTGTGGAAGAGATTTCGAGGGTTGAAGTTCCTCCCCGGGCTGGAGCCTTACGCATCTTTTTGGCCGAGTTGGAACGATTGCGCCACCACATCGCTTCTATAGCAGGTATCTGCGGTTCAACGGCCCTGGCCGTGGCCACCAGTCAAGCCAGCATTCTGGAAGAAGAGCTCCTCCGTCTTTGCTGCGCGTTAACCGGTCACCGCTACCTGTTCGGGCTGAATACCCCTGGTGGAGTGGTAATGGATTTCAGTAATGAGGCCCTTCGAAAACTTGAGGATACGATCCAAGGCCTCTTTAAGAAATTGGAAGAACTGAAGAAGATGCTCAGCTTCTCAAGCAGTTTTCTTGATCGACTGGAGGAGGTCGGGACAGTTTCCCTGGAAAGTGGGGTCTCTTATGGCTTGGTTGGCCCTATTGCCCGCGCATCCGGCATTACCAGGGATCTACGCAGGGTGTTACCATACTCCGGGTATGAAAAAGTGGAATTCATCATACCCTGTGAACAGGAGGGAGATGGCTACGCCCGTCTCCGGATTCTTTTCAGCGAAGCCAAGCAGTCAGCAAACATCATCAGCCAGGTAGCTTCTTCGCTTCCCCCAGGCCCAATCCTCCCCCCCCCATTTGCGGTACCCCGTGGAGCCGCTCTTGGCTGGGCAGAGGCACCCAAGGGTGCAACTTTTCATTGGGTAAGAACCGCAGAAGACGGGCGGGTGGTCCGGTATCGGGTAACGCCGCCTTCATTTACCAATTGGCACGGATTTCATCTGGCGGCAGAAGATTTTGCCTTCCAGGATTTTCCGATTATCATGGCTACTTTCGGCCTCTCCAATGCGGAGAGTGATCGATAGGAGGAAGATGATATGAGCAAGTGGGTCTTAAAGGGACTTCAAACGGGGATCAAGACAACTTCCTATCCAGGGAGGGAGGAATTAGCTTCCGGAGTCTCGCCGGGGTTGCCCGGAGGGAAAAAAGAACCAGGGGACGAAGCTCTTCCGGTAATTTCTCGCTGCCCAACCCATTCACTCAGGCAGGCGGAACAACAGATCCTTCTGGACTATCGTCGTTGTATACATTGTTTTCGCTGCGTGCGCGGCGTTCAGGGCGCTCTCGATTGGAACTCCGGATACGAATGGGCCGGTTCCATAAGGACAAACGATGATACCACGCCCAAGCTGGGAAAGGCCTTTGGCCGTTCTCTAAACATCCTCTTCGTAGACGGCGGTGCCTGCGGCGCCTGCCTGAGTGAGCTTGAGCAGATAAACAAACCCTTCTACAATATTCACCGCCTTGGTTTCTTTATTACGCCGACTCCCAGGGAGGCTGATATTCTGTTGGTAGCGGGTCCCGTTACCGACCATATGGAGTTTTCCGTCCAGAAGGCATTTGCTGCCATGCCGACACCCAAGAGGGTTTTGGCGGTCGGCGCATGCGCCCTTTCCGGCGGTATTTTCGGCACGAGCTTTGCCTCTGCCGGGGGTGTTCCGAAATTGATCCGTGTGGACGTGGGGGTTCCGGGATGCCCGCCGCCGCCGCTGGCAATCATTCATGGATTGCTCTTAGCGGTTTCCCGAAAACCTCCCGCTTCTCTCACATTTTCCGGATCAGTCGATGGGAGGAAAAACTCATGATGGAAACAGGCAACTTTCTCGTTCTCTTTCTGTCCCTGTGCGGGATAGGTGTTATTCTGTCTGCTCTGTTCCGTGACCGAAAGAACCCCTTGATTCTGGCCTGGGTGGCCTCTCTGGCGGCGATCGTCATTTTGCTGGCCAGCGGGAAGGTTCTTCTCTCCGGGCAGCCTTTTCAAGTCGAACTATGGACTCTGCCTTTTTCGGGGAAGCTGGTTCTGGCCATGGATCGCCTTTCCGCCCTGTTCGTTTTCGTAACCGGACTGGTGTTTTTGCCTGTATCCATCTTCTCCGCCGGGTACATGCCGAAATACCTGGGGCGCTATAACCTGAAGACGTTTGGTGCTTTTTACCATGTCCTCTTTGGCGCCACCGTACTGGTTCTCGTCTCTGGAGATATCTTATCCTTTCTTTTGGCTTGGGAAACGGCATCCATCTTCTGCTATTTGCTGGTTAATTTCGAGCACGACCGCGAAGACACAACGCGGGCCGGCTTCTTGATGTTCGCCATGAGCGAGGCCGGGACCCTCGCGGCCGCTGTCGCTCTCTTGCTCCTGGTCGGGGCATCGGGAGCGCTCGAGCTCAGGGCCTTGAGAGCCGGGCCGGCCGAGGTGTCGCAAACACTGCGCTGGTCCGTGTTCCTGCTTTCGTTCTTTGGTTTCGGCGTCAAGGCTGGCTTGGTGCCCGTCAATTCGTGGTTGCCTCGCGCGCACCCGGTGGCGCCCGGGAACGTCTCAGCGGTGCTCTCTGGGGTCATCGTGAACCTCGGGATATACGGCATCATGCGCGTCAACGTTGATCTGCTCCCGGTGATCAGTGCCGGACCAGGGCTGGTCGTTCTGCTTGTCGGTGCGCTCTCCGCGTTGGTAGGCGTCCTGTACGCCAACATCGAGCACAACCTGAAGACGATGCTTGCGCACCACACCGTCGAGCAAATGGGGATTGTCACCATCGGACTGGGGGCTGGTCTGGTCTTCGTGGCGACCGGTCATCCCGTGATTGCGACCATCGCGTTCATTGCCGCCGTATACCACATGACCAATCACTCCCTCTACAAGGCCCTTCTCTTTATGTCGGCAGCTTGGGTGGACACCACGATCGGCGTGCGGGACATGGATCGGCTCGGGGGTTTGATCAAGCGGATGCCATGGACGGCGTTCTTTTTCCTCATCGGAGCGATCTCGCTGGTGGCATTGCCGCCATTCAACGGCTTCGTCAGCGAGTGGCTCACCCTCCAAGTGCTCCTGCGGAGTGCCGAGCTCTCTTCCACGGGCGCAAAGATTGTCTTCGCCCTCTGCGGCGCTGGTCTGGCGCTGACGGCGGCCCTGGCGGTCACCTGCTTCGTCAAGGCTTTTGCCATGAGTTTCCTCGGGGTTGGGCGGTCAAGCGAGGTGGCCCAGGCCCGGGAGGCACCCCGCTCCATGGTCGCGCCGATGGCGATGCTGGCAGCTCTCTGCCTGCTGCTCGGCGTGCTGCCGACCTACGTGATCCCGGTCTTGGATGAAGTTGTCACACCATTGACAGGCACGAAGGCCGTGGATGCGCTCGTGCCGCCTTTTTTTGCCACCAGCCCGCAGCATCAAGAGCTGTCGCCGGAGTTCGCGGCGGAGTTCCACGACCTCGGCGCCCAGACCGGCCAGGGTTTTTTTCCCGGCCGAGGGTTAGTGGTCCTACACCGCGGCGGAGAGAAGAACCCGGTGGTCTTTGCCATGTCCACCTCCTATACCCTCATTGTGCTGGTCTTACTCTTAGGCGGAACTTTTGTTCTGGTCCGCGGGCTGACCAGAGCCAGAAAGGTAAAAAGACAGCCGGCGTGGGATGGCGGGGTTCGCAGGCTTCTTCCGGAGATGACCTACACGGCCACGGCCTTCTCCAACCCTGTGCGGGTGGTTTTTGACGCCATTTTCCGCCCCTCTACGGTCGAAGACACAAAGGAGACGGTGGCGGAGCATTTCCGGACGGCAATCAAGAACGGGCGGAAAGAAGTGCATATTGTGGACCGCTCGGTTTTTCATCCCATCGTCGAGTTTATGCAATCAACCTCCGTGTTGCTAGGGCAGATGCACTCTGGAAGTGTGAACGTTTACACAGCCTACGTCATTATTAGTTTGATAGTTGTCTTGATCGTTCAGATGCTGCTTTAGGGGAACATGACAGGAGCGACAAGCCAAGGGATTGCCAAAAGACCAGAACACCTCGATCGTGTCGGTGGTTCAACGATAATGTCCTGACCATCGTACTGACCAGTTTTTTTTGAGTGATTTGCACCATGAAATGGCCGAGACGGCAACTCCACAAAAAATCAGAAGATAGGAGGAAAAGATGTTTAAGAAGATCTTAGTCGGATTGGATGGTTCAGACGGAGCCAAGAAAGCGCTGCGAACACAGGAGGTGTTTGTCCTATGACTTTCCACGGCATACTGTTCGAAAAAAAAGAAGACAGCATAAAAAATGAAACGCTTGAAGCTCCTGTTTTTTTCGTCGATTTAAATCTTGATCAGATTATAGACGCCGTCACGGCTGGCAAGCAGGAATATAACTTAAAACCGTTTTTTTACACTCCCCTGAATGAAGTCGATGCGATCAAGTATCGGCATGAAATATTCCGTGATCTTGAAAGTAAGAATCTGTTTGAGAGTATAAAATCTTTCGCCCAAAAAATGCGCAGCATGCGCGAACATCTTGCCCAAGCAAGCAAGCTTCACTACAAGTACCAGAAGGAAAGATGGTTCTTGGAAACGATAGAAATTTATTGCGATGCCGTTAATTGCCTGGTTCATGATTTATCCCTTGCAGATTTGAAATCGCGCGGCTTTTTGGCCCTCCGGGAATATGTGATGAGCTATGCCAATTCTGAGCGTTTTAGATCGCTTCTGGCCGAAACGAAAAAGCTTTTCGACGATTTGTCAGCCGTAAAATATTGCATGCTTATAAAGGACGGCAGCATCAAGGTCCGCAAACAGGAATCTGAAATTGATTACAGTGCGGATGTTGAGGAAACATTCGAGAAATTCAAACAGGGCGCGGTGAAGGATTACAGGGTTAAATTCCTGACCGGGGCGGACATGGACCATGTTGAAGCGGCAGTGCTGGATTTGGTAGCCCGATTGTATCCCGACATATTTTTAAACCTTGATAATTACTGCGCTAAGAACGCCAATTATCTCGATGACACCATAGGCGTTTTTGACCGGGAAATAGAATTTTATGTCGCCTACTTGGAATACGTTACAATATTCGAACGAGCCGGATTGAAATTTTGTTATCCGCAAATTTCAAACAAAAGCAAGGAAGTCTATGACTATGAAGGATTTGATTTGGCCTTGGCCTATAAACTCGAAAAGTCGTCCGTTGTCTGCAATGATTTTTACCTAAAAGGCAAAGAGCGCATCTTCGTCGTATCCGGTCCGAACCAGGGCGGTAAAACAACCTTCGCCCGTACCTTCGGACAGTTGCATTATCTGGCCAGCATAGGCTGTCCCGTTCCGGGCAGAGAAGCGCAACTCTTTCTCTTCGATAAGCTTTTTACGCACTTTGAAAAGGAAGAAGACATCAAGAATCTCCGTGGCAAACTGGAGGACGACCTGGTCAGAATTTACGATATTCTCAACCAGTCCACAACAAACAGTATTATCGTAATTAATGAAATTTTCACTTCCACAACGTTAAAAGACGGTATTTTTTTGGGGAAAAAGGTAATGGAAAAAATAATACAATTAGATTTGCCGTGCGTTTGGGTAACATTCATCGATGAACTGGCTTCTTTCGGCGAGCAAACCGTGAGCATGGTCAGCACGGTAGTTCCCGAAAATCCGGCATTACGAACATATAAAATTGTAAGAAGGCCTGCTGACGGGCTTGCATACGCGATAGCCATTGCCGAAAAGTACCGACTTACATACGATTCCTTGAAGGAGCGCATCAAATCATGAAGGCTTTTCTAATGTTTAAAGATCGTGATTTCGACCTGCAGCGGAAATTACCGTCGAATGAAGAAGCATTGATACAAGACCTGGAATTAAACACGTTGTTTAACGCTATGGCGCTTGGTGACGAATTTCTATTTGAAGTGGCAAAGAAAGCGGTGTTGTCGGGTTTAAACAATGATCTGAACACAATCCTATATCGTCAAAACATTCTTAAAGATTGCCTGAAAAACCCTTCCGTTGTCAGGGATATCTACGATATCGCGGTGGAAGCCATTGCAAGCGAAAAAAAGTCTTATTGGAGCTTTTTCAGCAGATATCCCGGCGGCATACTGCACAGCTCAATTGAAGTGTTGCAGATGTTTGTGGGCATGCTCAAAAAACTACGGAACATCGCCGATGAACACGCCGATAAATTTGAGTCCGAGGGCTTTACGGCGTTTTTTGCGATGCTTAAAAAAGAGCTAAGTGATGAATATTTCGCCATCGTCCAAAACCATTTAATCGAACTGAAATTCCGCGACGGGGTTTTGATCAGCGCTGAATTGGGAAAAGGCAATAAAGGTATTCATTACATACTTCGTAAATCAGAAGACAAAAAAAAGAGTTGGATTGAGCGGATCTTTGCCAAAAAACCACCCGTTTACACCTTTAACCTCCATCCTCGTGATGAAAGCGGCGCCAGGGCCCTGTCGGAATTAAGAGACAGGGGGATCAACCTTGTTGCCAATGCGCTCGCCCAGTCCACTGATCATATTCTCAGTTTTTTTACCATGTTGCGGACCGAATTGGCCTTTTACATTGGTTGTTTGAATTTGCATGGGCAACTTGCCCAAATGGGGGAGTCAATGTCCTTCCCCCTACCCGCGGCTCCCGACGAACGCAGACATTCTTTTAATGAATTATACGATGTCTGTCTGGCCTTAACCATGAAGCAAAAAATTGTGGGCAACGATGTGAATGCTGACAATAAAGACCTCGTGATAATCACAGGCGCCAATCAGGGCGGCAAATCGACTTTTTTGCGAAGCATAGGTTTGTCCCAATTGATGATGCAATGCGGTATGTTTGTGCCGGCTGAGTCTTTCTGTTCCAATGTCCGCGACGGCCTTTTCACGCACTACAAAAGGGAAGAAGACGTTACCATGAAAAGCGGGAAACTTGATGAAGAACTCAGCAGAATGAGCAATATCGCAGACAATATAACGTCAAATTCCATGTTGCTGTTTAATGAATCATTTGCTGCGACAAACGAAAGAGAAGGCTCGGAGATTGCAAGGCAAATAGTTAGCGCATTATTGGAAAAGCGCATCAAGGTTTTCTACGTTACGCATTTATATGAATTTGCGCATGGTTTTTGTGACAAAAAAATGGAAGACGCCATCTTCCTGCGGGCTGAAAGGCAAACTGACGGAGGACGCACTTTTAAATTAATCGAAGGCGAACCATTGCAAAGCAGCTATGGCGAAGATTTGTATAACAGGATATTCGGAACAGACGATTAAAGGGGATAGCGAGAATGGGCTTTGAATGTCCTATCCCCCGGTCGCGTGAACCCGACGTGGCGGACAATGAAGAGCGGACATCGCTATGGTCATGGGGCCTCTTTCTCGCACAACTGCACGCACTGAGGCGCTCTCTTCTTAACCGTGTGAGACAGCGCGTAAGCTCGCCGAGTACCCCGGCGGGGACGCTGGTGGCATGGGATGAAGAACGGGACATTGCGGAGATCCGTCGCCTTTACCGCCGTCTGCTCAAGTGGGCCGCCGCACATGGCCATCCACGCCACCCCTCTCGCACTCCGCACGAATTCGCGCGAGAGCTTCGGCGTACGTTACCTTCATATAGCGAAGCGATATCGAAAATCACGGACTTCTACGGGAGCGCACGCTACGCGGGGGAAAGAGGTCGTCGGTCTCCGGCTCGAGGCCGGCCGAACGGCTGCGCGGCGATTAGAGGAACATTCAGAGGCCGAACATGAGCGTTGAGTCGTTGAATGAATCCCAGCGGCGACATCTTCTCATAAGTGTCGAGTATGCGGACAAGCTCTTGTCGGACGTTGAAGAGATTCTCACTGCCGCATCATCGAAGTCGCCCTTTCCCAAGTACCAGGTCGACGTGACGCCGGCTCAGAGCAAGGTAATCCGGGACTACATCGCCCGCATTCGGGCACAGATGCTGCGTGTCCTCGAAGGCCAAGGCATCGGTGTGCCAGGCCCGCAGTTGGGCGCCATCCACTGTATTCGAGTGGCCCTGACATTTGTTCGCATCGCGCTCACCGAGATTGGCCCTGAATATATGAGGGGCTACGGAAAAGTCCCGGAATCCGCGATCACTGACCTCAACGGCCTGGTCACCGAACTCAATACCCTCGTCGACAAGCTCGATGCATATCTGAGGGAAGGCCTCGGGCAGGACCTTGGTGCCCGCCTCGAGAGACTCCAGTGGGCGGGCGACGAGGCGGATCTCCTTCATAAGATCGAGAGGGTCATTTCCGTACAGGGCCTGGTTGAGCTTCGTTCCAAGCTGGCCATCATTCTGGATCGCCTTGAGACCCAGCGCTTCGAAATCGCCGTCTTCGGCCGGGTGAGCTCGGGAAAATCGTCGTTGCTGAATCACATTCTGGAGGTTAACGTGCTCCCGGTCGGCGTGAATCCGATCACGGCTGTGCCGACCCGGCTGGTTTCCGGGCCGGAATCGAGATTGACGGTTGTATTCGCGGACCGCCGAGTTGAGCACCTCGAAGTCACCGCGTTACCGGATTTCGTTACGGAGCAGCGCAATCCGAGCAATTCAAAAGGCGTCACGAGGGTTGTGGTAGAGCTTCCGGCGCCGCTGCTCAGAGAGGGAATCGTTTTCGTCGACACGCCGGGCCTGGGCGCTTTGGCGACTTCCGGGGCCGCAGAGACCCGGGCGTACTTACCGCAGTGCGATCTCGGCATCGTGCTGATCGACGCGGGCTCGACGCTCGACGAAGAGGACCTTGCAACAATTCGGGCCCTGTATGAGGCGGGAGTGCCTGCCTTCGTGTTGCTCAGCAAGGCAGACCTCCTCACGCAACAGGACCTTGAATCCGCAGTTGCCTACACCGCAGAACAGATCAGGGGGCACCTTGGCCTTGCCCTAAAAGTCCAGCCGGTCAGTATCGTTGGTGATTACGCGGCCCTATCAGATGCATGGTTCGAAGAACAGATCAAGCCCCTTTATGAACGGCATCAAAAGCTTGCGGGTGAGTCGGTGCGGCGAAAGATTGCGGCCCTGCGCGAATCAGTTGAGGCTGCGCTGCGGTCGAAACTGGATCGTGTTGAGGGAACCCGTCCGCCGGATGTCGAGGTTCTACGACAGGTGGAAACGGAGTTGAGACGAACGGCCGGCCGGATACCCGAAGAGACATCAGCTTGCCTTCGGGCAACCGAGGAGCTGGAGAAGCTGGCACCGGTCGCACTGCAGGAAGCCGCATCCCGGATTGTTGGGCGTTGGCGACAAGGGCGAAACGCGGAGGCTGGCATTGTCACTGCCTCTGTGTTGGAGACTGCCGCTGGCGCAGCCAGGCAGTTGTACGTGAGGCTTGACGGCCTCGCGAAGGAGCTGGCTGGGGCGCTTCAGCGAGCCGCTCGGGAACTGAATGTGACCGAGACGCCTCAAGAGGAGGAGCTTGTCTTGGCTCTTCGGGAAATGCCGCAACTCGATTTCGGCGGGGAGACGCTATCGTTCAGACGCTCACCATTCGTGTCGGTCGCCGCCCCGCTGGTAAAGGCATGGATGGAAAAGCGGCTCAGCCAATTACTCGGCCAAAGGATTGCGGAAGCGTTGCGATCATACCGCAGGCTTGTCGATGCGTGGGTACGGCGGGCCGTTGCCGAGATCCAGGCGCGATTCGATTCGCACGCCGATGCGTATCGGGCGCAGTTAGAGAGGCTCCTCGGTTCGTCGGAGCCGAGTCCGGATATCGCGGAGGCGATCCGCCGCGACCTGACTGACATTCAGGTTGATCCCGCCGACGTTGGAGACTTTACTGGCGGTCAATGCCGCTGACGAGAAGAGATCCAAGATGAGAACGGCGTGTCAGGCACTGCACCGCGGGATACCGACGAGATGGCAATCAGCCGTCTTGTCGAGAAACTCAGTACTTCTCAGACTATTACTCGTTTGGTTCCATGCACGGTCATGGCTGTGAAATAGAAACAGAGGGAAAGTTTGCGTTAGTGATAGTCGCCTTCAGGGAGTTGCGGAATTGTCAGAAAGACTCAAAATCGAGATAAAGGTCGGGAGGCGACTCTTTCATCGATGTCAGGTCTGCGGCTCCGAATGGCCAGCCTCCTCAGAATATTGTCGGCGTTGTGCTGGGTGGTTGGGGGAGACCTCTAATACCGAGGAGGATCATGTGGCCACTATTTTGCTTTAACCCATGAGCCCCTAAAATCTTGGGTGCTCCAAATTTTGACTGTCTGGAGAGGTCTGGCGGAGTCCGTATAAATCACCCAAATGACTTCTTTCGGTTAGAATCTAAAAAGCAATGTCCATTATCTACGGCATTCTTGAAAGGATTACATACTACAACGAAGAAAACAGCTTCTTGGTTGCACAGCTCCAGGAAAAAGCGAAAAGGGGACTGACAACCATCGTCGGGAATCTCTCAGGTATCAATCCAGGGGAATCAGTAAAGCTCTCCGGGAGATGGGTTCAGAACAAAAGATTCGGTGAACAGTTTCAGGTTGAAAATTACGAAGTTACTATTCCCGCTACTGTCCATGGCATAAGAAAATACCTGGGGTCTGGCCTGATCAAGGGCATTGGTCCAATCATGGCAGAAAGAATTGTTAAGAAATTTGCTCTGGAGACTCTCGACGTTATCGAGAAGACTCCTGATCGGCTATCAGAAGTGGATGGGATTGGCGCAAAAAGGATTGCCATGATCACGAAGGCCTGGGAGGAACAGAAGGAGATCAAGGAGATCATGGTCTTTCTTCAGGGGCATGGCGTGAGTGCTACTTATTCAGCTAAGATTTACAAACAGTACGGTGACAAATCCATCGAAGTCGTTAAAGAAAACCCTTATCGCTTAGCCAAGGACATTCGTGGCATAGGATTCGTTACGGCAGACAAGATTGCCCAAAACGTCGGCATCGATCCCCATTCCCTTGTGAGGGCGAAGGCGGGGGTGATCTATGTACTGAACCAGCTAAGCGAAGAAGGGCACGTTTACTACCCGGAAAGGGGCCTCATCCAAAAAGCCAACGAGATATTGAAAGTTGACAAGGAGACCATTTCCAAAGCCATTGAAGAACTCTCCAGGGAAAGAGAGGTTTTCCTTGAAGCAATGAATAGAGAGGGGGATGAGAAGGCAGTCTATCTAGCCCCCTTTTACGTCGCAGAAACAGGTGTTGCTGACATACTGAAGGGATTAAAAGAATCTTCTTCAAACATCAGGCCCATTCATCAAGAAAAAGCCATCGAATGGGTCCAGCAAAAATTAAATATTGAACTGG
>Ga0315280_10004761_pt1 | contig 19765 bp, 22 predicted proteins | sample YL17G06_40_MG_FD_203697 | JGI IMG/M metagenome (GOLD analysis project Ga0315280, IMG submission 203697) | Sediment microbial communities from Yellowstone Lake, YNP, Wyoming, USA - YL17G06_40 | ecosystem: Environmental > Aquatic > Freshwater > Lake > Sediment | place: USA: Wyoming | collected... | reverse complement strand
CCCCATACCGGAAAATTTTTTCTCCTTCACAAACTCCGGTCCGGCCTTGGCCTGAAACTCGAAGACTTCGGCCACAAGAGAGAAGGTTACAGCGCCCCAGAGATCGCAGCAAAACTCGAGCGGGTCCATCTGCGTTTAGAGAATAGCGTGACTTACTCCCGCTTTTTCTCGGAATTTCTCGAGCTCATCCTTAACCTGGTTTACATAAGAATCCTGGCCCCCAAGCCTGCCGAAATAAGACGGGATGGACACATCCGGCCTTCCTCCCTCGAGGACTTCAACGCCCAGAAAAAATCCTTTGCCCTCTACTCCCTTCTTTACCCTTTTGTCTGGGTTGTTTCCCGGTTAGATTCTCTTCTCTTTTTCCAGAAGGGGTACAGCTTGATGGTTTGGGCCAGAAAGATTTGAGCGCAGACATCTTTTTCTAAAGAAAGAAAGATGCCCTCAATCTTACCTTGTTGGTTTACGCCAAGAATTCTCTTCTGATATAATTAAAACAATGGATGTTTATCTTTCTGAGGATGCTCTCCTTTATCTTAAGGGACAGGCGCTCGAATCTTCGGAGAGGGCGCCCAGCGGAATTTTGCTCGGCCATAAAAGAGGACAGAGGTTTTTCGTCGAACAGGTTTATCCAGCCAGAGAGAGTTATTTTTCTTCAGAACAAAATTATTGGGCCCTTGACCGGCTTTTTGACGGAAAAATCATCGGCTTCTTTTCCTTCGCTTCCGGCCCTGAAAAAGCGGCCAAGATTCTCCAGCCCTTTGCCTACGGAAAGATCTTTCTCAGAATCACCTTCCGCCCCAAAAACCAATTGACTATAACACCCTATGTTATCGAATATAAAGACTCGTTTTTTCTCCTGCCCCTAGCGCTGCACTCCAGGCCAAAGAGGAAAAAATGAAAGACCTTTTGGATAAAGACGAGCAAGAATTTCTTCTCCGCCTCGCCCGCCAAACCCTCGAGCAATATTTGAAGACGGGGAAGCGGCCAAAAACCAAAGTCGAGAACGTGAACCTTCTCGAAAAAAGAGGGGCGTTTGTCACGCTCAAGGTCGATGACCATCTCCGCGGCTGTATCGGCTATGCCCTCCCCTATAAACCGCTTCATGAGACAATCATCGAGATGGCCATCGCCGCTGCGACCAAGGATTACCGGTTTTCTTCGCTGACCTTCGAGGAGCTTCCCCGGACGAAAATCGAAATATCCGTGCTCAGCTTGCCTAAGCCCATCAAAGACGTGAAAGAAATCGAGGTGGGCAAGCATGGGATCATCGTCTCCAAGGGCTTCAACAAAGGCCTTCTCCTTCCTCAAGTCCCAGAAGAATACGGCTGGGATCTCGAGACGTTTCTGCGTCACGGCTGCTTGAAGGCCGACCTGGACGAGGACGAATGGAAAAAGGGCGTGGAAATCGAAGTCTTCTCGGCGCAGGTCTTTTCCGAATGAGGAAGCGTATCTTTTTTTGCCTTCTCCTGCCCTCTCTTTTGTTTTTTCTGGACGCCCCACGCGGCCAAAAGAACCCCGACCTTCGGAACAAGCTTCCGCAAAACTTAAGGATCAGCTCGAGGCTGGCCCAAGAGATGGGCCGAAGAGGAAACAGCGGAGCGCCTCTGCCCGTCTGGGTCTACTTCAAAGACAAAGGGGCGAGCGGAGTCCGTTCCTTGGAAAAAGCGCTCACTCGGGCGCGGCAAAATCTCGCTGGACGCTGCCTCTGGCGCCGCGCCAAAGTTCTCGAAGGAAGCGCTCTCACCGACTCTGCCGACCTGCCCGTCTATCCTGCCTATATCGACAAGATAAAGCAAATGGTTAAAAAAATCAGGACCACATCCCGCTGGCTAAACGCGGTGAGCGCTGAGGCGGCTCCTCCTGAGATCAAGGCGTTGACAAAACTCCCCTTTGTCCGCAAGGTTGACCTCGTGCTCTCTTTCTTCAGGGATGACCCGGGTTCGCTTCCCGGTCTTGAGACGCCACTCCTTCTCGATGACCCTCTCGTAAACTTATACGGACCGTCCTTTATTCAGATCAGCCAGATCAATGTCTGGCCTCTTCATCGGCTTGGTTACACCGGTCGGAATGTCCTCGTCTGCATGATGGATACGGGCTTCCGGAAATCCCATGAAATCTTCCGCCAGGCCCACGTTGTCGCCGAATGGGACTTTGTCAACGGCGATGGCAACGTCGAACAAGACCTCGATAATTCCGAGGATTATTCTGATTCACACGGGACCGGGACGTGGTCCATGCTTGGCGGGTTTAAACCCGGCGAGCTCATCGGCCCGGCCTACGGAGCCGACTTTTTGCTGGCCAAAACGGAGACAGAAAAATTCGAGAAACCGATCGAGGAGGATTACTGGGTAGCCGGAATCGAATGGGCCGAAGGATTAGGGGCCGAGGTCGTCTCATCGTCATTGGGGTACATCGACTGGTACACCTATGCTGATATGGACGGCCGGACGGCCGTGACAACCCGCGCCGCCAACCGAGCGGTCAGCCTGGGTGTAGTGGTAGTGAATGCAGCGGGGAATGAGAGGAATACGGTTTGGAGGCACATCATTGCTCCGGCCGACGGGTTTGATGTTATCGCCTGCGGAGCCGTGGACTCTTTGGGGAGAATAGCTTCTTTCAGCTCCCCCGGCCCGACTTATGACGGCAGGATCAAGCCGGAAGTCAGCGCCCTAGGCGTTAACGATTGGCTTGCGGCCGCAAGAGAAGACGGCAGCCAGACATACGCGCGGGGCTCCGGGACCTCCTTTGCTACCCCGTTAGTCGCCGGAGTTGCGGCTTTGCTTCTTGAAATCCACCGCGATTGGACACCCATCCAGGTCCGCACTGCCCTTCTCGGCACGGCCAGCCGCAGCCAGAATCCGGATAATGATTTCGGCTGGGGGATTGTGGATGCCGCTCTGGCTGCTGATTTAGGCTTGCCTTCGATCGCGCTTGAGGGTTATTCGGTCGACGATGACGGATCCGGAAAAAGCTTCGGCAACGGAAACGGCCGTCTCGAACCTGGCGAGACCGTGGAAATCACCGTCACGGTCAAAAACAAGGGCCGCCTTCCGGTCTCTGGACTCCGAGGCTTGCTCGGCACTTCGCACACGGATATCTCCCTCATTTCCTCGGAAGTGCAATTCCCGGCCCTTCCTTCTGGGACGTCCCGGAGCGCCAACGAGCCCTTCGTTGTGAAAATCCCTCCCGGCTTTTTGGGACACCAAATTGTCTTTTGGCTGAAAGTGGAAGGACCGCAGGGCTTAGACCTTAATGAATATTTAAATCTCTCGATTTCGCGCTGAGCTTATCCTTTACGCCGCTGCTCATCAGCTTTTCCCAAACTTGAACTTGAACCCGATTCGCGCTGAAAAACCGGTCAGGCTGATGCTGGCCGGTTTTGCCGCAGCATAATCGGCCGAAACAGGTTCTTCTTCAGAGAATACAAGACGGGGGTAAGATTTCCCGGTTTGGTCGCTGTGGACGTCAACCCGCCAGAGCTTTCCGGAATAAGATTCGTCTGTTTCTCCTTGGTCTGAATAGGCTCCCCACAAGCCCCAAGTGTGAGTCCAATCATAGGAGTCGGTTTTTTCGCCCTCCCAGCCTTTGAAGTTCACCCATCTCTCCAAAACTTCAAAAGTGATGAAAAAAGATGGCCTGATTTTAATGTCCAGAGCGGCAGAGCCGTGGAAGCCAAAAGTTTGAGTTTTGGCCGTCTCTCGATATTCGCCGGTGGAGGAATACCGGTCTACGTATTGGACCGAAGAACCGGCTGAATGTTGATCATCGGTGTAATTAAAACGGTAGGAATATTCCTCATGATAACGATATCGGCTGGAGTAAAGGCCGCCGCCCCCTCCCAGGTAAAGACGATATTTCTCTCCGACGGGTAGAAGATAGTAGGCGCTGAGAGTAATGGGAACGGCCTTAACCTCGTAGGAAGGCAACTGTGAAGTTGTCTCTTCACGTGAAACGGTGCCCGATTGGGTCGCCGAGAGCGTGTAATTCTCCCGGGAGGCCAGTTTCGTGGAGATCTCGCCGTTTTGGCTCCGCGGCAAAAAACCTATCCCCAAGCCGATGCTCCACCGGGAAGAAAGCTTGACCATCACTTCAGCTCCAACCTCATAAGCGCCGTGGATCTCATTCATACGGTAAGAGGAAGAAAAGATGGGGCTTTGTCTGTCCTCATAATACTGCCGCCATCCCGAAATGCTCTTATTCAGATCCCCACCGTTCATCCATGCCGGTCCTGCGTTGATCTTAAGGCTGAACTCAACAGCCGCGGCATTCAAAACCAGAAAACAGGCACAGAAAATGAGAATGAACATTTTCTTTGAGGTTAAAGCCATGCGATGCCTTAACGCCAATCAGGGCCCAGTCGGATATTTTCGGAAAACAAAATTTTACGATTTCTTTTTTTTCAGGTTATCCAGCTCCTGTTGCGCTTCCTGCTTATGAATATGGCATTTGGATGTCGTGATCGGGGCGTCGAGGCATTTCTGGAACTCCTGGGCAGCCAGGTCATTTTTCTTCAAAGTTAGGTAGGTCCGGCCGAGCTCAAGATGATGGTTGGTGTAATTCGGATTGAGCTCGATGGCCTTCTTAAAATATTGCTCTGACTCCGCGAATGTTCCTTTAGGGATTGACCCGTAGATCATCCCCCCGAAAAAGCGCTGCATCCCCCCGATCTCAGCCATGCGGCGATGCCACCGGCCCAAGGCATGATAGGCCAGGTCATTGTTAGGGTCCAGCTCAATAGCTTTCTCGATCTCCCCCTTGATCCTCTTCGACATGTTGATCTGCTCTTTTTTCCCTAAAAGGAGAGCGTGTTTGCCCATGGCAGCGGAAAGGAAAAAGTGCCCCCAGGTATCATCGGGATTCGCTTTGATCGCCTGCTTCGCATAGGACTCCGATTCGAGGTACATTTTCTTTTGCTTCTCGGTCGCATTCGCCTCTTTCGAGTCCACCAGGTCCCCGACATCAAAATAGGCTCGAGAAACTTTCCATAGAGCTTCGTAGCTCGCCGGCTCAGCTTGCACAGCCAGCAAGTACTCGTCCAGAGCTTTGGCATCATCAAACTGAGCGTAGTATTCATCTCCCTGGCGGATGTGGTCTGCGGCTGTTTGCCCGCAGAGAAAAATGCCGCTGACTGCAAAAGAAGCTGCAAAAACGGCAATAAACACTGATTTTTTGTTCATTTTACCCTCCTGGTTTTTTGGTTACTTTTATAACATAAAGCGTGTGGGAGGGCAAGGTAAAGTTTTATTCAGTAAGTAGCAAAACGTTAGGGGGGTGAAGGCAATAATTCGTGGGACATCCCATCTTGGGCGGGATGGATGCCGCCCTGAAGCCCCCGTAGCGGAAGGGGGACCCGTCGGCTTCTCCGACGGGGGGAACCGACGGGACAGGTTCCCTCGGGGTTCGGGGGCTGAGGGCGGCTTCAGCCCGCACAGAGAATGTAACCTTATTTACTGCGTTGACATGGGTAACCGTTTAATACCCCCCTAAAGATTTGCTACTTCCTTTTATTCAGGCACGCTTCCGGTCTGTTCAAAATAGTGGTCAGCTTCGGCGTCGAGTTCTTTGAGCAGATGTTCGACCCTTCGGCGTTCTTTCTCGAAACCCTCCTCATCTAAAAGGGAAGCAACAGCTATCGGCTTTCCATATAAGGCAACAATTTTTGAAAAGGGGCAAAAAAACAAGAACCTGTCCCAGCTTTTCAGGAATTTTTTTCTCGAAGCCGAAAAAGAGAAAGGCACGAGGAACGCCCCCGTTTCCTGGGCTAATTTCAAGCAGCCTGGCTTCAGTTCCCGGCTGGGACCGCGAGGTCCATCAGGAATGATGATCAACTCGCCTCCGGCCTGGAGCTCTTTTTTCATCTCGACCCAGGCGCGAACCATGGAATGAGAGCTCGACCCCCGCAAAATTCGGAATCCCCAGCCTGAGCCGATCTGGGCGATGATCTCCCCGTCCTGGCTCGGGCTGACGAGCGCCGAGATGCCGCGCTTACGGAAAAAATAGGGGACAAGAAAAAGCCGGCCATGCCAAATCAACAGGATAATGGGCTTCTTTTCCCGTTTTAAGCTAAGGTAGTCTTCCTCGCCGACGACTTTCATCCGGCACGATTTTGCCCATAATCGCAAAATCGTTCTTCCCAGGACTCCGACCGCTTTCCAGCGGAATTTTTCCCACACGGACATTGCTCATCATGATACATGATTCGCCGCTAAAACTAAATAGGCTCGGGCTGTGGGCTCGCTCTAAATCAACAGATTCTCTTCCATTTTGTTGGGTAAATGGCATGACCAAACACACGGAAAGGCCGTCGCTCCCTTCGGATTTTTAACGCCATTCCCTCTCCGCTCTTCTCGGCGCCTGCGTAACTCCGCACCCTCATTTCTCGCTCAGGCTATTAGATCTCTGCCTAACGAGGCTCCCTCGAATGAATCTTAGCGTGCTCAGACATACTCGGCGCCCAACTTCGTTGGATTCCCTCGAAGATCGGTTCGGGAAGGCTAAATCCTCAAGGTCGCTCCGATCCTTTCCGTGTGTTTGACCTACACAATTTGGAAGAGAACCAATAAGCATAACCTCGAAAGACGCATCTTTCTGATATGACAACCGCAAGAGACAACTTAAACGGAGCCAGGGCGGGAGCGGGAGAGACGAACCCAGTCCAACAAGAACCCTGCGGCAAAACCAATCAAGCTCAGGGCCAAACCATAAGGGAGAGAAAAAGGCCAAACAGGAAGTCGGGATGGAAAAAACTTCATTCCGGCAAGGAAACTGGCCAAAGCAAAGCTTCCTCCAAACGCCAGGCTCAGTCCTCCGGCCAATGGCCGTTTCTTTTTAAGAAAAAGCATGGCCAGGCCCGGGATGAAAAGGCCTTCGGCCATGATTTCAGAGGCCGCTCCGATGGTCTTGAGGATGCTTTGGAATCGAGTGGCCACGGCAAAAGCCAGAACGGCCACCAGAAAAGTGGAGACCCGGCTGGCCCAGACAGAGGCTGGGTCTTTCTCTTTTCGAGGAGAAAAAATCCGCAAGTAAATGTCCCGAGTCAAGCCCAGTGCGCCTGTGTTGATGGCCGTGTCCATAGTGGACAAAATGGCTGAAACAACGGCAATAAAAAGCAGCCCTCCCAAATATTTCCCTGTCTTTGTTGAAATGATTTCAGAAATGAGTGGAAAGGAAAGCCGGCGGTCAAGAAAAAGAGGAAGGGAAAAAACGCCGATGAAGACGACCAAGCTGTAGAGAACGACAAGCGCCCCGGCTGCTCCAAACAGGCCCTGCTTAGCTTTTTTCGCCGTCTTGGCTGCCTGGATCCTCTGCCAGGTAATAGGAGAAATTATCCAGGCCAGAGTGAATGAGAGCGCCACAAGAAAATTTTTTTCCAAATCGAAAAAAAAGCGGAAATACTCCTGTTTTCCGGCCTGGCGGGCGGCCTCGAGAACTGCCCCAACGGGAGATGCCTTGAGGAGAAAAAGCGCCAGGCCGACGATCCCTGCTGTCAAAAGGAAACACTGGAGAATGTCGGTGGCCACCACGGAAAAAAGTCCCCCACTGAGCAGGTAGATGAGGACGACCGCCGTCCCTAAGACCAGACTCCAAAAATAGGAAATGCCTAAAAACGGACTAAAAAAATTGCCCAGAGCGACCATCTGGGAAGAGGCCAGGACAACCATGTACCAGAAGATCAAAAAAGAAGCCAGATGGCGGACCGTCTTCCCATAGCGAAGTTCCACGAGGTCGGGAAGGGTGAGGATGTCAAGGCGGCGGATGGGCGCGGCGAGGAATAAGGCAAAAATGAGGACCGTAGCCACTGCCGGCAGGCCCACGAGCCAGAAAGCGCTCAGGCCGACCCGCAAAGCCTCATCGGTGGTGACGAGAATGGACGTGGCTCCGAACCAGGATGCGGTCAAAGAGACAAAGATGAATAAGGCCGAAAGGGAACGGGAAGCGAGAAAAAAATCCACCAGGCTTTTCATCCGGCGCGAAAATCTCAGGCCGACAAAAACGATGAGAACAAAATAAACGGTGAGAAAAAGGAAAAATTCTGTCTGCACGGAAAAATTTATAGCAGAAAGCCTGTTCCTTTGCCAAATAAATTTTGGACGCATTCTTTTTTGTTCCGACTTCGACTATAATGCCTCTAATATGAAACGCGCGACAGGGCTGCTTCTTGTTGGCCTTCTCAGCATCTCGTTTTCGGTTCAAGACGCGGCCCGGAACCTCGAAAAAAAATTCTCCTCGCTCCAGTCCCTCCAGGCCGATTTTGAGCAGGCTTATTACTCTGCCTCCATTGCCACGCCGCTCCGCGAAAAGGGAAAATTTTTCTTCCACAAGCCGGATCTCATGCGCTGGGAATACCAAGCCCCTGAGCGGAAGGTTTATCTTTATAAGGAAGGCGTTTCCCTGGCCTACTATCCCGACGATAATCAGCTCTTCCGCCACACCCTTTCCCCCGAGGAAAAGGACTCTGAAATCTTTGCCCTGCTCACAGGCAAACGAAAACTCGAGGATAACTACCTTATCGAAGCCGCCTCCTTCCCCTCAGACAAAAAGACGCCGGTCGAGCTCAAACTGACTCCTAAGCAAGAAGGGGAATTTTCCTATATCCTGCTGGAAATCAATGAGAAAACCTGGCTGATCGAGAAAGCCGTTTTTTTCGACTGGGCGGGCAACAAGCAGGAATTCGAGTTCAGTCCGATCAAGGCCAACCCCCGACTGGCGCCAAAGGTGTTTGAGCTCGAGGTCCCGCCTGACTGCGAGGTCATCGATGACCTTCCTCCCTCGAAAAAATAGGTAAACCAATTCTATGCCCTTGCGTATAAATCCTTGAGGACAGGATGTCCTCCATGAATGAAGAGAACGAAAAAAAACTCGTCAGGCGGACCCTTCGAGGAGAAAAAAAGGCTTTTGAAATGCTTGTCCGGAATTATCAACAGTCCCTGCTGAATTACATCGGCCGCATGGTCGGAGAACGGGAACTGGCTTTGGATTTCACGCAGGAGGTTTTTGTCAGGGCTTATGCCTCGCTTCGCTCCTTCGATCCCCGGTATAAATTCAGCGCCTGGCTTTTTAAGATCGCCTCAAACTTAATCATCGACCACTGGCGCAAGAAAAAAATCCCGACCTTCTCGCTGAGCGAGCCTCTGGATGCAGACGGCGAAGGCCTGACCCTGGAAATTCCGGATAATGAGCCTTCGGTCGTCCGGAAATTCGAGCTGGCCGAGCTCAGAAAGAAGATCGATTGGGCCTTAGAGCAAATCCCTGCTTGCCTGCGAGAGCTTTTCGTCTGGAGACATGCGAACGGGCTCAGCTACGAGGAAATGGCCGAGATAAAGGACCTTCCTGTCGGCACGGTCAAAAACCGCGTCTATCAGGCCAAAGAGGCGATTCGCGAGCTTTTGGAGACAAAACCATGACTTGTCTAAAAATTGCTGATATCTACGCCTATCTCGAGGAAGACCTCTCCCCCGGCCAAAAGGAAAAAATCGAAAGGCACATCGACGCCTGCCCGAGATGCCGGGAGGCTATCGAAGAAAGAAAATTTCTTAGCGAAGCTGCTTCGAGCTTGCCGGACCTGGACATCCCTGCGGATTTCACCGCGCGGGTTATGGCCAAAATTGCTCCGGCCAAGCGGCATCTGTCAGTCTGGCTGATCGCTTTCACGGCCGGATTATCTTCTCTGGCTCTGCTTCTCACTCTCGTCGTCATTCCCGGGGAGGGAAATTTGCCGACCCTGTGGACAAGCCTCAGCCATGCCTTGTGGGGATACGCCAAAAATGCCGCAGTCCTTATGGCAAGACTCATCACCGTGTTCTCCGTTGCGGGGAAAGTTCTGAGTTCGCTTTTCCACCCCATCTCTAAGGGCCTTTCTCTTCTCACGAGCCTCATCAGCCCGGGAGTCCAAATCTTCATCATGACTTTAACGCTGGTTCTGCTCATCACGCTTTTTTATGTCCTGAGGAAGAAATTTATGATGGGAGAAAAAACATGAAGAATAGATTCGCGCTGGCCTTTATCACGCTATTTTTCATAGGAACATTGCTCCCTCTCCGCGGCCTGCAGAATATCGGGTTCAAAGAAGATGTCTTCGTGGCCAAGGATGAAGTCCAGGATAACGTCATCGCCTTCGGCGGGAATGTCACCATCGAGGGGAGAGTCAAAGAAAGCGTCATCGCTTTCGGCGGAACAATCATCTTGAGCGGAGAAGTGGGAGATTCCGTTGTCGGCATCGGGTCGGTGATCACACTGCGCTCGACGGCCGTAGTCAAGGGCGATGTTGTCTCTCTGGGAGGAGCGCTCAACAAAGAGCCTGGCTGCGTGATCGGAGGGGATACCGTCTATTTTAAAGGCGGGGAGATGATCTCCAAGCTTTTCCGGGGCGGCCTGTTCTCCTTCCCCCTGATGCCCATCATCCTGGCCCTCAAACTGATCAGCATGTTCATCTGGCTGCTTCTTGCCATCGTCATCGCAGCCGTTTTCCCCCGGCAATTATCTCTCGCTTCTTCTCAGATTAGAGCTGCCTTCTGGCCTGTCGTGGGCCTAGGCATCGTGGCCTTAATCCTGTTTACGGGACTCGTCATCATCTGTGCCCTACTGTCTCTCGTTCTCATCGGCATTCCCTTCCTTCTCTTCCTCATTGCCGCAGGGCTGGTCATCAAGATTTTCGGAACGGTGGTCCTTTTTTACTTTTTCGGAGAAAGCATCGGCAAAGCCTTCGGAAGCAAAACCGTCACCCCTTTGGCCGCGGTCATGCTCGGCCTGATCCTTATCAGCTTCATCAAATTTATCCCTATTATCGGGTTCCTTTTCTCCTTCTGCCTGAGCCTTATTGCCTGGGGTGTGGTGATAAGGACAAAGTTCGGCACAACCGAGAGCTGGTTGAGGAAAAAAGCTTAGTTCTTAAAGCTCGAGGATCTCTTTTTCTTTGGTTGCCGCTACTTCTTCGATCTTTTTCGTGTAATCGTCCATAACTTTCTGAAGCTGTTCTAAACCGGAAAATTTATCATCCTCGGTGATCTTTTTATCCTTCTCGAACTGCTCGATGTGTTCTTTGCTCTCGCGGCGCATATTCCGCAGCGCCGTCTTTTCTTCTTCGAGCATTTTTCTGATCCGCCTGGCCATGTCCTTTCGTCTTTCCTCATCCAGCGGGGGGATCGGAACTTTCAGAGTCTTCCCGTCGTTGATGGGGTTAAGCCCCAGGTCGGCAGCTCGGATGGCTTTATCGATCGTCTCCAGAAGGGAAGGGTCCCAGGGCTGAACGGTGATGAGAGTGGGGTCGGGTATTCCCAACGTGGCCAGTTGATGGACTGGAGTCAGGGTTCCGTAGTATTCGACCTTGATGTCCTCAAAAAGGCTGATATTGGCCCGGCCCGTCCTCAGCTTGCTCAATTCCTTGCGGAAATGCTCGGACGAAACCTTCATTTTCTTTTCGAGTTCCTTCAAGACACCTTTGACCATTTTTTCCCCTCTTCAATGGACCAAAGTCCCCACTTTATCGCCCAGGACGGCGCGCTTGATATTCCCCCTTTTGTTCAAATCAAAAACCATGATGGGCAAGTCGTTGTCTTTGCACAGGGAAATGGCTGTGGAGTCCATAACTTTGAGTCCCTTCTTGATGACATCCAAGTAGCTGATCGTCTCAAATTTCTTGGCCTTCTTGTCGAGCATCGGGTCAGCGCTGTAAACGCCGTCCACCTTCGTGGCTTTCATGATCACCTGGGCCTTGATCTCTAAGGCCCGGAGCGCCGCCGCCGTGTCCGTGGTGAAATAGGGGCTGCCGATCCCGGCGCTGAAAACGACGACTCTGTCTTTTTCTAAGTGCCTGATCACCCGGCGCCGCACAAATGGCTCAGCCACGGCTTTGATCTCGATGGCCGAGACGTGGCGGCTAAGAAGTCCTTGCTTTTCCAGGGCTTCTTGGAGAGCGATGCCGTTGATGACCGTGGCCAAAAGTCCCATCTGGTCTGCGGCCCCGCGGTCCATCCCGGCCTCTGTCCCCTGGTTTCCGCGGAAGATGTTCCCGCCGCCAATCATGATGGCCACCTGGACTCTTAGGTCATGGATCTCTTTGATCTCCTGAGCAATCGATTTAGCCCGCTCAAAATCAATTCCGTAAGGCCGCCGGCCCAGAAGAGACTCCCCCGAAAGTTTGAGAAGAATTCTTTTGTAGGCCGGCTTTAGGCGAGCCATCGCTTTATGTGTCAATCCTTGCCCAGTTCAAACCGGGCGAACCTTTTCACCTTGATATTTTCCCCGAACTTAGCGATGTGGGAGGCGATGAGCTGCTGGACGGACATCTTATCGTCTTTGATGAACGGCTGGTTCAACAGACAGACTTCTTCGAAATATTTCCTGAGCTTTCCCTCGACAATTTTCTCGATAATCTGGGGAGGCTTCTTGGTATCCTGCAGCTGAGCCCGGATAATCTCCTTCTCTCCTTCAATCTCCTGGGCTGGAATCTCCTCTGCTGAGACATAGCTGGGAGAGGCCGCTGCAATCTGCATGGCCATGTTTTTCGCCAGCTCTTTGAATTCCTCGTTCCGGGCCACAAAATCAGATTCACAGTTGATTTCCACCAGAACGCCTATTTTTCCCTCCAGATGGATGTAGGACTGGATGAGTCCCTGCGACGCCTCCCGGCTCATCTTTTCTCTGGCCCGGGAATACCCTTTTTTCCTCAGGGAGGCGATGGCTTTTTCAATATCGCCCTGGCATTCTTGGAGAGCTTCTTTGCATTCCATGACTCCGATTCCGGTTCTCTGTCGGAGTTCTTTGACCTTTTCCGCCGTTATTTCCATCATTCTCTCCTTGATTAACCCTTCTTCGCAGGCTTGTCTATTCCGGCAATCTCTTCGTCTGAGGCAGCCGCTTCCGCGGCTGTTTCACTTTCCTCCTTCTTCGATCCCTCGAGTTCTTTCTCCAGCTTGCTCTTCTTGCCTTCAACCACCGCCTCGGCTATTTTGGAGGTAAACAACTCGATCGCTCTTACGGCATCGTCGTTTCCGGGAATGGGATAATCGATACTTTCAGGGTTTCCGTTGGTATCCACCACGGCAACGATAGGAATGCCCAGTTTCTGGGCCTCGGTGAGGGCGATTTCTTCCTTGGCCGAGTCGATCACAAACAGAGCACCGGGCAGCACCGTCATCTTCCTGATCCCACCAAGAGTCTTGGACAACTTCTTGTGCAGCTTCTCCATCTTGGATTGATCTTTTTTGGAAAGGAGTTCCCAGCGGCCGTCCTCTTTCATCTCATCGAGCTCGACGAGCTTCTCTACGCTCCCCCGGATCACGGAGAAGTTTGTCAGCAGGCCGCCCAGCCAGCGCTGGTTGACGTAGCTGCATTCGCACCGTCCGGCAGTTTCCCTTACGATATCCTGCGCCTGTTTTTTTGTGCCGACAAAAAGGATATCTCTACTCGACTCAGCGACACCTTTGATAAACTGCAGCGCCTCCTTGAAAATCTTGATGGTCTTTTGCAGGTCGATGATATAGATGCCGTTTCTCTGACCGAAGATATACTCCTTCATCTTCGGATTCCACCTTTTGGTCTGGTGGCCGAAATGAACACCCGCTTCTAAGAGTTCTTTCATCGTTACAGATACCAACGTTTGTTCTCCTTATCTTTTGTGATACTGCGGTGATTTTCTTGCACCTAACAACCCGTACTTCTTTCTTTCCTTGATCCGGGAATCTCTGGTGAGGAAACCCGCATCCTTCAAGGCCGGCTTGAGCTCCCGGTTGAATTCCACTAAAGCGCGGGCAATCCCCAGCCGAATGGCTTCGGCCTGCCCTTTGAGGCCTCCGCCGCTGACGCGCATAAAAATGTCGAACTTACTCTCGGTGTCCGTTAAAAGAAGGGGCTGCCGAATGAGATATTTATGCGAATTTAGGTGAAAGTATTCGGCAAAAGGGTGGGGCTTTTTGTCCACGATCAAAGTGACATCTCCTTTTCCTGAGCGCAGAAAGACTCGGGCAATCGATGTTTTCCTTTTTCCTGTTCCGTAGTACTGAATTAAACTCAAGGTTCCTCCTAAAACTGATATTCCTGGGGCGTCTGAGCCTCATGAGGATGATGAGGCCCGCGGTAGATTTTAAGCTTCTTAAAGACGGCGCGGCCGAGTTTATTCTTGGGGATCATTCCCCAGACGGCCCGGCGAATCACCTCTTCAGGTTTATCCCTGAGGAGGTCCTTAAGAGTTTCGGTCTTGAGCCCGCCCGGATATCCCGAATGAGAATAATAAACCTTTTTATCCAGCTTGCTTCCGGTGACATTGATCTTCTCCGCATTGATCACAATGACGAAGTCGCCGGTATCGCAAAAATCCGCAAATTGCGGCTTTTTCTTTCCGCGCAGCAGTGTGGCCACCTCTGTGGCCAGGCGTCCCAGAACTTTCCCTTCGGCATTCAGCAGCCACCATTTCCTCTCGATGTCATCCTTTTTAGGGACAAATGTTTTCATCACTCTATTCCTCAGAATCAGGATTAAAACAAAATGATGCAATAAGATACTAAATATCGGGGAAGTTGTCAACCTCGGGGAGGAGCGGATAAGCATCTCCGTTTATGTGATTCCATTCGGCGCGCCTATCATAAAGATCACCTACTTGGAAATGCTTCCGAGGAACCAGGAAGCTCTCCGCGTACGGGAAAATCAGGGCTTCCGGCCACCACCTTGACCGACGACAGAGGAACGGTTAATTTACCCAAACCCGTCTCTTCTTTCTCCTGAAAAAGACCTTGATCAGGGCGATCCCGATGAGAAACCCGCCGATATGGGCAAACCAGGCCACTCCTCCGCCCAGCCCGACATTCAACACCTGCATTAAAAACCAGAACCCGAGGACATAAGCCGCAGGTATGGGGACCACACGGATGAAGACAAATAGAAAAATCAGCGTCAAGACCCGAGCCCTGGGATAAAGAATAAAATAGGCCCCCAGCACCCCGGCGATGGCACCGCTCGCGCCGATCATCGGCACTGGGGAATTGGGATTGAAGATAATATGGGTAAAGCCCGCGCCCAATCCGGACAGGAGATAGAAAAGGATAAACCGGAATGGACCGAGAAAATCCTCTACGTTATTCCCGAAAATCCAAAGAAAAAGCATGTTGCCCAGCAGATGGAAGAGGCTGCCGTGCAGGAACATAGACGCGAGAAGCGTCAGCGGCGGAGAGAGCCGAGGAATATGGGCCAGAGTCTTGAAGTGGGTGATCTCGTAGGGAATGGCGCCCATTTTCTGGGCATAATAGTCCGGCCCCTGGGGGGAGAAGACCTGATAAAGAAAGAGCAGGCAGTTGAGGGCAATAATGAAGATTGTGATAACCGCGATGCGGCTGGTGGGGTTCTCGTCCCTTAGAGGGAGAAACATAAATTATAGGAGCCTGAAAAAATCTAAATTTAGGCTTATTCAGATTTTTTCAATTCTTTTTCGAGTCTCTCTTTTTCGATCGCCCTCTTCCTCACTTCCTGGAATTTTTCTGTATATCTGTCTGCTTCGGCTATATACCTAACTTCTTTTTCAGGGTAAATTTTGGCATAAACATTCCTATAAACAAGGTTTAGATAAGCATAAGGTTCCGGGTAAGAAGGACTGAGTTCAGTCGCTTTCAATAAAGCTTTCTCGCTTTCTTTTCCGAGTCTTTCTCTTTCTTCAAAGGATAAGGCGTTTTGAAGACGATAAGCCTTATAAAAGCGATTCACTCCGATAGAATAATGAACTTCAGCGTTGTTCGGATCCAATTGAGCACGCATATTAAGGAATTCGACAGCCTTATCAAAATCTGGGATAGGGGAGATCTGATCATAATAGTTAGCCATGTAAGCATATCCCTGGGGATTCTCCGGGTCCAACTCGATTCTCCGGAGATACATCGATACCGCTTTCGCTCTCAGCTCTTCTTTTTCTGACGCATATCTCTTGTAGAACTCGGCCACGACATAATAATTGCCCATGTTCTCCGGCTCAAGGTCAAGGATCTTGAGATAGTATTTCTCGGCTTCCTTGACGTTCCTCAGCTTGTCGTACATATCACCAAGGGAGAAAATAATTTCCTTGCTGTTAGGTTCGGCCTCATAGGCCTTTTGAAAAGCGGCTAATGCCTTATCAGCGATTTCCTTGTTCTCCGGGGCGTCAACGCCGGGCTTGAAAAGGCTTTTGTAGCTTTCCCCTAAGAATCTGTACGCCTGGATCATCTTGGGATTATATTTCACCGTATTTTCATATTCGGTAATGGCTTTTCGGTATTTGCCATCTTTGAAAAACTGATTGGCTTTCGAGAAATGATAGTTGGCGCTTAACTTGCTGACGCTGAGCTTCTGGCAGCTGGTGAAAAAAAGCACGAAAGAAAAGGCAAGGAGCGCCACAGGGACGAAACCAACTCTCTTTTGACTCATCACAGCCTCCTTATTTTCTCAAATCGTCTCAAAGAGGAAAGAAGGAAAATAAATTTATAATAGAACAAAGGCTCAAGTCAAGAAAAACAAGCTCACGTCAGCTCTTTCTCATGATCAAACGGAGGGGAGTTCCCCAAAGGCCGAATTTTTTCCTCAACATCTCGAGGAAAAATTTCTCGTAGGCGGGCAGAAGGGCGGCCGGATTATGGGCAAAAAGGATAAACGTCGGCGGCCGGATGCCCTTCTGAGTCATGTACTTGATCTTAATTTTCCTTTTTGTCCTGGTTACAGGGGGATGGGCCGCATTCACCCAGGCTAAAAATTCATTCAACCGGGAGGTCTCCACTCTCAAGGAACCGCGGCGATAAGCCTCGCCGGCGAGGTCAAAGATTTTGCTCACGCCTTTTCCCGTCAAGGCCGAGACGAAAAGCAACGAAGCGTAAGAGACGAAAGGCATTCTCCGATAGATGATCTCTTTAAGCTTTTGATGAAATTCACCCTTGGGGACCAAATCCCATTTATTAAGAGCCAAGATAAGAGGCTTCCCCGAATCATAGGCCAGGTGAGCGATGGCGATATCCTGGCGGGTGGGGAATTCCCGGGCATCCATGATTAAGCATAAGACATCCGCTCGGGCAATGTCCTTCTGGGCTTTGATGATGCCGGCTTTTTCTCTCTTGTCCCTTGTCCGGCTCAATTTCCGGATCCCCGCCGTGTCCACCAGGCAATACACCTTTTTATTCCTGACAATTAAAGCGTCTGTGCTGTCGCGCGTCGTCCCGGGGGAGCTGTTGACAATCAAACGCTCGTCGCCGCAAAGGCGGTTGATCAAAGAGGATTTCCCGACGTTTATCCGGCCGATTATGGCCAGCCTGAGCGGAGCGAGGTCTTCCTTTTCTGAGGTGGTCCCGGGAAGAAGGCGCGTCAGCCGCTCCTCGAGCAGATCCAGGTCTCTTTTGTGTTCCGCGGAAACGGTCAAAACTGTTTCGGCTTTCAAGCGATTATAAATATCCCCGACCTTTCCCTCCTGTCCGGTCGCGTCGATCTTATTGAGAACGACAAGAATGGGCTTGCCGAGCTTTCTCAGGGCATGCATCAACTCTTCTTCTCCGGGCAAGAGCTCTCTTTTCCCGTCAAGAACAAAGAGAAGAACGTCGGCTTTTTGGGCAGCCACCCAGGCTTTCTCCTTTACGGCTGAAGCGAGGGGAACCTCGGATGATTCATCAAGGCCGCCGGTATCCGTGAGGATAAACCTTTTCCCTTCCAAAGAGCCGATGGCGGAAACAGCATCCCGCGTCATGCCCGGCAAAGAATGAACCAGGGACTTCTTTTTTTTCAAAAGTCTGTTAAAAAGCGTTGATTTTCCCACATTGGGAAAACCGACAATAACCACCTGGGGCAAGCTTTTCATGGGGACAAAGTCCTTCAGCGAAAGATTTCGATGTTACTCTGCGTTAAGAGAATAGAGGGGAGCAAAAGCCTGGCGCAGACTGATGTGTCCTCCCAATGTCTCCTTTTCTCCACCCTCGACCAGGATGAAGACCTTTTTTATCGGATTAAAATTATAAGTTAGGGAATTGACGATGGAATAAACCGTCGCTAATTCCGCCGAGGACCCGGAGGGAAGTTTCTCATAGAGTTCTCTGGAAAAGTCCACGTAGGCCACTCCCTCTTTGGTGATGAACAGTTGTCTCAATTTTGTCTCCGGAGGCAGAGAAGAAAGGTAGCCTTTATCCGACCCTTTGATAAGTTCTGCAACGACCTGTTCTGCCTCCTGGACAACCGATGGGCTAGTCAGTATCTGTCTCTGTTCAGGATGGAAGAGGTTGTCCTCTTCAGAAAGAAAGAAGAGGGTCACTACTTTGGATGCCCTGGGCTGATCTGGCTCCGCGGCATTCTCCAAAGGGGATATCTCAGCCGCCGGCTTTATCTTCTGCTGTCCCCCGCCTCTAAAGAAAATAAAAACAAGGACAAGAAGAAAAATCACGGATAGTCCGAAAATAATCCATCTCTTCTGGTCCATGTTTCGCTTTTCCTTAAGATGTTATCTTGAGGTAGGTCACGAGCCCGCGATAAATGGCCTGGACCACATTGTCCTGGAAATCTTCCTTCACCAGCTCTCTTTCTTCTTCCGGGTTGGAAATAAAGGCCACTTCGACCAAGACAGCCGGGCAGGCCACGCCTGTCAAAACCTTGAAAGGCGCCTGTTTGATGCCTCGATTGGCGGTGCCCAGGAGCGAATTCAGCTCTTCCTGGATGATTTCCGCAAGCCGTTGACTCTGCTTCAGATAGGCAGATTGCGCCATGTCCCACAAGATCATCATGATCTGGTCTTTATCTTTTTCATCGATGGGTTTCTCGAATTGGGCGGAGTTGTTCTCGAGATAAGCCAGGCGCCGGGCTTCTTCGTCCGAGGCATTCAGGTTAAGGAAAAAAGTCTCTGAACCCTGGGCATTTCTCCGATAGGAGCTGTTGGCATGGATGCTGATAAACAGGTCGGCTTTGTGGTTATTGGCCATGGCTGCTCTGTCATCAAGCGCGACATTCATGTCCTTGTCACGGGTCAGTTCGACATGATAGGCCAGGTTTTTTTCGATCACAGCCTTGAGCTTCAGGCTGATAGCCAAGGTAATATCTTTTTCGAGCGTGCCGAATTTCCCCTTGGCGCCGCTTTCGAGCCCGCCGTGGCCGGGATCGACGACAATGGTCCTGACGCTTTTCACTGCCGAAGGGCTCGACTTTGGAGAAGGCGCCGCTGTCTCTGCGGCAGGCGGTTTTTCTTCCTTCTTTTCTGGCACGGGGGGCACTTTTTCCCCTGCCTTTAAGGGACTCTCTACCCGTCTTTCCGCCTCAGGGTAAAAATCGATCACTAACTGGCGCTTCTTTTTGATGTTGAAGGAATCATACCGGAAGCGGCTGTGCTGAGTTTCGATAACCAGGATGTAGGAGGCGCTCAGCGTGTTCCAGCTGAACGATTTGATAAACCGACTGCGTAGAGGCTGGGTTTTCAGCCGGAAGGCCAGCGGCGATTTTATATTGACCTGAAGGAAGGACTCGCTTTTTTCCAGGCTGAAAGGAAAGTCGGAGGGAAAGGTAATGATGACCCGGCTATAATCTTCATAATCCCGTGCTTCAACTTTAAGAGTGGGCTGGGCAGCGGCAAAGGAAAGGATGGAGAAGAAAAGGAGAGAGGAATAAATCAGCCGCCGCGATCGTGTTTCTTTAAAGCCTATCAATTCTTAATAACGTAACATCATGGAGGCGGCGGGAATCGAACCCGCGTCCGAAGACATTCAGCAGAAACTTTCTACATGCATATCCCCTTCTTTGATCTCGTTCAGCGGCGCTCGAAAGGGAAAAACGCCGAAGAACCAGCCCC
>Ga0315280_10004760_pt1 | contig 19769 bp, 9 predicted proteins | sample YL17G06_40_MG_FD_203697 | JGI IMG/M metagenome (GOLD analysis project Ga0315280, IMG submission 203697) | Sediment microbial communities from Yellowstone Lake, YNP, Wyoming, USA - YL17G06_40 | ecosystem: Environmental > Aquatic > Freshwater > Lake > Sediment | place: USA: Wyoming | collected... | reverse complement strand
CCGAAGGGCCATGAGGGACTCCTACGAAAATGCGTTCGGTGTTCATCCGCCTCAGGCGGATCAGGTTGGAAAATGGAACCACGCTAAAGCGTGAACACCGAACCTTTTTCATGCCTTTCTGGGTGGCCCAACGGGCCATGACCGACTCCTGCATTTTTCTTCACGACTTTGGCGCACGAGACCACTTCGACCGGACGATTTGTCAGGCTATTATCTTAGCGCTTATGGGGCAATGCCCTTGTCTGACATAGAAACGCCCTTACCTTCTTGCCAATTGGCAATATTTTCAGGGCTTTGAAAATGCCTTGCGTGGACCTGGAATTCCAGTTAATCATCTCATTCTTGATGAGAAATGGACAGTAGCGCCCGAGTTGCGCAATGGCAAGGAGGTTTGCAATGACATCTGTGGACATTTACGTGCGCCGCACGCTGGCATCCGGCCTGCTGCTGGTCATACTAATCGGACTGTCCCCCATTCATTCTCAGGCCGCAGTCATTCCCATCACCGACGATTTGAAAACCGGGAACCACGTCTGGAGCCGCACAGACATGCATTACCAGGTTCAGAAGAGCATCGCCATTTGGGAAAACGCCTCGCTAACAATCATGCCCGGCGTCACCGTTGAATTCGTCAAAGGGGTTGAGTTGATGGTTTCTGGGCGACTGACGGCGAACGGGACTACGACCCGATCCGTCACACTGACCGGGGTTGAGAAAACACGGGGGAGTTGGCTTGGAATCCGGATCATGGGTGACGTGGACTATATTAACCGAGGTTGTTCCTTTCGGCATTGTATTATCGAGTATGGCGGGACGGACCTGACAGGCAAAGACTATGTTGGCGGCAATCTCTTCCTTACGAGTGCCGAAGTGGATATCGGTGAATCCATCATCCAGCAAAGCGGCACGAGCGGCATCTTTGGCGGCTATCTTGCCTCTGCCCGGATATGGAACACCGACTTCCGAAACAATCGCGGATATGCCGTCTATCTGGGGCCTACCAATACCTTCGATGCCGAGAGCAAAGACCCGGAAATGGAGAACTTGAAGGCCAGTGGGAACGGACACAATGCAGTTGGGCTTGGCGAGGCGTTCCCGCGACACAGCGACTACGTGCTCGAGAATCCTGGACTACCCTACCACCTCTTTGGGGACTTCTGGATGAAGGCAGGCGGCACCCTTCACATCCAGCCGGATGTTACAGTGGAGTTTGACGATTCGGGCGGTTTATGGATGGAAGGCAGCAAGCTGATGACCTACGGGACCAAGGACCACCCCATCGTCCTGACCGGCATCCGCAAGGAGAAAGGGTCGTGGGACGGTGTCAAGATCGAAGGCACATGGGAGATTGATTTGGGCAGCACAATTCCCGCCATTACTTGGCACCCCAATGAAGGGTCGCAGCTGACATATACAACGATTGAGTATGGAGGGAAGATGGAGGCAAACCTGAAGCTAGACCATGCCAAGGTTTCCCTCTCCCATTGCGTGATTCGCAACAGCGGTAAATATGGTATCTCCCAGAGTTTCGCGGGAGGATCGGTTGTCGAATTCGGCCAAATGTGCGACAACACGGATGCCGGCGTTTACAAGATGAGGAGTGACGAAGGGATCATCCTGGCCGCAAACAACTGGTGGGGGGATGCCAGCGGGCCGTATCACCCAACCAGAAATGTAGCCGGAACGGGCGATGCCATTAAAAATGACGCGGCGACATTTATGCCTTTTCTTGTTGCGCCCAACCAGGAGCCTGGTTCTGCGGCTCCGGCCAGCATCCTGAGCCTCACGGCCAGCCCGGAGCGCTGGTTTATTCCCGCCGACGGCGCCACCCTGACAAAAGTGATTCTTACCCTTTTAGACGGCAGCGGCAATCCGGTAGCCGGACGCAAGACGTTCCTCACCACCACTCGGGGAAATGTGATTGATGGCGACCTGACCGATATTCGCGGCCAGGCCAAGGCCTACATCAAGTCCAGTCAGACAGGCGTAGCGACACTGACTCCGACGGTCCAGAATGCCGAAGTTTACAGCCTCCGCAGCGCCCCCATAGATGTCACGTTCACAACTCCCCCCGCCGGACCGGATGTGTTTCCCGATGCGGAGGCGCCTTATGTCAATCGCCACATGGAATTATCACCGCTACCCATTACCGTGGGTGTGCCGGTGACCATGACCGTCAATGCCACCAACAGGTATTCCCAATCCGTCCGAATGCAGGCAACTTTCGGCAAACACAATTACGGGATTGGCTTGCCCTTGGAGGTAATCTCGACGGTCAGTACGGTAATTCCTGCGCGCTCCACGAAAGCCGTCTCGGCCAAGTGGACACCCTTGGTTCCAGGACACCAGTGCATCGGCGTTTTCGGGACGTTTACGACCCTGTCGGGCCAACCCTTGGAAACAGTTTGCTATAAGTTGGCGGGTAAGAAATTCGAGTTGCCTTGGCTGCACAACACAAATCCTCGGCCCGCGCCTCTGATCGGCGGAAACGCCAAGTATCAGATGCAAAACGTGCAAGGCGCTCTGGACATGATGAATGCCGCGGCCTCCGACATGCAGTTGCTCCTGAGCCGGGGGTCGTCCCTGATTGATCTCGGTGGGATGCTCAATGGTTTCATGCTCAACCAACTACTCAGCCAGCTGATGGCCACATGGGAGGAGGCGATTAATGCGTTATCCATGGACCCTCCCCGTCAGGACTACCGCACCCTCCTCAGCCGTATGGACGGCTACTACTTCCCTCCCCTCCAACCTGGAGCCGGGGTATCGTTGGCGAAAGCCAAGGCTACGAACAACATGCTCGAGGCGCACCTAGACCTGTTGGCCAAATTGCGCGCCGCCCAAATCTGTTCCGACCGCTACGCGGGCGCTGTCGCAAACATCAATTCGGGCAACCCCACCACCGCAGCCGACGCCCAAACCTGGGCGGCGAAGCAGGCCGCCGCCATGCTCTACTACATTGGTCAAACCGGCCAGGCCATGCTGCTCTCGGCCCAGCGCGTGGATGAGTATTTGAGCGTCCTACGCGCCGAAGGGATCATAGACATTGGGGTCAGCAAAGCGAACTTCATCGCCCACCAGCAGCAGCTTCGTACCCAGGGCTTCGACAATAACGCCAAGCAAGCGGCCCAGATCCTCTACTTGACCGACGCCCAACTGGAAGCGATCCGGCAGAGAATCCTTGCCTGCGACCCCGAGGAACTCAGTCGCAAGAGCGTCATGGCTGAATACGAGAAACTGGCCCGCGATCTGCGTTCCCTGGCGCCTCTCCTGATCAACATGGACAACTTCGGGGCGCAGCAGCCGGGATCGCAGCCGTCCAAGGCCAGTGCCACCAATCATCTGGTTCGCGTCTTTCAGCACACCCAACAGATCCCCGTCGGCAATCCCTTGGATACGGCCAGTTCGATCACCTTGCGCGTCCGGAAAATCAACATGCCGTCAGACTGGATGGTCACCGTGACGCCCCAGACGCTTTCTCTCGGTCCCAAGAAATCGCAAATGGTGTCAGTTAGCGTTGGGGCTGGCACGGCAACGCCGCAAGGCACCAAGCCAACGGTGGCGATTGAGGGTTATGCCGGCGACATTCTGATTGGCGGCGTTACGGTAGAAACGTGGGTTCCCACGAAAACCGATCCTTTCGGTCCGAGACCAACCCACATCCGCTCCGAGCGTTGGACCAGCTATCGGTAGGCCTCGTGAAACGATTTCGCCATCACGTTGTCCCATGAAGTAAATGCCAGTTCCTCCGCGGCCACAGCATCTCGTCGCTTACTCACGGCCACCCGAAGCGGAGGTTCGCTCGAGGGCCTTGTCGTGACGCATGGCGAGAACCACTATGCCGCCGATGGCGAGACTCGCGGCCATTACAATCAGACCGCCTGCAAAGCTCTTGGTGGCGTTCTTCACCAGGCCGATCGCATAAGGCCCCACAAATCCTCCGAGGTTGCCCACCGAGTTGACCAGTGCGATCCCTCCGGCGGCAGCGGTGCCGCTCAAAAAAGCCGTCGGCAAGGCCCAGAACGGACCCAGTGCACTCTAGATGCCGAGCGCTCCCAGCGAAAGCATCAAAAGGACCATGACCGGCGCATGAAAATAAATGCTCAGCACGGCACGTTCGAATGCGTCGTCGGCGATTGCCGCATCCTGGTTTGTCTGCGAACTGGGGCGGGCCATAGAGTGGATGCCTTCCCCGCGGGAGTTGGCCTCGCGGCTTCAAGCGCTGACGGTCGGATAGACTTCCCGAATCGCCGCGATGATCCGCTCGATCATTTGATCCGTGTACTTGGGCCCCATCCGAACCTGGACGAACCGGTCGAAGATTTCGAGCGTTTGTCGGCAACACTCCCGGCCATACTTGATTGCCTGACCTTCAGGAGACATGAACGATGGCCAGTTGGGATGGCGAGTTTGCTTGTTCATGACGGATGACTGGATCGGCAAGAGGACGGAACCCGAAAGAGTTCCGGCCGGAATCTTCTTTTGCCTCAAGGCGGCGATGCACCGATCGCGACCGTCTTTGTCCGGTAGTTCGAGATAGACCGCATACCCCAAATCTCCCTTGGGGTCCGGTTGTTTCCGAAACCGGATACCGGGGAGGTCCTTGATCCCGTTGCGAACGGCATCGGCGGCTCGGCGCAAGCCCGCGATCATTGTATCGAGTTTCGGAAGCTGCGCACCGAGGACGGCGCCCGTGAACTCACTCATGCGAAAGTTCTCACCGGCAAATTCCGCGACCTGGCTTTTACCCAATCGCTCGACAAACACGCCTGACAAGCCTCCCATGTTGTGGAACCGAGCGGCCCGCTCGTAAATGATCGCGTCATTCGTCACAACAGCACCACCCTCGCCAGAGCTGATCATTTTGTTCAGTTGGAAGCTGTAGATCCCGACATCGCCGATTGCCCCAAGCTTCTTGTCCCGGTATGAGCCACCCACGCATTGGGCTGCATCCTCCAGAACAGCAATCCCTTTCTTGCGGGCCGTCTCCATGATGGGGTCCATGTCACAGGGACCGCCCAGCAGGTGAACGGCGATAACGGCCTTGGTTCGCGGCGTGATCTTGCGAGCAAAGTCCTCGGGATCGAGGCAGAGCGACCGGTCAATCTCCGCGAATACGGGAAGCGCGCCCGCGTGAACAACGCACGTGTAATCCGACCACCAGGTATAGGCCGGAACGATCACCTCGTCTCCTGGCCCGATCCCCAGGCCCGCCACGGCACAGTCCAGCGCCGCGGTGCCCGATGTCACGGCGAGCGCATATTTGACTCCCATGTACTTCGCGTATTCTTCCTCGAAGGCCTTCACCTTCTTCGGCGTGGTCGGGCCCCAAAAGCGAAATGGCGAACCCGTCTCCAAAACGTCGTGGAGTGCTGTCTCTTCGCGACTGTCATAGAATTGTGAGGCGAAGTAGCCAGGATCAATCGCTCGTTCGCCCGCCGCAGCCGCTCTTGCATTGGCCCCTCTCGCCTTGGCCGAAAGCCCCATGGCTCCGCAGGAAAGAGCTGTCAGTCCTCCGCGCAAAAATCCTCGGCGCGATACCCGAGGATTCACGATCGCTTTTTTCTTCCGAGGAGCAGGCATGGCCCACCTCCACTCCGCGCCTTTCCGGACCACAAGCCGTCCGGTCGCAATTCTTCGCCGACTTATTGATCGCCCGAATTATGCCGATCTCCCACGGCCGATCAACGATTATCTGACAACCAGTGCCCTCGCCACCCATCCCGTCCTTGACGGATTCATGACAATCTGGATACCACTGTCCCGTTGCAGAAGTTTCGCTACCATCAGGCGGTCGGCGAGCGGGACACTTCTACCTCGCACCTATTTCGGGAGAACTTGCCCGACCAGAGTATCGGGCGTACCGTTGCTTCGCTGCATGGTCTCGGCACTTATGCAACGCAAACTGGACTGGGCCAGGAAGCTTGGGAGGTCGCGTCATGAGGCGATGTTTTTGGCGTAATCTGGTTTTCATGCTGTGTGCCACAGCGGGTTGGGCGGAGACGGGCAAGGTTGAACTGATCCGCGACCATTGGGGAGTGCCGCACGTTTTTGCCCAACGCGAAGCGGATGCTTTCTTTGGACTCGGCTATGCCTGTGCAGAAGATCGCTTGCTGCAAATGGAACTTTTGCGTCGCCGCGCCACCGGGCGTCTGGCCGAGGTCTTCGGCGCCGAGCGGGTGGACTCTGACCGCAAGTTTCGAATCGGCGGCGTCGCCCGCGATTGCGCCGGAGCTTTCGACAATCTGCCAAAGGAGATGCAGGACTACCTGCGTTCCTATGCCGCCGGCGTGAACACATGGGCGAAATCACACCCGGATCGCGTGCGGCAACGGTTCGCGCCGCTTGGCGTCGTGCCGCAGCCGTGGACTCCAAGTGATTGTCTTGCTGCATGGATGGCAGTGGCGGAGTTGTTCGACTCATTCGTCAACGAGAGTGCGATCAATGCGTATCGCGATTTTCAGGATCTTGCAGCCGAGATTGGCGAGACGGAGGCCCTGAAGCGACGCACCGTGGTCATTGATGACGCGGCGGCTGTCGTTCCCGAATCGCAGATGGCAAGAGACAAGGAAATATATGCCCGCCTCAAGGCGACGAAGCGGATACCGGGTTTCGCTCCCCATGCCGCCGAATGGGAACCGCTTCGCTTCAGCCACGCCTGGGCGGTGGATGGCACGCGCTCGACAACCGGCAAACCGATCCTCGAAAGCGACCCGCAGACGCCGGTCAACAATCCGGCGATCTGGTATGAGTTTCACCTCTGCGCCGGACGCTATGATGTCCGCGGCATCGGCGTCGCGGGCTGTCCGGCCATGCTGATCGGCTGGAATCGCCACGCAGCCTGGGGCGCGACGGCGTTGGGCGCAGGCTGCACCGTGACATTCCTTGACAAGCTGTCAGACGACGGACGCGACTACCAATTCCGTGGAAAGACGCTCCCCTTCGATCGCCGATTCGAACGCATCGAAGTCAAAAACGGGCAGCCGGTCGTTCAGGAAGTCCTTACCAATCGCCACGGTTTCGTGTTCAACTCGTTGGCGCGGCAGAGTCGCCCGGGCGAGGCCTTTGTAAGCTATTACAAAATGGCCCAGGACAAGGCGAGCAGCGTCCGCGCCATGCTCCTCTGGATGCGCGCCACGAATTGGACCGATTTCTGCGCTGCGATGGAGCACTACTACAGCCCGGGCCTGCATGTCGTCTATGCCGACGTCGAAGGCCGCCTTGGCTATCAGACACTGGCTCAAATGCCCCTAACCAGACGCACGCGACACATAGCGTTGGAAGGATGGACCGGCGAGAACGAAGTGTCGGACCGCATTCCGCTGGCCGAGATGCCTCACATGCTCAACCCCGATAGCCACTTCATCACCCACGCGAACAATCTGCCCGTCGGGTCGTGGTATCCTCACGATCTCGGTGTGGCCACTGGCGGCGTCGGCGATACGGCACGCTCGATGCGTCTGCGCCAACTGCTCACCGGTGACCGCAAGTTTTCCATCGCCGATTTTGAGGCCGTCATCCACCGCGACAACGTCAACGCCGCGGTTGCCGCGCTGCTTCCGGTCGCACGCAAAGTGGTTTCTGAAGACAAAGTGACGGACCCGTTGGTGCTGAAAGTGTTGGAAGCGCTGAAGGACTGGGACGGCCACTATGATGCAGCGAACCCTGCATACCCGACGGCGACGGCGCTGGCTGGCGTAACCCTTACCGCTTTTCGCGGGTCCGTCTTGCGTGATGTGGTTGGCGGCGGCGAAGGCGGCATTTGTCATTTGGCGCGCCTGGTGTCCGAGCGCTTTGCCAAAGACGGGGCCACACCCAAAGACGCCGCTGCCCGCGAATACCTCGTGCGTTGGCTGCGCATGGCCGGAGGCGGCGCCGCAGAACGCGGTAGGCAACAGCCGGCCGCCGCGCAGCCCCTTCGACCTGCCGCCCGACAACAAGCAGCCGCCCGACCGGTGAAAGAGATTCATTCCATGCCTTATCAGGCCAATGGGCCGATGCGCTTCCCCTCGCTAGACCCGAAGCTTGACCTCAACTCGCCGCCGCTGACGTGCGGCCAGGGCGGCACGATCTGGTCACAGAGGGGCAACTCTTTCACGCAGATCGTGGACCTCGCCGACGTGGATAATTCGCGGTCGGTCCTGCCGCCCGGCATTTCCGAAGACTCCGAAAGTACGCACCGCACCGATCAGATTGCGCTCTGGGTAAAAGGCACGACGCACCCTGCGCCGCTGTCGCGCACGAAGGTCGAGGCGCTCGCGGCGTCCAGCATGACCCTCGACGCCATTCCTTATGACGGTCCGACGTCGTCCGGTGAGAGACTGGCGCAATCGTCCCGCGAGACGGGCGCGCGATTCATCCCTGCGATTCCGCAAGCCACGCCCACACGTGCCGGCATCCGCCCGCAGCCCGGGGAATTGCCCGGCCGCAAACTTGACGACGCACAACTCGCGGCTGCACTTCGCTATCTCATTGGCCTCGAACGCACTCCCGCCGAGGTGGATTCGAAAACGGCTGAGGTCAGGGATTACATCAAGGGCAAGGATGATCTCACCAGGCAAATGATCGGTGGCTTGCGGTTGGTGCTCAATTCGAACTACGGCACGGAGGAAGCGAGACAGAAGATGCACGCATTTCTGAAAGAATTGGGCGGTGAACTTCCGCCCCAGCGCCAGGCAGGCAAGATGCCTGCTCCACCTCGAAGTATTTTTCCGGAGACGACCTGGGAGACGCGTTCACCTGAGCAAGTGGGCTTGTCGCGTGCCAAGCTTGATGCCCTGCGCGATTTGGCCGGGGGACGCGGCTGTGTGGTGCGACACGGCTACATGATCTACACGTGGGGCGATCCAAGCGAGCGCGGCGATGTCGCCTCGGCTTGCAAACCCTGGTTCAGCCACTTCCTGTTCAAGGCGCTCGAGGAGGGCAAAATCCCCGGTCTCGACGAAAACGTTGTCCGATGGGAACCGCGGTTGAAGGACCTCAACAGAAACCTCGGCTACAAGGATCGCAACATCACCTGGCGCCATTTTGCCAACCAGACCTCATGCTATGGGATCACCGAAGCTCCCGGCACCGCATTCGATTACAACGACTGGCAGATGGCTCTGTTCTTCGATACATTGTTCTTGAAGGTTTATGGGGCCACGTATGAAACCGTGGACGCCAAGGTCTTGCATCCGTTGCTCACGGACATCCTTCAGTGCGAAGACAACCCGACGTTCATGGCGTTCGGCTTGAAGGGGAGTTTGGGACGCGTGGGAGTGTCGGTGCGCGATTTTTGCCGCTTCGGGCTTCTCTATCTTCACAACGGCAATTGGAATGGGAGACAGGTTCTCAGCGAACGACTGGCCACGATGGCCGTCACAAGTCCTCTGCCCAATTCGATCCCACGTGCGACCGGTGGCGCGGCCGAAATGATCGCCGGGCAACGTTCGCTTGGCTCGAAGAAGATCCCCGACAATCAGTGCGACCATCTGGGCAGCTATAGCTGGCTGTGGTGGACAAACGGTGTGGATCGCGACGGCAAGCGCCACTGGCCCGACGTGCCCACCGACACCTTTGGCGCCTTCGGTCATAGCGGAATTCGGGCGATGGTCGTCATCCCAAGTCTCGACCTGATCGTGAGCTGGAATGACACTACGATCAAGAGCCGCGACAAAGAGAACGAGGCGCTGAAGTTTCTCGTGGAGTCTGCCGCCCAGGCAAGCCCGGCACGCCGCGATGCACCTTGACCCGTGTCCAGCGACACTCCCCATGTCCTTGTAATTTCAAAACCGTCTATGCCCACGGGGAACATGGGGACGGGGCAATTCTTGAATCGCTCTCACGCAGACAGCGTAGCTCAGCCCCCTGTGAGTGTCATGCTCGCGCACACGAAACGGGCACAAGGCCCTGAGCTACAACCATTATTTTCATCCCTTCCCGGCTGGCGCAATGTGCCATGAGGGACTCTTGCGGGAAGCCGACAGGATCGAGCCAGATGGTGCCCGCGCGCTCCGACAGCGACCGAGAACCGATCTACAGTGGTTCCACCACAATCCAATAGACAAGCAGCGCAAGGTCGCGCCTGGGTTCCCCGGGAATAGTCGAAAGGTCAGCTGGTGAACACTGGATGGTGAGTTCAAGCGGGGCATTGCGTTTCGGTCCGGGATTCGGCATGGGGACCTCGATCCAGGCACGCCCGTCGCTTCGCGTCAGTCGGTAGGGAAGCGATTGGCCATTCAGGAGAAAAACGTGGTCAGGCGGTCCCAGATGAGGTATCAGGTTGGTGTCAACCTTCAGGAGGAGACGTTTGGCGGGGGGCAGACGAAGCCTGGCCTGCACTGTGCACCATCGGAATGGTTCGTCCGAAGAAGTAACCTCACGGGGATACCAGCCTTCCAGAAGGTAGCGGGATTCCCGGTTGAGATCTATTGGGTCGGGCATGATGGTGATCGCGTTAGCAGCGATGCGGGGTCCTTGCGAGCGTTGGATCGCTGCCCACTGCGAAGCGGCCTGTTGCCGAAAAGCAGCCAGAACCTCCTCGTGTCGGCTCGTGTCAATGGCTGCGGGAGGGAGCATTCGATTATCGAGGATGGCCTCAGCGACCTGCATCGCCACTAACGTGTGGCGTGGGGGCGAGGGATGCGCATCCACGATCGCAGGATCAACCCACAGATCGCGGCTCCCCAGACCATGCTCCCGCAGAAACTCCAGCGTTGGGACCGTCGGGTCGGCAATCGCAAAGCCGGCCTCCCGTGCCGCCTGTACGAATGGGGCTATTGCCTTGTCTTGCGAGGCGGGCCTCTCCTGGCTGTACCCTTCTGCCATATCTATGTTGAAGACAAAGACGGTCGGAATGCGCTTTTCTCGACAAATCCGCCCAATGTCACGAATGGCCGTCTTACAGTTCTCCTCGCCGACCATGTTTCGCAAGTGGAGGGGAGTCCGGTCGTCGTCCGGGAGATAGCGCCAAAGTCCGCGTTCATCTTTCCTCATCGGTGCACACTGCACCTCGGCCAACGGTATTTGCCTGTCTCCGACCTTACCTTTCACCCAGCGCGGCCGCCGTGTGACAAGAAACTCCCACAAGTAGCAACGGTCGAGCCGCCAGGGGTTCTCGGGTAGCTTGAGAAAAATCGGTAAATCGGCGTCGTTCTCCGAAAACTGCAACAGTACAATATCAGGCTGGAGCGGGAGGGCTTTCTTCACCAGCACCTCTCGTTCTATGGCAGTGTTATAGCCGGGGACCGCGAAGTTCATCACCTCGAATCGGGCACCATTGGAAAAGCGATTCAGAATCTGTTCCAGCGCTTCGGGACAGGTCTCTTCTTTGGCCACTTTCCAACCAAATCCGACCGAATCGCCCAGAGCCGCAATCCGAATCGTATGGGGAGGTTTCGCCAGGCTAAACTCATCGTCGCGGTATCCGGACGAATTGATCCGAACGTCGGTTCCATGGAATCGCACGTGCAATCGGGGGATGAACTCGTACACGAGCCGCGGATTCTTGCTGGCCATAATCATGTGGCCAAGGCCCGTCTCGCGCCCCCGGAAACGCTTGCGCCTTGCATCCAGTTCTTCTAGCCTGACGGGCGCTTGCCAGCGGCGAATGACCCGCAGGCCGATCTCGATCGCCACCAAGGACAGGAGCGTCGAGCCACAAGCCAATAAAACGTTGGCCCAGATTCGCGATCGGCGTTTCGGCGTGTGTTCTTCCAAAGCAGACTGCACCATGGTTGACGAACAGACTCTTCGCGCCGGGGCAAGGATAGCTCCTTGTGGGCTCAGGCCGGCCGTTGCCTTCTTCGGCCATGCCGGTCCAGCGGGGCAAGTACGCCAAAGAAGCGACACAGCTCGCCACCCGGCAGCGTGCTCAACATTGGGCAGGACCGTTGCCACTCACGGTCCACGTGTCAAGCTCGTAGTCCGTTCAGGCGAACCTGTTGCTGGACCCAACGGGCGTTTGGCAGACCAGGAGCCTGCCAAGCGCTATGAAGCTATCCATCAACATGGATGTGACAGACCACTAGCAAGAGGGCTCAACAAGGATTCCCTTAAACCCATGCGAGCTTACGACGACGGGGATCTGGGGAAGATGGCCATTTGTGGACAGCTCTCACGGGAAACTGACGGGATCGAGGGGGTTGGTGCCGGCGCGCTTCTCTTCCTCGTCCGAGTAGCCATCGCCATCGTCGTCGGTGTCGGCGTTGTCGCCGATCCCATCGCCGTCTGTGTCACGCCACTCCTTGGGGTCGCGGGGGAAAGCATCCCAGGGAACGGCGTCGGCGCGAGCGATCCCGTCGCCGTCCCAATCCATCTCCTCGTTGTCGGGAATGCCATTCTTGTTCAGATCATCGGCGACGCCGTCGGCGTCAATGTCGGCGTCGAGATTGTCACCGATCCGATCGCCATCCACATCGGCCCATTCTTCGCGTTCAAGCGCGAAAGCGTCTTTCGAGTCTGGGACACCATCGTTGTCATCGTCGTCATCCACGTCATTGGGCTTGCCGTCGCTGTCAATGTCCGGTGGGCCGGCCTCGGTAATCAGGAGTGCCAGGTCAACGGTGAAAGGCGGAGCGGTGAAAGTCCCTTCACCCGCTGGCGCATCGAAAGCGCCGAGAATCGCCGCGTTGGTGGGGCAATACCAGTAGCCTTTTGAGGCTTTTGGAACATTGATCGTGATTTGCAGGCCTTTGACCTCACCGCGGTCGTGATCCCAGCTGTGGCGCACCTGTGTTCCTGGAGCATGTTGTTGCTTCGCGCACTCGGCGCAGCGGAAATGATGGAGATAGACCGCTGCGCGCTTGTCCGAGCGCAGCCCATAGGAGCGCACTTCGCTCGCCTGAGGCCCACCCAGCGGCGCCTTGATCATCTTGATTCCGGGATCGAGCCGATAAGCAAAATCCTGGAGCGCGCGGACGTATTGTCGTTCCTCCGGCCCAATCCACAGGTTCATATAGTGGCCGTCCTTCGCGTAAGACGTCTCCCAGAAAATGAACGCGATCTCGTGGAAGAAGGCGGTCCAACAGCGAACCCTCATGCGGCGCGCCGAGCCGGGGTCCCAAACGCCGCCAATCCCCTCCGCCGTTCGATCCTCTTTGCCCCGCGAGTTTCCTTGCTCGCCATAAATGACGGGCTTACCGAATTTCTTGTGCCGATTCGCGTTGCTCGCTGTAACCTGGTCCGATGCCAACTCATCCTCGTTCCCATACCAGTGAGGGGCATTGATCTCGATGCCTTCGATGTCGGGTCGTTCCCAGCTCGTCGAGACCGGCCGCTGATAAGGGTCCATCGCTTGGAGGTAGGGAATCACGATCTGATACCATTCCTCGCTGGCCTTCTGCTCGTTCAGGAACTCCCAGAAATCCACATAGGCGCCCCAGCGGTCCACGCTGTATTTGACCAGCCGCTTGACCTTGGTCATGCCCTGCTCATTGTTCGGGTCGAGGGCGAAAACATTGTGATAGCCGAAAATGCCGTAGAAATTGAGAAGCCCGTATTTATGTGTCAATTGGAGCATCTCGTCCACCATGATGGCCTGTTCCCAGCGAACATTGTCGAGCGATGCACTCTCGGCGTTTTCGGGTGTGGCGAAAACCTTGATGGAAAAATTGTTCGGCGAGAATCGCCAGAGATTGAAACCGGCGCGCGAGTGACGCCCGAAATGCACATCGAAATTCTGCGGATTCATCGAAGGACCGCGGGCGAACATCGCACCGGCTGGAGGCCTCGGCCTTTTCTCCGCAGAATCGGTGCGGAATGGGCCTTCCATCGCTCCGGCATCCATCGCCGAGCCGTTGTGGTTGCCGTCATGAACGCCATCTTGAAACCCGATCGGGAAATAGAGGCTTCCGTCTTCGAACATGAACCGCATCGGATTGTGCGGGTTGATCTTGATCGCACCCTTTTGATGAATGCGCCCCTTGACCACCTCGAAAGTGCCGCCGCCTGTGGCGCTTTGGCCCTCGTTGTTTCGAAAGACCCAGTTGAATTTCCAACTGCCCAGTTCGGCCGGCGCAAAACGCGCTTTCCAAAGGTCCGCCGGATCGCACGGCCAGGTCGAGGACTTCCTCACGTTTCCCTTGTTGTCTTTGGACTCTTTGATGATCGGCTTTTGCGGCTTCGTCGAGCCATAGAAGAATCCGCCCACAGAAGTTTTTTTCGCGCTCGGAGAAACGAACTCTACGTCAATGGTCACATCCCACGTTGGGTTCTTGTATTTCGCTTCGTGATGAAAGGTCAGTTCGAGCACCTGACTGGGCATCAGCTTTACGGTGTTTTGGGTTGTCTTCACATCCAGTCCAGCTCCGGGCGAAATCGCTCCGACCGCCACCCATGCCGCAAAAGCCAAGCAAAACCACCCGATTCGCGAAGCACGAAGGCTCTCGATCTGCTTCACCTAGGTCTCCTTTCTTTCGCAAGAGCACGGCACGCCGGGTCAATATTCTTCTCGCTAAGCATTTCTTTGTCTCTGCGTGCCGATGGATCGTCAGGAACGCTTCAAGCATCCCTTGGGGCGCTAATTCATAAGTTCCGTGACGTATTTGATACCCCAACCGTTTGAGTGTCGGTTCGTTGTGGCCGTCGTGTCGTTGTGGTTTGATAAGAATTCAGCACGACGACACAACGACCCCGACAGACCTATAATACGCCGCATCATTTATGAATAATTCCACTTGGCTTTCAGAAAAGAGAACCGCCGCGTCCGCAGAGTGCGCAGAAACCTCTTGGGAAACAAGATTGGAAAGACGTTCCTACCCACAAGCGTTTAATGGTTTTCCTGGTCATGGAAAACTGAAAAAAGGCAACTTACGATTTGCTCCTTGGCTTGCCTGAAGGGCAAGAAGACAATAGCCTGGGGCAACGCCCCAGGAAAACAATCACCCGCTTCCGTTTCAGCCTGAAGGGCTGACAGGTGGCACCCCTACAGGGTGCTCGATGGTGTGGGACGGCTTTCCTGGGGCGTTGCCCCAGGCTGTTTTCTCCCAGCCTTTCAGGCTGAAAACAAGAACTAGCATCTGAGCGCAGCGCGCACCCGAAAGAGCCAGAACCATTAAACGGTGCTGGTTCCTACCTTGCGCGGCCTCTGTGTTCTTTGCGTCCTCGGCGGTGGGGCATTTACTTCAAAGGCTTTGACTCAAAAATAAATGTGCTTTGATCCTTTGACCACGCCCGTCGGCGGACCTACGTCCACGCTTGCCTCGATCGAGTACTTCCCCTTTGGTATTCGCACGGAATACCCGCACCGGCCCCCTCACCCAAAGCTGAACGTCTCCAGTTTCTCAGTGGCTTGATGGACCACATTTCCCGTCGAGGTCTTGATCTCGATGTGAGCCATCAAAGGCCCGCCATCCTTGGTGTAAGCCGGAAATTTCCCAGGCTTCAATCGAAGCCCAATTCCCAAATTCCCCGCATTCTGACCATCGGGTCGGGTGGTAATTGCAAGATCGGGACCGCTAAGGAGGGATCGAATAATGATATAAAAGACACACACGCCAGCAACGATTGCGAATGGCCTACTCATCCTCCTCCCCCCTTTCTCCTCATGGATTTCTCGCGGCGTCGGTCAAGAAAAGGTCTTCTGAACAGCTCGAAGCGGCCCCTAGCTGAGTTCTCCCCTGGGCCAGCTCAAAAAGCGACGTTCTTGGAACTCTTGACCACGCCCGCCAGTGGACCTGTGTCCACACTTGCCTCAATGGTATAGTTTCCCTTTGGTATTCGCACGGAATACCCACATTTGCCCCCTCACCCAAACGCAAACTTATCTATCACCTGGGTGTCTTGATGGACCACCTTTTCCCCCGCCGTCTTGATCTCGATGTGGGCGTCCAGAGGCGCCCCTTCTTTATTACACTCCGTCTGGGCCTCGCCCGTCATCAACGCAAGCGCAATTCCCAGATTCCCTTTCTTTTCGAGATCGGGCTTGGTCGTGATAAGGATCTCCGGAGATTTGTTCAGTTCCAGAAGAGGGGCTTTCTCGGCGCTTTCCGAAGGTTTCACGCTGCCTCTGGAAGAGTATTGCCACTTGGTGGAACCCTGGCGCAGTGTCGTACTGGCCGTGACACAAAAATTCTCAACCTGCGATTGTGTGCAGTAGCAGAAAGAGATTGAACAAGAGGCCGAAATCTCGCCGGGTTTCTCGTCCGACGGCAAATTCAGATCGAGCGAAGGAAAGGGACAAACGATTCTTCGGGGCTGTTTCTGGCTTTTCGCTATCAGCTTCTTGGCCCGCTCAAGGTTGACGGAGGAATCGAAATCGGCATAAACCGTGTCATACCCACTGGCCGTTCCCCTCGACGCTTCGAAGACGACAAAGAGAACCTTGGACTCATCCTTGCTGAGGGCCACTTTGGCGTAACGTCGAGGCAGCGCTCGCTGGGGTCCTTCCTGCTCGACCGAATCGCTGGAAGAGGCTTTCTCGCGTTTACCGAAAGGCCATGCTCCGTCAGCCCGCCTGGCCCCGTTAGAAATCACGAGCACAGCGAGAAAAAAGAATCCCAGAGACAAGACTATGACGGCTAAAGATGCTTTCTTCATTTTCTATCCTCCCCACAGCCCTGTCGCAGATTCTTGTATGTCGGACAGTCGGAGCACATACTGGCAGTTTCCATCCATCCTTTCCCTACGTCTTCTATGGGCCATTATGGTGGTTGACGTCAAGCCGTTTTTCCATATTTCGGAGGTAAAAGAGATTTGGATCTGGAAAAATGAACCGTGCGAGCGCGCAGCGCCCAGAGATCATTTAAGAAACGAGAGCAACGGGGTCTTTTCCCCGCGTTCTCCGGGCCCTCACGGCCGAATTCTTCTGTTGGAAGCGGATGGTTCGAGCCTAGGCTTCGGCCTGACAGCCTCCCAACAAGAAGAAATCTGTCAGTCGTGGCATGTCCGCCTCGGGCGGATTGCCCATGAATCACGGGCTGGAAGCCACAAGCGTTTAATGGTTTTCAGCCGCCCCGAGAGACCCTTCCTCTCCCCCTGGAGCATGCTTCAGCATGGCTTCTCCTCTGCGCTTCAGCCATCAGCCGGCCTTTGGCGAAAGCCCGGCTCAAGCCGGCTCTTCGGAGGGGAAATGGTTGCCTTGCACCCCGGCTGAAGCCGGGTGCAAACCCGCCGCATGCCGAAGCCCGGCTCATCAGAATCTGAGACAGACCCTCATGCTCAAGTGGCCTGTTCATAGGCCCAAAGCCATGTTTGTCAATTCTCAAGCCCCACAAAACCATTAAACGCTTGTGGCTGGAAGCCCGTGCCACTTTCATTCTGTTAGGGCCTCTAAAGGTCGTGCTCCGAACTCACTATTTCAACTTTGTCGGACTGCCAGCGCGAGGCGGGCTTTTCGGGACGGCTTTTGTCGCCAAGGTCGTGTAAAGAGGCAGGTAGCGATAATAGACTTCGAGCGACAGCGTTGCCATCGCTGTTTCGACGATGCGACCGCCTTGTTGTGACCACTGCCCACGCGGCGCCCAGCTGCCGTTGCGCGTTCCGTCGGTATTCTGCGACGAAAGCAGGACTTTGCGCATGGCGCGATTCCACTCTTCCCACACCCGTCCCTGGTGCTGAAAGAGCGCCAGTGTCCCATAATACCAATAGTACATATTTGGATCGCTATTGGTGGGGAGATACTTCCGCAAATAGTCGGCGGTTTCCATCATGGCCGCCTCGGTGGGTGGATGGCCAAGCAATTGCCGTGCAAACATTCCCTCGGCCGCCATCGAGGGTCTGGGATTCTTGTCCTGATAGCCGTAAAGGCCGCCATTTTGACCGCCGCCGACTCGTTCGAGCCAACGCTCCGCCAACAGGAGAGCTTTCTCAGGGATCGGCACGCCGGCCATGGAAGCGCTCTTGAGCGCCATCACCTGCCAGCCGAAAACCGACGTGTCGCCCTCCTCGCCGGGGAAATAGCGCCAGCCGCCAGTTTCGGCGTTTTGGGCCGATGCGATGAACTTACAGGCTTGTTCAACAACCGGACCCAGCGAAGCGTCGCGCGTCATGCCACAAGCTTCAGCCAGGGCGATGGTCGCCATGCCCTGGTCATACATGTTGCCCTGTCCGCGCAAATCTCCATCTTTGCGAGCCTGGGCGACCAGCCAGGCTATGGCGCGCGCCACGGTCTGGCGATATGGACCCTTGTCCTTGTGGGTGTGGCCGGCACCAAGGAACGCCAGTGTGGCCAACGCGGTCGCCGCCATATCCTGCTTGCCGAAATCGCCCTGGCCGCCGCATTTGCCACACTTGACATCGAAGTCTTTCACGGCCCAACGACCGTCGTCGCTTTGGTGGGCGGCAAGCCATTGCAGCGCTTGGCGCACCGCTTTTTCGGTTTCGGGCGAACCGCCGAGCAATTCCAACGCCCCCGCCCGTTGTTCAGGTTTTCGCAGCCGATAGGGCTGTTGGCTCGCCGGCCTTTCTTCGAGAATGATTGGTGCCGGAAGCGGCTTGGGCGGAGGCCGCAACGCCAGGAGATTCTGCGGGACAGTTGGTTCCGCGGGTTCTCCAGGGTGCGCTGCTGCCAAGGCGGGAAGATCAGCCACACTGACGGGCAACGGCGTGCCGGGAGCGACGGGAGGGCCTTTAGTCCCTCCCGCGATTGTCTTCTCGATCTCCGAGAGGGTTGCGACCGCAATCGGGCGCTCGACCATTTCGGGCGAAACGCGCGGCCTCGGCGTCTCTTTCTCAGACGGCTCGGGCGAGGTCGGCGGCTTCGGTGTTTCGAGTGCCACTTGGGGCGTCACGATTCGGAACTCGGTCGTGGGACGGGCCGCAAGCGGGGCCTCTGGCCGTTCTTCCTCGCGCGGTTTCGGTTTAGCGATGTCGGTGGGCAGCTCGAACGCCTTGAGATCAACTCGACCCGGGACCAAGGTCGGCGTCTCCTTGACGGGCGCGGCTTTGGGCAGTGGCACATCGCTCGCCTGAGGACCAACGGCAACGGCAGTGTCGGCCAGAGGCAATTCCGCCGTTTCCTCGCGAATTTCCAGACTCACCTTTTCCCGGGCCAGGTTGTCCGAATCCACCAGGACTTCGAACCCCGGCTCTCGGATGGTTTGAACCACTCGCTGCGAAAGAACGACCGAGCCGAAACAGAGCAGAATGACGGTGTGAACGATAATGGAAAGGATCAGCGAGCGGGCGGTCAGCGACCGCCAGCGAGTAGGACGGCGACCATACAAGGAAAACAGCAACAAGACCAGGAAAACAGAACCAAGCACAAAGAGAAAAACAGGGGCGCGCAAACGCTCCCAAAGAACTTGTTGGAAGCGTCCTTTCAGAAGCGAGTGTTCTTGGTCGCTGCGATCGGTCGGGCTCGCCGCTGTAGCCGTCGAGGGTAGCGCAGTGTCGAGAGATTCGAGGGCCGGAAGGATAGGACCCGACAACAAAGATGCAACGGTTGACGCTGTGGTCTCTTTGGGCAAAGCGAGTGCGCGCGAGGCCGCCGACGGCTCCGCGGCAGGCATCTGGCTCGTTGCTGCCCAAAGGAAAAGCCACGCCATCCACACGCCCACCGCATATCTAGCCGTCCGCCAGCAGTTTTTTCCGTAGTTCGTCGCGATGACTGCTTTGTGTCCTTTGTGTTCCATTAGCGGTGCTTTTGTCACAGATTAGGCAGCGTCGCAACGCCACAACCCAAATGGGTGAAACCAGGCAGAAAATAATTCTGACAAGGATCACTAGGCCTTAAACCAGCGCAGATTTTTACGCGGCGCCGAAGAAAATAGCTGAAATGCCCGCCGGTGTTGGCTAGGATCGATGTCGATGAGTACGATTCAAGCCGACAAGGAGGGCATTTCAGGTGA
>Ga0315280_10004759_pt1 | contig 19770 bp, 15 predicted proteins | sample YL17G06_40_MG_FD_203697 | JGI IMG/M metagenome (GOLD analysis project Ga0315280, IMG submission 203697) | Sediment microbial communities from Yellowstone Lake, YNP, Wyoming, USA - YL17G06_40 | ecosystem: Environmental > Aquatic > Freshwater > Lake > Sediment | place: USA: Wyoming | collected... | reverse complement strand
GGATGTGAGAGCCAAGGTGAGCAAGCTTCTAATCGAGGTGATGCCTCAAGGCCTCGAGAAGTTCTTCTACTCCACATCTGGTACAGAAGCGAATGAGGCTGCTTTCAAAATTGTGAGAATGTGTTCCACCCCGGCTGGCAAGTACAAGATAATATCCCGCTACAGCTCCTACCATGGTTCTACCGGATCATCCATTGCTGCTACAGGGGACCCAAGGCGATGGCCGATAGAGCCCAGCGGGAAGGTTCAGGGCGTCGTCTTCGCTCCGGACTGCTATTGCTACAGGTGTCCATTCAATCTAGAGTACCCTGATTGCGGCATTGCATGCGCTGAGTACGTGGACTACATGCTGAGGAATGAAGGAAATGTAGCAGCCATTGTCGTGGAGCCGGTAGTTGGAACGAACGGCGTTCTGGTTCCAACAAAGGAGTACTTGCCACGACTAGCAGAGATAGCGGCGAAGCACGACGTGTTTCTCATTGCCGATGAGGTCATGAGTGGGTGGGGGCGAACTGGTGATTGGTTCGCGGTGAATCATTGGAATGTTAAGCCAGACATAATCACCACGGCCAAAGGATGTACTGGAGCATATGTTCCACTCGGCATTACAGCGACAACGCGCGAAATCGCAGACTACTTCGAAGAGCACTATTTTGCTCATGGGCACACATACGAGGCTCATCCACTGACGCTATTTCCAGTGATTGCGGCTATTGGTGAATACCGAAGACTGGACCTGATGAATCGCGCGAAGAAGATGGGTCAGTATATGCAAAAGAAGCTAAACGAACTCAAGGATAGACATAGGTCAGTCGGGGACGTGAGAGGGATCGGCCTCTTCTGGGCGGTTGAGCTTGTCAAGGATAGAAGAACCAAGAAGCCGTTCAACACCCGAGCTGAGAAGATAGCTGGCGCGCCTCTCGTCGTGGACAGGGTGACCGCTGACTGCATGACTCGGGGGGTCTTTCTAATGGGATGGATAAGCCATTTGCTCATAGCTCCTCCGCTAATAATCGATGAGGAGCAAATCGATGAAGGTATAGCGGCTCTGGACGAATCGCTCAAGATAGCCGATGCGGAAGTCGAAGCATAGGTTCGAGTGATACGGCTAAAGATTTCCCTGCCTATTTTCAGGCTGACTTGAGGTGTTGCTCCAGCTCGAGAAGCCGTTCCGTGCTTTCATGAGACAGCGCTGTCAACAATTCGCCTGTCTCAGCTGATATCTGCTTAATCTTGGGTGAGGTTCTAGAATAGAGTTCTGAAATCGTTCTCTCGAGAGTCAGCACCTTTTCAAGGTTGGTTATTCGGCCATTTTCTATGGTAGCATTGATCTTTGCTAGTAGCTCATTCAACTTCAAGCCCGTTATAGCTTCAAGCGCTATCTCCACAACCGTCTCTACGCGGGCCGTCCGCATCTTCTCCATTCTCTTCAAGCTATTCTTGCCAGAATTGGAGAGGAGAAGTTTCAGCTCTGGATCGCTGGTTGTTCTTGCCGCTATTTCGTAAAGTTCTTTGAGCTTTCTCTCGCTTTCGATGAGTAGGCTCATGAGAGAGCTGAAAGTGTACTTCTCCTCATAGGTCAAGGTTCACCACCTTGACACTACGACCTTCTTGTCTGTGAAGAAGTCTACGCAGTCTATTTGCCCATGCAGCACTCCAAAGAAGGAGTCTCTGAAACCTGCGAATGGGAAGAAGGCCATGGGTGCGGCTATCCCTATGTTTACTCCAATATTTCCGGCCTGAACTCTTCTCCTGAATTCACGCGCATTTTTGCCGCTCCTGGTAAAGATGCAAGCTTCGTTTCCGTAGTTTGTCTTCTTGTTAAGCATCTCAATGGCGTCGTCAAGTGTTTCAGCTCTGATTATGCAGGCAACTGGGCCGAATATCTCGTCTTTGGCGAGCGTCATGTCTGGTGTTACCTGGTCGAAGACAGTTGCGCCCACAAAGTATCCCCTAGGGTATGTTTCGACCTTAGCGTTCCTTCCGTCGACTATCAGCTTGGCTCCTTCATCTATTCCCTTCTGTATGTAGCCCAACACTCGTTGCTTCGCCCGCTGGCTCACGACCGGCCCCATCTCCACAGACTCATCGAGACCATATCCCAGCTTCAATTTCGAGGCTGCCTCAGCAAACTTTCTCTTCAGGGGTTCGTACACATCACCTACGGCTACTAGGTTAGCACCTGACAGGCAGCGCTGCCCCGTGTTCCCGTAGAATGAAGGTATGAGGGCAGGAATTGTTCTCTCTAGGTCGGCATCCTGCATTACTACTACGTAGTTCTTAGCGCCTGCCTGGCAGAGTGCTCTCTTGCCGTGCTCACCGGCCAATCTGTAGATCGACTTGGCCACGGGAGTAGATCCGACAAATGAGACACCTCTGATGTCCTGATGGGTTATGAGAGCTTCGTTGACATCCTTGCTCCCGTGCACCATGTTTACGACCCCTGCAGGTATCCCCGCTTCCTCTACCGCTTTGATGCACCACTGCATCGGAAGAGGGGTTATCTCGCTTGGCTTTACGACCACTGTGCAGCCCACAGCGATTGCTATCGGAATGAACCAAAAGGGGGCGAGAGAGGGAAAGTTGAAAGGACCTACAATTGCGAACGAGCCTAATGGTTCGCGCACGAGAGTCTCATCCATTCCGGAAGCGATCTGATCAAGATGTTCGCCCTTCGCTAGCGTGTAACCTACGCCACATCCCACTTCCACATTCTCCACAAGCCTTCTCGTCTCTCCTCTGGCCTCGTCTATGATCTTGCCGTGGTTCTGAGTCGTGATTCTTGAAATATCTTCGAAATACTCGTCTAACTTCTGCTTCAGCTTGAAGACGTATCCTGCCCTAGTAGTGGCGGGGAGCTCGCTCCACTTTCCAAACGCGGCCCGCGCCGACTCGATGGCCTTACCCACTTCTTCCTTCGTAGCGAACGGGACCTCGGCAATCACCTCATCCCTTGCAGGATTCATCACAGGTTGAACGTACGGAGATTGAGAATCAATCCACTTTCCTTCTATGAATAACTTCAACCTACCATAGTTCTTCTGGACCTCTGGCACTTCAGGCGTCTTTTGAACCTGCGGCGCTTCAACCAATTGTCTAACCCTGGCAACGACTCGGTTCAGTTCCTATAAGAAAGTTGTGAACTCAAAGAGTTCCAGGAGACTGCCGGATTTGCACGACAGTTGCCTGGGAAGAATTCGGCAAGGGCCTTCTTCGGTTCGATGACTTTCTATTCGGCAGATGATCTGAACCGCGAACCAGGAGGCGATTGCGTTCCAATTTTTCGGCTCACTCACACCATCTTTCCTTCCGGAGATCATATTCGAAAATCTGCGGAGAGGGCTGAACTCGCAAATCGTTGCGAGATCACTGCGGCCGACAGAGCATACATAATACAACCTAGTTCTACGAGGGAATGACTGCAGTGGAGCGGTGTTCTTAGGCCTCGGTCCTTAAGGCCTTAAACGAGCATAGCCCTGAACGTGGTTGCAGCCCGTAGCAGATTTCAAGATAGTTGACGCCCGATTCCACACGTGTGGATTGAACGGAATTCGAGTTGCAGAAAGACTTTAAGGGGGCTTCTCGGCACGCTCTCCAGAATTCTCTGGTATCGATCAAGATGATCACGATCTATTCCACAAAAAGTCCGAAGTCAGAGGCCATGTTCCGTAGAGCTTCTGAAGTGATCCCAGCCGGCGTTTCCTACGGTGCCCGCGGCTGGGAACCGTACCCCTTCTATGTCGCTAGGGCGTCGGGAAGCAAAGTGATTGATATTGACGGAAACGAGTACACAGATTTCTGGTGCGTCCACCTTTCAGCTATCCTCGGCCATTGCTATCCGAAGGTAGTTGAGGCTGTCAAGAAGCAGGCTGGGATGGGTTTGCACTATGGGCTAGAACACGAGCAGGAAATAGAGCACGCGGAGCTGATCAGGAAGCACATGTCTTCAATGGAAATGATGCGTTTTACCAGCTCAGGAACCGAAGCTAACATGTACGCGTTACGGCTTGCTAGAACCTACACAAAGAGAACAACGGTCGGGAAGTTTGAAGGCAACTGGCACGGCGGCTATGATGGCCTCCATTACGCCATAAAGCCGCCTCTCGACAAACCGCCTTCAGGCGGACTGACACCGGGAGTGATCAACGATCTGCTGGTTCTCCCGTACAACGATCTCGAAGAGACCCGCAGAAAGATGCGTGGGAAGAACCTAGCGTGCATGGAAATCGAGCCTGTTATGGGAGCTGGAGGAATAGTGCCTGCCGACAGGGAGTTCCTGAGAGGCCTCCGCGAGCTCTGCGATGAAACAGGAACGCTTCTGATCTTTGACGAAGTAATAACGGGTTTCAGGCTTGGGCTTGGAGGAGCTCAAAGCTACTATGGAGTGAGGCCTGATCTCACAGTGTTGGGAAAAATCATCGGTGGAGGTCTGCCCGTAGGCGCCGTGGGCGGCAGACGTGATGTAATGGAACATATGGACCACAAAAAGTACCGAGGGGAGGACTATAGCTTCCATGGCGGAACAGGTTCCGCAAACGCCCTAACCATCGCGGCAGGCCACGCAACCATCAAGGTTCTCGAAAGTGAACCTGTGTACGATCACATCGACAGGTTGGGCAATTATATGCGGTCAAACCTATCAGGCATCTTTGATCGGTACAAGTACAACGCGCAGGTTACAGGTGTTGGTTCAATGTTGGCAATCCATTTCACTCGTGAGCCCATAAAGGATGTCAACGTGCTGGCACGCGAGAACAAGGAAGAGGCAAAACGATTCTTCACGCACCAGTTGGACAGAGGAAACCTGATTCTGAGCCCCGAACTCCCTCACACCGGATTAAGCTACGCGCACACGGAGAAGGAAATCGAGCGGTTCGTGAAAGAATCCGAGGAATTCGTCAAGAGCGCGACTAGTTAGCATAGAACCAATCGCGACCGCATATCAGGATTTTTTAGCCAATCGATCGTGTGGAAGAGGTTTTTGAAACCTCCACACCAGCTCTTCGCTACCTCAAGCCGTGCTAGTCTATCGGCGCTTTTGCGAGCCGAAGCTCCTAGTCGACCAATCGAAATCACTGTAGCTCACGTTAATCTCTGGAGTCGAAGAGTGCAAGCAGACGGGAGGCTTAATCTGTTGAGGAGTATCATGATGATCCTCGCTAGGTGAGAGGCGACGTGAAGGAGATTAGAGTAGTTCAATATGGAGTTGGCCCGATAGGAAGCGGGCTCGTCAAGTACGCTCTTGGAAAGAAGGGGATCAAGATTGTGGGCGCTATTGACATCGATAAGAGTAAGGTCGGAAGGGATTTGGGAGACCTTGTGGTTGGAAAGAGGCTCGGGTTGCCGATAACAGATGACATTGATCTGCTAGCCCGTACCAAGCCTGATGTTGTACTACATTCGACCGGATCGTATCTAAGAGATGTCAAACCTCAATTGCTGAAGATAATTGATGCTGGGGCGGATTTGATATCGACCTGCGAGGAGCTTGCGTACCCGTTCTTGAAGCACCCGGACGTTGCGAAGCAGATTGATTCGAAGGCACGCAAGAAGGGTGTGACGGTATTGGGAACCGGAGTGAATCCAGGATTTGTCATGGACACTTTGGTGATTACTACTACGGGGGTTTGCCAAGACGTGAAGAAGATCCGATCAAGTAGGATACAGGATGCCTCAACCCGTCGGCTTCCCTTTCAGAAAAAAATCGGGGCAGGCTTGACCCCAACCGAGTTCAGGGAAAGGGTGGCGCAAGGAACTATACGGCACGTAGGCTTTGAAGAATCGATTGCAATGATCGCATCGGCTCTAGGGTGGGAGCTCGACCGAATCGAAGAGAGGATTGAGCCGAAGATTGCGGAGAAAGCGGTCGCGAGTGACTACATAACGGTCGCGCCTGGGCAGGCGGCAGGTTTGGACCAAACCGCTTGGGGTATCAGCAACGGTGAACAGGTGATAACTCTCAACCTGCAAGCATATCTGGGCTGCCCCGAGCCTCGAGAATCGATTACGATAGAAGGACAGCCGCCAATCGAGCTGACAATCAAGGGTGGCATCCATGGGGATGTTGCAACTTCGTCGGTGGTCGTCAACTGTATTCCTCGAGTGATGAATGCACAACCAGGTTTGGTCACGATGAAGGACCTCCCAGTCCCCTCTGCGTGGTTTGGAAATCTGCAAAAGTTCATCAAGAGGCGTTAAGTTAGCTACACAACAAGCTCGACTCTCAGGAATTGCTTGCCAGCACTCTCAGCCAATCAATGCAAGCCCTTAGAGACGTATTGCGTGATACGGGTTCCACTTCAAAGTCAAGCCAGCGTTCTTGATCGTCCTGTAAACATCGATCCCAGTGTTAGCGCAAGATTCCGAAGCTCAACGCAGTCTGCCTCTAGAGTTGACCTGCCCAATTGAACCATCGGTTGATAATTGATCGAAATATGAATAGCTTTGTTGTGATTCCACGTTCAGAGAACCACTAATAATGTGGTGAATATTTCAGCTGGAGAAAGGCCTTTGACGGAAGATGTGCGCGAAATTCAAAGCAAGTTCGGAATAATTGGAAGGGAGATCGAGCTACGAAAAGCGCTAGCCGCGGTTAGTGCAGGCAAGCATCTTCTTATCGAAGGACCTGTGGGTGTCGGCAAGACGGTTCTTGCGGAGGCCGTGGCGAAATATCTACGAAGGCCCTTCTATCGGGTTGACGGTGACGAACGGTACACCGAACAGAAATTGACAGGCTGGTTCGACCCCCCTCTAGTAATCAAGAATGGATATTCTAAGGACGCCTTCATCCCCGGCCCAATTGCCTCCGCTATGGAGAACGGCGCCGTCCTCTTCATAAACGAGTTAAATCGCATGCCAGAAGGCGTTCAGAACGTTCTTCTGCCCGCAATGGATGAGGGAAAGATTGAGGTTCCGAAAATAGGTACGCTAGTGGCGAAGAACGGCTTCTTAGTCGTTTCGACTCAAAACCCGCGTGAATTCATCGCTACCAGTCTTCTGTCAGAAGCTTTGCGAGACCGGTTCGAACTGTTAACCCTCGACTATCAGAGCGAAAATGACGAAGTAGCCATAGTGCAGACCAAGACTGGGATCAGCGATCTGCAACTTATCGGCTCCGTGGTCAGACTGGTCAGGGCCACCAGGGGGCATCCCGATATCAGAAGAGGAGCTTCAGTCCGAGCAGCCATGAGTATCTCTGTACTGGCCTTTCAAATGGGGGCTGATGGAAGAGCCTTCATCAGAGAAGCGGCCCATATGGCTTTGCCGACACGCATCGAACTGAAGGATGAAGCAAGGAAGACTGTCCACGAGATAATTGACGAGCTAGTGGAGGAGCATTCTGCAGACAAACCGGGTAATGGCGCGGGCAAAGTGTTTTCATGGAAGCCTGCCGAGCAGACATCTTCAGGAACGCTGAGCGCAGGAACTCACGCGGGCGACGGTACAGTCAATCTGCTTGAGAGTCTAGGCGACATAATAGACATGAAGAAGATCCCCCCGGACGAGTTGGGTTGGAGTATAGCTCAACATTACACGCAGATCAAGAGACAACTGAAGGACAAGACGCTGCTGCCTATGGCGAAGAAGATCGCGGTCAAGGCCATAATATACAAAACCCTTCAGCTCCTTGGACCGACGAGAAGGCGGATGGAACAAGTTAGGGAGCCCTATGCTCCAGGGCAGAAAGGGGAAATCGATGTCGAGATGACTGCAGAAGAACTCCTGGGCAAAAGGGACATTGACGCTTCAGATCTTATCATTGAATCAAAGGTCCCCAAGAAGGCGGCATGCATCCTCATGCTTGACGCGAGCCTATCTATGTCTGGAGATAAACTGGCTTTGGCTACGGCATCGCTGGGGGCACTAGCATACAAGTTGAAGTCAGTAGACTACAGCGTGGTAGTTTTCGACAACATAGCCCGAGTTATGAAACAAATTGATCAGAAAGTTGCAGTTGAATCTCTCGTCGGGGATCTGCTGGATATCCCTGCCATGGGCTTAACGAATGTGGAGGATGCGTTGAAAAAGGGCATTCAGCAACTGAATCACACCACGGCCAAGGACAAAGTTGGCATAGTAATAACGGACGGCAACTATACGGCCGGGAAAGATCCAAGGCAACTTGCAGCCCAGTACCCTAAGCTGTTCGTAATCATGGTCAAGAGCCATGATTCAAACCCCGAGTTGTGCGAACAGATGGCGGCTTTGGGGAAGGGGAAATTTGTTGCCGTCGACACGTTCGAAGAGGTCCCTCGCGTCTTAAGGAATCTCCTGAGAGATCTCGCTTACAGGAGCTATGGCCGACCTGGCCCTCAAGAAGCCTTGTGAAACTGAGAAACCCTCTTTCCCCCAGGAAATTGGCGTTAACAAGGAATGGGGTTGCTCCGAGAACAGTTCGCTCTCCAGTTTCTACTCGAGAGCTTGGCTCCACACCCAACTCGAGGACCGAACAGATAAGATTGAACAGGCACAGCAGGTTGAACACCCGATCTCTCGCCAACGAGTCGCAAGCCTCTCAGAAATGCATGTTAAAATGGGGTCTCCCCGCAGCTTGTTCCGTTTTCCTTTGTGGTTAATCTTATAAACAAAGGAAGTTCGATTACTCTAATCACAGGAAAATTTTGGAGGACATAAACTATGAGCTTTCTCTTGTCACGTAAAGCAATAACACGCATGCAGGCAATACTGGTCATAGTCGTAGTGATCATTGCGGCCGTCGGCGGTGGTATCTACTATAGCACATTGACTCCACCACCCATGGCTACTACTACTGCTGCGACCTCGCTTGTAATGGGTCCGCCGATCAAAATTGCAGCGATTCCACCACTGACGGGCCCTGCTGCCAGGACCGGAAAAGAGCTCAAGGACGGGATCCTGTTTGCCTACGATGACCTGAAGGCGGCAGGGAAGATTCCCGTTAAGGTCGATGGGCAGCTGAGAGACATCGAGTTCATGTGGGTGGACAGCAAGTCTGACCCTGAAGAGGCTGTTAAGGCATATACGGATGCGATCGTGAGTGGAGGAGCCGACATCCTTGGATGGAACTGGCACAGCTCCGTCGCTATGGCTCTGTACAAGATATCAACAAAGTATGGCAAGATACATTTCGGGGACGTTGGGGAAACGCAGGACCTATCCTATGCTAGGGCAAAGAATCCTGACGAGAGCAAATACTGGTTCAAGTACTGGGCTGACCCCCCCTGCTACGGGAGCTTATTCGCTCCTGCCCTCGAGGACGCTATGAAGGAGGTCGGATTTACTCCCAAGACTAGGATAGCCGCCATACTGCTCGAAGACACTGACTATGGAAGAGGTATGGGCGACGCCCTGAAGGACGCTATGACGAAAGCTGGGTGGACCGTCCAATATTACGATGTTTTCAGCCTGTCCCCGCCGGAAAGCGACTTCACGCCGTTCATATCGAAATACAAGGTTGCTGGCGTGAGCGTGGTCTATCAGATCGCTACGGGTCTGCCAAGCATGAACGCGTTCCTGAAGCAATCATATGAGGCGGACCTGAAGGCCATCAGGGGCAGTTTCGGTATCGGCTGGTCCTCACCCAGCGAATGGTACCCGGCCCTTAAAGAATCCTCAGACTACGTACTAAGCATGGATAGCAACGCAGTTATCACGCCTGCGCAGAAGGACTTTGTAAGCAGGTTCCAAGCAGCTAAGGGCTACGCGCCCTCGCCCGTTGTGGCCGGCTACTGGGGTTACGACGCGTTCTCCATGCTAATCGAAGGATTGAACAAGGCCGGAACAATGAACGTGGACACATTGAGACGGACACTTCTCGACATGGAATACAAAGGAATCTTCATGACGACCAAGTTTACGGAAAACGCCAACCCACCGGGGAGTTGCGCCCTCGGACCCATGGAGGTCATGGCCGACGGAGACCACTTCCACTTTCCGTTACAGCAATGGAAAGGCGGAGTCGCGACACCGATCTGGCCAGCCGCAGAAGCTACAGGGAAACTCGAAGTACCGCCAAACCTCGCCGGGGCTCCAAGCAATTTCGAAGTACTGCCAATCCTCGCCGGGGCTCAAGGGAAATTCGAAGTACCGCCAAACCTCGCAGGATAGCCTTGCTCTTCTTACGCCCCTACTTTTCTTTTCCCTTTTTCTTTTTCAGTTCCGAGGTCTACGAACCGTTTTTAAGCATAGACAGTGGAATTTGGAAAATCAAGAACAGGGATCCTGAATGCATGTTGTGATCGTAGGAGGAGGAGTCATGGGCATGTTCACGGCCTACTACCTCCTCAAGGATGGGCACGCTGTGACCTTGGTTGATAAAGTCGCAACGGCTGAAACATCTGTTTGGAATGCGGGTTTCATTGTACCATCCTTCGCAGGCGCTCCGCTCATAGGAATGTCAACAATTCTGGCGCCATACGTTGGCCGCCAGGGTCCAGTCTACATTTCTCTACTGGAGGTTCTTAGGAACCTGGAATGGTACAACATTGCGTCGAAAAAAGCTCTCAAAGGGTATGAAGATGCTGTAATCTCTTTGGGCAAGGAAAGCCTAGCCTTGTACGGAGACTTCTTCAAAAGCGAATTGATTGAGCCGGATCTAAAGCGAGGAGTCGCCGGGATTTATATAAACAGAGAAGACGCAGAGAAAGCCGCGACTACTTCGAAAGCTCGCTTTTTCGATCAGGCCGAAGCTTATGAGATGGGCTTCAAAGGTGTCGGAGGAGGATTGTTCTTCGAGGATGAACTGTGTATAAATCCGACCAAACTCTTTGAATCACTTCGAAGGAGACTGTCAGATCTGGGCGCCAAGTTCCTTCTCGGTAAGGAAGCTCAACTGAAACCAGACCAAGGTAAAATCAGTTCAATATCCATCGACGGGCAAGAGATTGTTGGAGACTGCTATGTCCTTGCAACGGGTTCATGGAGCAGAAAGATCTGCAAATCGATTGGCTACGATCCTCACATTCTTCCAGCCAGAGGTTTGGTCACTTTGTTCGAAACTGGCGGCGAAAAAATAGTCAGCGCTCCAGCAATACTCGAAGATTATGGTATAGCAGTGACTCAGCACAACGAGACTACCCTGCGACTGACTGGTTTCTTCGAGATGGTCAACTTCAAGAAGACTTTCGCCGATTCACGGAAAGAGTGGCTCTTTAGTACCACGAAAAAGCATCTCATAAGATACGACAAATTAAGATTTATCGGTGAGGGCGTCGGCTACAGGCCGTGCACTCCTGACCAGCTACCCGTTATTGGAATGGTTCCGAATTATAAGAACCTGTACATTGCAGCGGGCCATTGTCGGCTGGGCTTAACTTTGGCAGCCGGAACCGCCAACATGATTAGGTCAATGATTAAGGGCACCAAAATTGTGAATGAATACTGGAACCGCTTTGATCCCGCTAGATTTGCAAGCTAGAAGCAGTCCACGAGCACGTTCCATAGTTCGGTATAAGAGACAAGCTTCGCATCGCATAGCAAGATCTGAACTCCTATTGGAGAAGAACAGTATCCGGAAGTCCCTTGAAGAATTACGCGATGCGGCTCTTGAAAATGGGGCAACCGACGCCGCCGTCGTAAACGCTAGGAACATAGTGGTTGACGAACGAGTAGAGCTCAAGTGTAGAAACCCTCCATGCGAACACTACGGCAGAAACCTGATGTGCCCACCCTTCACACCATCAGCCGACCAGTGCAGAAAGTATCTGAAGCGGTACAGACACGGGATTCTCATCGAAGTTGAAGAAATCATTCCCCCGAAAATACGACGCTATGTCGAGAAAGGCTGGAGACTACCTAGGCTACGTAAGAATAGCGCATTCAGAAAGCTGTATGACCCTTGGGATGTGCGAGTCTGGAAGAAACTGCATAGAGTAGTTTGCGATGTTGAGAGAGAAGCTTTTCTCAGAGGTTTTCACCTATCGACAGGGCTCGTCGGCGAGAGATGTAAGCTCTGCAACCAATGCGACGTAACCGCCCCATGCAAACGACCCTGGGAAGCCAGAGCTTCGATGGAGGCGCTGGCCATAGATGTCTACAGGACTGTAAAGAACGCCGGTTTCAAAATAGAATGGGGAAAAAGAGACTCGCTGAGACTCTTCGGGCTTGTACTAGTAGACTAGCACATTAGTCAAAAGTGTGTGCGACAATTTTTCTTTCCAAAAACCCTCGGTGTTTGCGTCCCACGTTTTATAAATCTGAAGGCACCAACTTGGCTCCGGAGATCGTAAATTGACAAAAAGATCCGAGAGTATTTTGGGAGAAAAATTTGATGTCGTAATAGTGGGCGCAGGAGTCATCGGCCTATCTTGCGCATATCACATAATCTCCCAAGAACCAACCGCGAAAGTGCTCGTCGTTGATAAGGCTCCGAGCGCGGGCCAAGGAGACACCGCTAAAAGCAGCGCCGCGATAAGGAACGTGTTCACGTCAGAAGTTAACAGACTGCTTGCGGATACGTCAATAGACTTCTACTCGCACGTGCAAAATGACCTGAAATTTCCTGTTAACTTAGATTTGGTAGGATACCTTTTTCTCTTAACCTCCCAGATGTTCGAACACCTTTCGCCCATAATTGATCGGCTACGGAAAAGCGGCGTGGCCTTGAGAATCTGGGAGGAGAAAGAGCTTTCCCAAATGTTGTCCGGAGCAAGACTCGAGATAAGTAGTGATGACGAGGAAGCCAAGATTATGCACTTGGAGAGCATAAGAAAAGCTCTTCAGGGCATCAAATGCGGGACGATTGCGCCTGAGAAGCTGGTTGAGTTCTACGAGCGTGAGATTCGCAAGATGGGTGTCGAGATTCGTTACGGTGAACGTGTCACATCGATCATGCTAGAACCGATGCCGAGGCTCAATCTAGCCTGGGAACCCCTTGTCTGGCAGCGTACGAATGTTACCGGGGTTAGGACGTCCAAAAGTGAAATTCGCGCGCATTGTACTATCCTTGCGACCGGCTCGTGGACATCAGGCCTTCTCGATCCATTGGGCATAGACTCTCACATCAGAACAAAGAAGCGACAAATCTTCACCTTCAGAGGGCCTCAAATAAGTTCGCTGTTGAACACGAGGGGCTTCAACGAGCAGGGTGTGCTGCCTATGACCATCCTTCCCCCATGTAGTATCTACATGAAACCCAGCAGAGCGGAGAACAGCATTTGGGTCGGAGTCTCGGACCACATAGGCCGAACATTCACCTTTGATGAGGACCCAGTCGCCGAAGACGATTTCTTCAAGTACAATATCTACCCTGTCATCTCGCATTATTTCCCATCCTTTGTAGATGCTAGGCCTTTCAACAAGTGGGCTGGTCATTACGACATGAACACAATCGATGGCAATCCATACATATTCGGAGAGTCGGGTCTTGTAGTAGTGACAGGCTGTAGTGGAAGCGGCATGATGAAAGCCGATGCGATCGGCCGCATCGTAGCCGCGTCTTGCGCGAAGAGAGACACTGCCACTCTGTACGGGGGAAAGCACTTCAAAGTTTCACGGCTTGGCGTTGAGACGAGAGACGTGGAACCCGAAGAGTTCGTCATCTAGTAGACTGGACTCAATTCCTATTCATGAAGGAAGGCCATGCAATCCCTAGGGCGCAATCTAGGAATCGCCCTCAGATGTCAATGAAATCCGTTCGTAATGCTGGATTCTGCTAGACGTGCAGAACAATCACGATGCATAAAGCGAAGAATGGCCGAACCCTCGACTCCATCAAGAAACCATAGCCTTGCCGGCATAATCTCTGTGGCAGTATACGCGCTCATGGTTCAGACAGGTGTGTAGCCTCCAACAGCGGATTATGCAAGTTCGTTACATAGACTCCTTGATCCGACCTTTGACCTTCTCGAAGACCCTGATGTCTTCGGTGGTGTCAACTCGTTTTAGGTCCAACGAGAGAGCTGTTTCGAGGTATCCATGAATGAGTGGGGGAGGTAGGAAGGTATCAGTGATGATGATATGCTCATCACTGATCTTGAAAATCCCCCAACCAAGGTCTTCAAGCAGTTTAACTGCAGCTTTATGATTCTCGGGAAGCGTAACGTCTAGTCGTTGCGAAATTAATGCCGAATCCCTTAGGGTCATCCCCATGCGCCGACCGGCCTCATAAAGTCCCTTCTCGGACATCCCATCGATTAGTTCCTTCATGCTTCCGCTACTGACTACCGCCTGCCTCACTCCGTGGATGAAGATCAGGGGACCATTCCACGTGTGCATTTGGAGCTTCATGAAATTCTCCAACGCACGAATGACAATTTCACGCCGGTTTCGCACCACCCCGGAGTCTACAAGTTCATCAATGAAGGCAAGCAAGTTTTTCGGGATGTCAAAAGTGGTGACGGGCATGCATATATCAGAGGAGCATGGCGCTTTTCGAATTATATCGATTTGCGTTAGAAAATCCTCAGTCCTACGTAACCTGGTACGAATGGCACGAGTCGGTCGCCCCTGGTCCTGCCAAGATTCGGGCGGTTTCGTTCCACACGCGTGGAATGTTGCAGAGCGTCCCGAGAATGGGAATTTTCAGGCGCGAAAACCCGCTGCCAGATTCCAGTTCCAATCCTACCGTGTCCTCTTGCAGGCCGACCAAGGACTGTCAGGAACTGTCGAAGGTCGAAGCATTGTGATCCAGCAGCATCGGTTCTCATTAGACTTGTCAATAGAGGACGCACAAGCATTATCCGTTCATGCTTTGCTACAGAGGGTGACACCATTCACTCTTCGCTTGGACTAGAATTGAAAGATAAGTATGATGTAGTAATCGTAGGTGGAGGGATTGCGGGTACCGCTGTTGCATACCATTTGGGTTTGATGGGTGAGAATGACACTGTTCTCCTTGAGCAAGAAGCCCTAGGTTACGGCTCAAGTTCCAGATCTGATAGTATCGTTGAGCGGCAACTTCTAACCGAATTTGACATTTTGCTCAGAGTGAAGAGCTTCGAAACGCTAACATATTTCTTTAGGGAAAAGGGAGTGGATTTCAGCCCAATCGGTTACATCAGAATAACATCAGATGAGGAAGACATTGCCAAATACCAGGATAGCGTTCGAATTCAACGATCCTTGGGCGTAAGAGACTCCCGCGTATTACAACCGAAAGAACTTAAGAAAATCCTACCATTTTTGAAGGTGGACGACGTAGCTGGAGCTTTGTATGGTGAGTCTGATGGAGTTACAGACGGATCTCAACTAACCGCAGCATTTGCCAGGGAGGCGGAAAGACTCGGCGTCGAAATCGCCCTGAGAACAAGAGTTGAGGGAATTAGTCGGTCAGGAAACCGCAGATTCGTAGTCAAGACTGATCGTGGAGACATCTCTTGTGATTATATAGTAAACGCAGCCGGAGCCTGGTCAAGAAAGATAGGGGACATGGCGGGCGTCGATGTGCCCGTTAAACCCGCGCGGAGGGAGCTTGTAATTCTGCAAGTACCTTACGAGAATGCCGGAAAGATGCCATTCTTTATCGATATGAAGAGCAGACTGTATATGCACGGCACTGGAGGAAAAGGCCACGAAGTTCATGGCGGAGTTCACCAGGACGTCGACAAAGACGAACCGGCAGCGGACCCCGACAACTACAATCAAGGCCAAGATTTCAAATTCGTGGAAAAGGTAGCAAATGCCATCGAGTACAGGGCCCCAGGTCTTTCAGGAGCGTCTGTGAAAGGAGGAATAGCCGGCCTCTACGAGATAACCCCTGATTCTCGTCCCATATTGGGCGAACATCCAGAACTTCCCGGTTTCTTTAATTGTAACGGATTTAGCGGATACGGAATCCAACTGTCGCCTATAGCAGGCAGACTCACAGCCGAAATGATCGTTAAGGGAAAGACAGTCACTATAACCGATCTCTCTGCACTAACGATTGACCGCTTCAAAACTAAGAAAGATTATTCGCTGTTCTAGTCTGGAGACCTGTTTAGAGGATTGGATTTTCTCTGCTACCAACTCTCTGCAATGGCTGCGGAGAGGAGCGTAGAACAGTGGCCACTACATCAAGCTGTTGGCGTCAATCTTGGTTTCAGATACTTCTCAAAGAGGCTTGCTAGCCCTCCTTGAGCCCAGATCATTACTATTACTAGCAAGACTCCGTAAATGATGAATCTGTATGCAGCTATTGGTCTGAAAACCTCGAATATCGTTATTATCACAACTGATGCCGGAAGAGATCCCCATAGCGTCCCCCTACCTCCGACATAGCATATTGCGAGCGCCTGAATGGTTATGGTAAGACTGCTCACATCAGGTGTAAGCATTCCGAGATAATGCGCATAGAATGCTCCCAGTACCCCCGCAAATAGACATGCCACCGTAAAGCAGATGGATTTGTAGTAGGTTACATTCGTCCCTACGGTTCTGGCAGCCGTTTCATCCTCACCTATTATTTTGAAGGCAAATCCAGGTTTTCCCCTGACAATCTTAAGCAAAATTAGAAGTTCGATAATGTACATGACCACGATTAGATAATAATAGGGTAGTGTTGCTGTGCCTGCAAAGAACTGCGGCACCATAAGTCCGGAATATCCACGGGTATATTCGGGTGTTGCAGCCAAAACGTATTTCAGGGTTTCAGCCATGAACCAGCTCATGCATGCTGCAAATATGCCGTGTAGCCTCAGAGTCAAGAAACCTACGAAAGCTCCGAATGCAGTTGCGATCAATAATGCAGGAATAAGTCCGATAAATGGTGAAATCGCGAAGTCGACTGCGAGAAGTCCTGACGTATAAGCTCCAGCCGCGAAGAATCCTGCAAACCCAAAGTTGGTAACTTTAATGTATCCTGCTGTCAGGTCAAAAGCAGCGCCAATTCCGGCCCACATAACAATTGAGATCAATACGGTGTTAAGGTAATCGTTGCGTATGATCGGCGGAACGACGATTGATAATGCCACGAGCGCAACAGCAATATAGAGAATATTCCTTTGTTTCGGTATTCCCATCACTACTTTTCCCATATGCCTCTTACCTCTGTTCCGAAAAGTCCTGACGGTTTGAATAGGAGAACCAGAACGACCAGCACCACTGTTATTACGTTCGGCCATCCAGATGATAACGTGTAGGTCGCGATAGTTTCGACGAGCGCTAGTAGAAACGAACAGTACACTGCGCCTTTAACATTACCCAGACCCGCAATCACCACAATGATCCAAGCCTTCAGGTTGGGCGTAACACCCATCAGCGGATAAGTCGTGAACACTGCCATGTAGAACCCCCCAGCAACGCCAGCTAGCAATCCCGATAAGCCGAAAGTAAACATGTAGATCAGGTTTACGTTTACGCCGAACAGGGGAACGGCGTCCTCATTTATTCCCACAGCTCTAATGGCTCTTCCAAGTTTGGTGAATTTTAGGAACGCCCATAGAAGGACCATTATCGCCACGCTTGCAATGAGCATAATCAAACGGTCGGAGGCTATTGCACTCCCGAATATGTCGATCGTCCCCGGCCAAAGGGACCTAACCCCGTGAAACGAAGGTCCGAGAACTGCGAGCGTGCCGTTCTGCAGTATTTGAGAAATTCCGAGCGTCAAAACGAATGTATTGAACATCCACAATTTCCCGCTGACCCTACGCAGTGGCAGGAGTAGTGATCTCTCAATGAAGGCGCCTACTAGAAACATGACCCCGCCAGTTAAGACAACGGCTATGATCGGATTGAGGCCTAGATACATCAGTGCGAAGAATGCTACGTAACCTCCGAGCATAGCCATATCTCCGTGCAGAAAACTTGCAACCGAGATAATTCCAAAGAGTAGGGCTAGGCTAGCGGAGATGAGAACGTAGAAGGCGCCCCGAACTAGACTTGTAAGGATTATGTCCGCTATCGGAAACATGTGAGAAGGGTAGGCTTCCGGTCGTTATTTATGACTTTCGTGAAAAGAATTTCACTAGATTCCGATTCTCGCGAAATTAATACCCTGACACTACAACAGGATAAGCACACGTGCAATTTGAGAGAAGTCAAGTCATGTAGCATAACATATGGCTTGGAAACATGCCAAACCTGTGGGTAGGAACACGTGCAGCACGAACGAGTGAAATTGCGCTGCTGCGGCAAATACTTTATACAACCTAAGCGGGCGTAAGCCCATGCAAACAACAACCATTCTAAGCATCAAGAATGTTACGAAAAAGTTTCGCGGGCTTGTGGCCGTCAACGATGTCAGCTTTGACCTCAATCAGGGCGAAATTCTTGGCTTGGTGGGGCCAAATGGGGCAGGCAAGACAACGTTGATCAATGTTATTGATGGCATATATCCGCCTGCAAGTGGCAGAGTATATTTTGATGGTCAGGACATAACTGGACTAGATCCGTACAAGATATGCGAGAGGGGTATTGGAAGAACCTTTCAAATAACTCGTCTGTTTGTCAATATGAGCATTCTCGAGAACGTTATGAGTGGCGCCGTTTTCGGCGGAAAACCTTCCTCGGGTTTCAAGGAGGCTGAGGAAAGGGCCCTAAAAGCGTTTGAACAGGTCAACTTGCCGCCCGAGAAAAGGAATCTGATTGCTGGAACCCTTAATGCGGTTGAAATGAAGCGCGTTGAACTTGCTCGAGCTTTGGCAACCGAACCTAGGCTTATTCTACTTGACGAACCTGCCACTGGGTTGAACCCGAGCGAACAGTTGGCTGTGATAAATCTGATTAAAGGCCTCAACAAATCAGGCCTAACTTTTCTAGTCGTTGACCATAGCATGAGGTTTATCATGACTCTTGTGCAAAGGTTAATTGTTCTGGATTTTGGGCGGAAAATTGGTGAGGGCACACCCGAAGAAGTGGCTGAGGATAAGAAGGTCATTGAGGCATACCTTGGCGAGAAATACAAGTTGTGAGGTGAGGGCATAGATGCTCGAAGTTAACGGCATAGATGTTTTCTACGGAAAGTTCCAGGCTCTTAGAGAGGTATCATTGAGGATTGACAAAGGTGATATAGTAGCTTTGATAGGGCCCAACGGAGCCGGAAAGACGACCACGCTTAAGGCGATAACAGGGCTACTAAAACCTTCCAAGGGCTCCATAACCCTGAATGGTAATAGAATCGATCAGCTTCCAGCACATGAAATAGCCAAACGTGAAATTGGCCTCGTGCCGGAGGGTAGACAGCTATTTGATGGAATGACAGTGTACGAGAATTTGTTGATGGGGGCTTATACAAGACCAAAAAGCATGTTGAAGGATTCTCTGGAATTTTGCTTCAAAGTCTTCCCGAGAATCGAGGAGAGGAAAAAACAACTCGCAGGGACATTGAGCGGAGGGGAACAGCAGATGCTCGCGATCGCCCGTACCCTCATGTTGAAGCCTACTCTCCTATTGGTTGATGAATTGTCTCTGGGCCTGATGCCCATTCTCGCATACGAGCTCTTCAAAGTGTTAGAAACAATTAGTGATGAGGGGATAACGATTCTCGTTGTCGAGCAGCACATAAGGAGTGCCCTTGAGCTATCTAACAGAGCGTACCTCATGGAGCAGGGCAGAATCGTGCAAGAGGCCGCGGCCAAGGAAATGCTTGAGTCGGAGCACGTGAAGACGGTCTACCTAGGAATTTAAGGTACAAACCGAAACGCCTAACAAGTGAGGATTCGAGGCATGAAAACCAACGACCAAAGAAGTTTCCAGCTCGCTTGACCCTCTCATCTAAGGCATGAGCGAGCTTTTCCAAGAATAGCAACCCATTGTTGGATAAGAATAATCTCCGGTTCAAAAGGCGGATATACTTCAGAATAGGTTAGGCGGCCACCTTGCGGCACTTGAAAGTGTTCGTACCAGAGGCTGAAGAACCTGAATCGCTAAACG
>Ga0315280_10004758_pt1 | contig 19771 bp, 12 predicted proteins | sample YL17G06_40_MG_FD_203697 | JGI IMG/M metagenome (GOLD analysis project Ga0315280, IMG submission 203697) | Sediment microbial communities from Yellowstone Lake, YNP, Wyoming, USA - YL17G06_40 | ecosystem: Environmental > Aquatic > Freshwater > Lake > Sediment | place: USA: Wyoming | collected... | reverse complement strand
CACTGATCGCCATCCCGTTCTCCGCGGCCGTCGCGAGCATGGTGTCGACCGACGACCAGTCGAAGCGCCCGCGCTCCGGCTCGACTACGTTTGCCGTCGGGAAACCGCGGATCCACTTGATGCCGGCTTGGGCCATCCTCGGGCAGTACGTAGCGAGGCTGTACGTGGTCTGGTTGTCGCAGGAGAAGCCGAAGGGGCTCGTATCGAGGTCCTCGATGCCTTGACCGTACCCGCTGTGGGGCGCAGCGAGGCACAGTGCCACGACGGAACACAGAATCACCCTGATCGCTAGACGCTGCATGGCTGTTCCTCCTTCGCTCGGCGGTCGTTCGCGCACGTCCGCGCGGCGGTCGCCGCTCGCTCCGAGCCCGGCTCATGTTCATCTGGCTCCACACTCAGCCCTGTAGGCCTACGCCGGGGCCGACATGCCGCGAGGCCAGTCGCTAGAGATGCACCTCAGTCCCCGCCGACCCACGCAGGCGATGCGCACGGTAGGCTGTCCGGCGCCCGGTCGCCGACCCACCGTGGTTCGAATCGAGCCCTGTACGCCCAGCCAGTGACACGCATGTGTTCGTGTTCGCGCCCGGCCCGGATCGGGCGGATGGGGGCCGCGTAAGAACCGTCTCTTTCGCATGGTCAACGGGTCTGGTACGCGGACGGCCGCAGACGCCCTGCGTGCGTCCGCTCCGTCGCCGCGGAGTCGCTCCCCGCGCCTCACAGGCCCGGGGTCTGCTCGTCTCACGGCTCTCCGACCGTCGGCACCCGCACCTCTCGTCCCTTGAACCGCAGCCGCATGCTCTCCCCGGCCGCGGGCAGCCGCGACGCATACTCGCCCAGGTCCTCCGGCCGGAAGCCCGCAACCACGATCCACTCGCCACGGCCCTCCGCGACTCTCGCCGGCAATGCGGTGACCTGTCTTCGCGCGTCCTCCGGACACAGTCGCTGCGCGATGAAGCACGTCGCCCCGTCGCGGACTCGGCGTCTGACCGCGGCCAATGTCTCGTCCGACACCGTCACCCCACATACAAAGAGCGTGTCCACCGTCGCCAGCGGGCCATCCCCGACCCTGTCGTCGTAGACCGCCACCGGCGGCGAAGGACAGGTGAACCGCCACGTCCCCCGGCGGTACACCTCGCTGTTAGCATTGACCGCCCGCGGGTCCGTGGCGCCACCGGTCAGCAGGTGCCAGACCTGCAGCCACTCGGCTGTCTCCTGCGTGGGCGGCAGGTTCTCCGCGCCGTAGAGCGTCTTCCAGTAGTAACAGGTCCCCTGCCCCCAGTCGCTGTCCGGCAAACGGATGATCGCCACCTCGGGCTCGTAGTCCCGGTACGTGTAGTCGCGGGGGTGCGCCGGCACGTAGTCGCGCAGGAAGTCCCGCAACGCGACGCCGTAGTCAGTCAACTCGTACGTGACGCCCCGCAACCTGCACAGCGCCGCGGCCGCCTCGGTGTAGACGTTGTCCACCCCCGCCACATGGGCCAGCCGCAGTGCGGCGGCGTACTCCTGGACGCTGTGCCCTGGGAACTGGTCCAGGTACCACAGGTCGGGGCTGAACCACAGCTCGGCGCCATACTGCTTCGCCGCGCCCAGCGCCATCCCCAGCACGACCGGATGGATGTCCTCCTTGAGCAGCTTCGGACACAGCGTCACGCCCGCCTCAGCCAGCGGGTGCCACAGGTCCGGGAACACGCTCTCCACCGCCATCCGAGCCCCGTGCACGCGGTTATGCTCATTCACGCCCCGCGCCGCTGCCTCAAACGCGTCCCGCGCCTGGGGCAACGCCATCCCCGTCGTCTCCACCAGGTAGGGCTTGCGGTGCTCGCGGTCGGGCAGGTTCGCGTAGAAGTTCCGGCATAGCTGCATGTGCTCGCCCTCATCGTACACGACGCCCTCGAACAGCCCCGTCGCCGCCGCCGAGTCCAGCGCCGTTGCCTCCAGATCCCAGCGGTGGCAGCCCGCCGCCGCTGCAAACCGGTCGCGTCCGTCTGCGGTGGGCGACGCGGCGACCCAGTTGGCTTCCTCGTTGTTGAGCGCGAACCGCAGGCCCGTGGCTCGGCAGAAGGCCAGCAGCTCGGCCAGCTCCCCGTTGTCAAGCTGCGCCGATCTCAGGTGAACCTGCAGGAAGTTCACGCCCTGGTCGCGGATGCCCAGCAACAAGGCGGAGTTGTCGCCCCAGTCCACGTCAATGCCGTGCAGGCTTTCGCCCCGGGGCAGCGGCGTCAGCGTCGAGAAGATGCTGGCGAGCCGCGTCTGCCCGGTCCCCAGCACCGCCAGGGCCGCATGCCGCTCCGGCCCCGTCTCCCCATCGAGCGCTGCCGTGAACCGGTACAAGCCGCGCGGGAGTGGCGGCGTCGCGAAGCTCGCCCGCCCCTCGCAGCCATCCCAGGTAACGTCGAGCCGCTGCCGGAACACCTCCTCCCCCGACCACCCCTCCGCGCGCACCTCCACCGTCGTATCGGGTATGGGTTCCAGCGCCCAGACGTGCGCACCGGCCGCGAGCGACTCGCCCTCCTCGCACCGGTCCTTCCCCCCGAAGTCCAGCATCACGCCCGCCCGGCGCGGTGTCACGGCGGGCTCCTCGGGGCCGCTGACGCTCACTGGCGTCCACGAGATGATGTCCGCGGGCGAGGGCCGGACCCGCACCGCCGCCTCTCCGACCCGCCATTCCGGTCCGCTGGTCAGGCGCGCGATCTCCGCGCCATCGCGCCACGCCCGCAGGTCCACTGCAATAGCCGGGTCCGCCGCCGGCGTGAAGTCGTAGCGCAACGTGAACGTGCCCGGCTCCCCGACCTCGATGGTGCATCGCCTGTGCTCGCCCACCCCGGGCTCCAGGCGCCACCCGCCAGGGTCACTAAGGTCCAGTGGCTTCTCACCCTCTAGGCCGATGGCCGAGAACACCACCTGCCCAGCGGGGCTCTGCAGCGCTTCCTTCTGGTCCATGCGGATGCCCACCGCGACGATGCGGCTGAAGTCGCACTCGGGCCGGTCACCCACCTGCGGGCGGTAGTCCAGCCGCCGGTCGCCGGTGAGATCGATGACATGGTCGGCATCGGCCCCGCCTGAGCCCAACAGAAGGTCCCTGTGGTCCCGCTCCGGGCAGTACAGGCCCGAGGTGTGCCCCTCGGCATCCACTACCTCCACGTACAGCCACTCGCTCGCTCGGGCGCCTCGGGTCCGGAAGGTTAGACGCTCATACCTCCCCGGGGTCGACAGCGCTCGCCGCATCCAGATCCAGCAGTTCCGCGGCGCCGGGGTCTCCGAGCCGGCGACCACCTCCACGGTGTTGCGGCCCGGCGCCAGAAGGCGAGTCACGTCGTACGTCTCGCCATCCCACGGCGTGTCGCCGATGCTGACGCCCAGGCCATTGACGGACAGCCGGTAGCGGTCATAGGCGACCACCCGCAGCAGAGCACGGTCGGGCGTCGCGGGCACCTCCAGGGAGCCGGAGAACAGAGCCGACCTGCCCGCAGGCAGGAACGTAGCCGGCCCTATCCACTGGGGCTCCTGGGCCCAGGCGCTGGTGGCGCAGAGCGCCGCCAGGGGCAACGCAACGCTCGCAAGCTCCATACCTCACACTCCCTGCGTGGGTCAGCCCAGCGGCTCCTCCGGCCCCGTGACGTTCCGCCACCCAGCGTACCGCGTCACCGGACGACGCCGGCGAGGAAGTGCAGAGCGCTGAAGCACTCGAAGGCCGCGAGGTAGTCGGCGCCCCCAAAGCGGACCGTCCTTCCGTTCGTCCGCGTGACGAACTCGAGATGCTCCAGTACGTCGGCGAAGGATGGGTCGGTGAAGACGACCTCGGCCGCGACCGGCGCGGCGAACGAGAAGGGCCGGAACTCCGAGGCGCGCCGGACCGCTCGGGCGGCGGCCGCTTCGATCAGCTCGCGGGCCCTGAGGACCGGTACGCAGCGAGCGGCGGAGCGGCTCACCCCCTCCTTCACCGCAACCGTCTCGACGTCGCCCAGGAGGCCCCGCGCCTCCGCGCAGGCCGCGACGTCGCCGGCGACGAGCCCCACCGGGACGCCGTGATGCCCGCACAGGGCGGCGTCCGCGCCGATCTCGCCCACCTCTACGCCGTTGAACGACAGTGAGAACACGCTCAGCGCGAACGTGTGGGCCATCACGCCGTGGCGGGTCCCGGCCTTCGAGTGGTAGCCCACGAAGAGAGCCAGGTCGAAGGAGATGTCGAGGCCGCCCATGTGGTTCGCGGGCTTCGGTTGCCCGGCCAGGAAGCCAACGCGCGCGTCGAGCAGCTCCGGCAACAGGTTGCGCATGTTCCCATGGCTCTCACCGGCGCACACTTCCGTGGCGCCCCCGGCGAAGGCCCCACGCGCGGCCGCGTTGACCTCCTCCGTCATCAGGCGACGCTCGAGCTCGCGTTGCGAGTCGTCCCACTGGGCCAGCCCCGCGACGCCCTCCATGTCTACCGCCACGAACACCTTCATCGCTGGTCCTCCGTATCAGTTCGGCCGCCGATGTCCTCCGGCACGAAGAACGCAACACCGCCGCGTTCTATGCTGCAGCGGTGCCCCGGCTCGGCCGCGATCACCGCGGCGGAGCCGTTCGTGCTATGGGGCGATGTCGGCGTGGTCTCGAGGCATGCGCCTGGGTCCATCTCCGCGAACTGGAGCCTGCCGTGTCGCTTCACCGCCTTCAGTGGCACGCGGTGCCCGTCCTCCCCGCCGGCCCAAGTAACCCTACGGCTGCCAGGCTGGCCTCGTCACGCGGTGCTCACTCCACCGCGGCTCGAACGAAGTCGTGTCCGCCCAACCAAGCGCCGTCCGGCCTGCCCTCTGGCTCGTCGCCACGTGCTGGCGCCCCAGGCCACTGTCACCCCAACCGCCCGTAGTGAGTGGCTCCGGACCATCCCTGCGACGCACCCGTCGTGCCTTGGCCCTCACCACCCCGGCCGGGGCCCACCGGCGTCGGTCCGTGCGGCGAGGTCGCGCGATAGGTGGAGTGTGGAAGGTCAGCGAACGGCGCTTCGGCGTGAACGAATGCGCGTGGGCACACGGGCATGAGCCTGACGCGCCGACAACGGACTGCGCCCCGCTGCCCAGGCACTGACAGAACCGACGTTCGCCGCTCTGCCGCCGGCCGTCGGGAACGTCACGCGCCCTGCACGATCGGCTCCGGCTGCACTTGCGTATCGTCATCCACGGGGCGGATCGCCGGCGGCGCGGGCCATCCATTCCTCTCGGGACAGGCCCATTGTGCAGCACGTGAACTCGATCGGCCGGCCCTCAGCGTCTTCCTGGAGTGAGCCCTTACCTCGTCCCCTCACCTTCGTCCCGAGGTCCCCTAATGGGGCCAACTGCTCCGTCCATTCGTCCGGGTTGTGGCAGATGATGCTTCGGACACCGCAGTCCTGGAAGGCATGGTCCACCATGCGGCCGATGGCCTCGGTGGCGTAGTCGTCGCGACTCACTGTGCTCAGGAAGAGATGCCCGAGATCGAGTTCCTGCTTCTCGTCGATGCTGTTGAACCTGATGAACCCAACGAGTCTCCCATCGCCCCTAAGGCACACGGCCCAGGAGCCGCTGTCCGTGGCGAAGAACTCCGCCGCTTGCCTGCAGCCCGCTTCGGACACCGGCCAGGGATGGTCGTACTTGGCGAACCTGGATGATTCCTTGTCCGCCGCCAGGACCTGGATGGCGGCCCAATCGCCAGTCGTGGACCGGCGTACCACAAGTCGCTCCGTGTCAAACCGATCGACTGCGGCATCCATATCCGGCTTCCTCTCTGCTCCAGACCGGTCGACCGTGGCGTCCGTACCCGTTTTCCCCGTTGCCCGCCTTGGCGGCAGGACCGGGCGTGGGTGTTCGTTCACTGGTCGCGTCTGTCGCCTGCCCGCTCCAGCATCGCCACCAGCCCGGAGGAACTAGTCGACCGTGTTGCCGTTGCCGCAAAGCTCGGCCACAGGTGCACGATGGGCGATAGCATTCGCGCGCCCGGGGCGCTGACCTCCACCTGCCACGCCGGAAACCACCCGGCCCTGGGCGTTCCGAGGTTGAGCGGCCCTGACCCGCTCTCAGTCCGTCGCGACCCGTGCCGCCTCCAGCTCTACTGCGGCCTCGGCGTCGAGCCTAACCAGACGCTCAGCCAGTCGAGCCAGCCGCTCCCGCCCCTTAGTGGGTGCAGAGCTACCGAGGGCCACTGAGCGCACGTAGCCTGCAGCCGCCTCGCGTGCGTCCCGGAGGTTCAGCACCACGTTCGAGTGCCAGAAGTGCTCTCCCAGGTGCTCGGAGTCGCGCAGGGCCGCGGTCGACCGGTCATAGGCCTCGCGACCCGTGAGGCAGCCGTCTGGCATCTCGATCTCGTCGCGAACGAGTGCGACCGCGTGCTTGAGCGCAGTGCCGTCTGCTCCATGCCGGTCGATCTTGGGCACGCCGCCGCCAAGCACCACGCACTCCCACGGCTACGAGGGCAGTCGCTCAACCTGCTCGGCGGCGGTGCATGGACGCAAACCAAGTAGCAGGGGCTTGCCCCGTCGGCCGACACCGCGACCTTCCAGAACGGCTGGTCCGCCAGCACCGGCGTTCCCGCGCGCAGCCTGTCGGCCTCGCCCGATTCGGCCACCACGAGCTCACCCCCCGTCCCCGCTACCCGCACTCCACCGCGGTTCGAACCAAGTCCTGTACGCCCAGCCAAAGCCGGCCAGGCTGCCCTCTGGCTAGTCATGGCCTTGCTGGACGTAGCCGAGGTCGTCGACGATCTGCGGACGCGGCGGGCCGAGCTCCCACGTGATCCCGCCAGGTCCGGGTCACGACCCCGCACGCACGAGAGCCCCTGCCGTTGCGGTCACGGGCTCGGGGGCGAACTTGGCGTGGCGGGCGTTTGTGGTGGCAGGTCGAAATAGCTCGCCGAGCGAAGTGTCGTAGCGGGACCTGGTGGCGTAGGCCGTGCATCTATGCACGCGGAGGTGCAGCCAACATGCGGACAACCTCGGAAGTAGCATACGCACGCCCCATGTTAGCACTGGCCCCACTCCTGTTCGTCCTGACGGCCCTGCCTGCGACGACGCAGGAGGGGTTTGTAACGCCGGCAGGTCCCCGGCCAGGCGACAAGCCAGCGCAGGTCACCATCGACCCGCAGCGGATGTGTCCCCTCATCGACGGTGAACCGTTCTTCGCGATCGGGTGCTGCGAGATCCCGGCGGAGTGCATGAAGATCGCGGCCGAGGCCGGCCTCAACCTCACCGTCCGCTGGGGTGGGCCGGGGGGCGAATGGGGGCGCCGGCTGAAGAAAGCGTTGGCCGGGGGGCAGGACGCTGGGAAGGACTACGTGCGCCAGTACCTCAACGCCGCGCAGGAGGCGGGCCTCTGGGCCGTCGAGTTCCCAGCTCTCTTCGGCTACGAGGATCTCTGGTGGGATATCCCTCTCCAAGCCTTCCAAGGGAACTTCCGCAGGTTCATTGGTGACCCGCTGCCCTTCGTCGTGGACAGCGTGAAGGAGCATCCCGCGCTGTTCTGCTACCTTGGGGTGGACGAGCCGTCAGCCGTGCACTACGATCTGTGCCGGGAGTTCACTGAGGCCGTCCACGCTCGGGATCCATCGCATCCGGTGTACTTCAACTTCTGCGGCGGCCTGCCGGAGTGGCCGGACGTGTATGACGTGGCGAGCCTCGACTGGTACCCGCGAACTGACCAGACGCCCTTGGTCCACGTCTACGATGTGGCCCTTAGGAACTCACAACTGGCCCACAAGCAGCAGCGGCCCTACTGGCAGATACCCCTGATGGAGGAGGGCTGTGTTACGTATGCACCACTGGGACGGGAAGCACAACGGGCCCAAACCTACATGGCCTTGATCGGCGGCGCTAACGGCATCGTCTGGTGGGTGTGGACGGCTCGCCATGTTGACAACTGGGACATGATCAGGCAGCTCGCGGCCGAGATGCGAGCCCTGACGCCCGTGCTCACCGAGCCGCCGGCATCGACCAACGTCCGCTGGGAGCAGCCTGGGCTGCGCAACACGGTCCAGGTCCGAGGCATCAAGCACGCGGGCCGGGCCTGGCTGCTCGCCGCCAACGCCTGCCAAACCCCGGCCAAGGTGCGCTTCCTCCTGCCCACAACGTTGAGCGACTCGGTGAAGGTGTGGTTCGAGGATCGAGAGGTCAGCGCCACGGGGCGGCAGTTCACCGACCGTTTCGAGGGCTACGGCCGCCACGTCTACGAGGTGAACGCACAGTGGCCTGAGGAAGCGGAGATCGTGCTGGAGGTCGAGCTGGAGGAGGCGGAGGTCGCGGCGGCCGAGGCGCACGAGCGCCAGCCGCTCAGCCCGAACCTGATCCACGATCCTGGCTTCGAAAGCGACCTGTACTGGACGTTCGAAGGCGGACGGGACAGCATCGAGCAGGCCCGCGGCCGCTTCGACGAGGGCTCACGTCACGGCGGCAGACGGTCCGCGTCCATCGAACGGGATCGGGCAGAGAGCCGGTCCATGTGGGTAGGGCGGTACGTTGAGCTGAAGCCCAACACGCGCTACACCTTCGGGGGCTACGCGCGAGCCGAGGCAACAGGTCCGGCACTTACGACGATGCATCTGGAGATCGACCAGTGTCGCGACCTCATGGCCTTGGCGACGAGAGTCCAGGTGGATGACTTCGCGCCCTGGCGGCAGTACAGTACCGTGTTCAGTACCCGCGACACGCCGGTCCGCGTGCGCCCGGTGTGCGACGTCATGCACTTTGGCGAGTCCCTCCCTGCGCCGGCAGCGAACGGCAAGGCGTGGTTTGACGACGTCTTCCTGGTCGAGGCCCCACCCGAGTTCCGGAACATGATCGTCAACGGTGGCTTCGAGGGGCCGGAATCGCTGCGCGGGTGGCCCCGGTGGTGGGGATGCCGCATGAGCCTCACGCTGCCGGCGCACATCGGCACTCCCGATGCGAAGTGGGGCCTGGACGAGACGCAGGCATACGAGGGCCGGAAGAGCCTGCGACTGGTCACTCCGGTCACGCAGGAGTGGGGCATGATCGCCCCTTGGCCGACTGCAGCCGGGCAGGGGCTTGTCGCCGGGACCCGATTGGGCAAGGGCAAGAGCTACGTGTTGTCGGCCTACATGAAGGCAGACCCGCCCAACGTGTTAGTGATGGTCTTGGCGCCAGACTACGCCAAGCAGTTGAGGGTCTCGGGGGACTGGGAGAGGTATGTCATACCGATCACTCTGGACCGCGACATGGACTCCCCCGGGATCGCCTTTGAGCTGCGCGAGCGGGGTACGCTGTGGATCGACGCGGTTCAGTATGAAGAGGGCGCAGAGCCGACAGAGTACCGAGAGTGGAGGGAGTGACATGGCTCTACGTGTGTGGCTGGTGGTGGCGCTGTTCGCGTCCGCGCCGGCAGTGGGACACGCGGCGGCAACCTATGACGCGCCGCAGCGAACCATCACCGTCACCGGCTTCAGCAACGAGTTCCCAGGGACACTGGGGGACGTCCTCGAGGCCGACGAGCAGGGAAGGTGGGGCGTTGTCAGTTACCGCGCGGATACCCAGACGTTCATGGTGAACGCCCGCTTGTGCATCGGAGCCGCAGACGGGCCCTCCACGTGGTTCCGGATCGGCACTCCGGAACGCCCGCGCGAAGTGCTGGTCGTCCAGGGCGACCTGCGCGTCGCGCAGCCGTCCACGAACGCCTCGAATACGGTGTGGATCGGCGCTGAGAAGGACGCAGCGATCACGCCAACGGTCAGCTTCGACTGCCAGACCAACCGGCAGTACGGTCTGCTCCTCGGGCCGGGAAGCAGCGTGCACATCTTCAACGCGACCATCACGGCGGCTACGCAGGACCGGAACCACATGGCTCGGTGCCTGATCGAGACGGGTGACCTGGTCATCGCCCATAGCCGCCTATCTTGGATAGCGGACCCCGGCCTGCTCTACGGCTCCAGCTCGCTACACAGCCCGCTTCGAGGGGTCACTCTTGAGCACGGACAGACCGGCCTGTACAACCTCCCACAATGGGCTGAGGATTGTCTGTTTCGGGACCTCGACATCGCAGTCTGCGACGGGGGGTGCCTGGACGCGACGCTCGTGCGGTGTCGGTTCGAGGGCAACAAGCGGAACTGGGATCTGGTCATCACGCAGTTCGGCATCACGGCCGTTGACTGCTACTTCGGGCAGGAGAAGGACCCAGGACCGCACATACTCCGCTGGAGGAACCCCAACACCGGCCGATGGCAGTATCCCAGCTTCGTTGCACTCCGGCACATTGTGCTGAAGGTGCAAGACGAGGCAGCAAAGCCCATCCCGGGCGCGCTGGTGGAGGTGACCGAAGCCAGCGGCGACGTATCGGCAGTCCACCACGGCCTTGCGAAGACCGATGCGGAGGGCCGTACCCCGGCGGCTGACGCTTACGGCGCCCTGCTCCTGGCCGACTACGCGTACCGCGCCACCGACGACCCACCGGGGGACAGCGCCGAGTGCCGCATCGCGAGCTACGACTACCGCTACAGCGTGCAGGTGACGGCGGAAGGGTACCAGCCGGCAGTGCTCCGCGAGGTCGACCCGGACGAGTCGTGGACGGAGAAGGTTGTGACCCTCCGGCGCCAGTAGGGCCCATCCCGGAGGACCACGACAGGGGATTCGTCTGCCGATCGGCGAGTAGAGCGGCCCCAGGCAGGGGTAGGAACCGGCGAGTAGAGGGGATCCGCCCTGGGCACACGTAGACTCGGTAGCGCAAGTGGTACCGAGTTTGCGGGAGGCAAGGATGCTGACGGTCGAGGATCACGGACGGATACACCGGGCGCACCGGGACGGGATGGGGATCCGGGAGATCGCACAGTCGTGTCAGCACTCGCGTCGCAGGATCCGGCAAGTGCTGGAGGAGCCAGAGCCGCGGCCGTACACGCGGCCTCAGGAGCCGTGGGCACCGAAGCTGGACGCTTTGAAGCCGGTCATCGACGCGATCCGCACTCCACCGCGGTTCGAATAAAGTCCTGTACGCCCAACCGGGGTCCCCGTTACCCCCGGATCCGACAGCGATCGCTTGCGCGGACCCCATGCCCGTGACCCCGTGGTCCGCCGGCGCGTACGGACACCTGTAGAGACCTTCCCGCCGGCCCCGGCGGGTCGCGGCCGACCTCGGTGGCCGGGCTGGCACCGACAGGACCTGCCTATGGGCCGGGCGAGGCAGCTTCCGTCGCGTGGAAGCACGAGGGGGGCGACCCCCGCGACCCGGTCTCGGGAGGAGTGCGGGCCATGGGAGCGAGTGTTGCTGGGCGCGCGGTCGCGGCCTGGGTTCTCTCGGTCGGCCTCTCCGGAGCGCGCGCCGAGGGCGCCACGATGATCTTTCAGCGGAGGTGGCTCGGATCCACGGGGGGTGCGGTACGCTTCCTCGTGCCCGAGAAGATCGGGAACACCTGCTGCTGGGCCGACCCCGGGGCTGGCTTGAGTGGGACGCGCCACCGAATCACACACGGGGTCACCCGCGTCGGAAAGGTGAAGGGGGAGTCAGCTTGCGGAGCGCAGCGGCAGTCGGGCTCCTGCTCTCTGTTACCCTCGCGGCCGCGCTTGCCGGGGCGGCGCGCGCCGACAATGGTGACGACGCGGCATCGCTTCTCGCGGACCTCGGAAGCGAAGACGCGCTCACCCGCGGCTGGGCGGCAACGCGCATCCAGCGCATGGCCTCTCCGCCCGTCCCGTCTCTGACCGACGGCCTGGGTTCCACCAACCCGTACCTCCGCGAAGGCTGCGCCGTGGCGCTCGGAATGGTCGGCCCCGCCGCTCGGGAGGCCGTTCCCGCCCTCCTCGGGCTGCTCGGGGATCCCGTTGCGCGAGTCCGGTCGGCTGCCGCACGCGCCGTCGGCGGGATCGGGACCGCATCGCCCGAGACGGTGCAAGCGCTCGTGGCGGCACTCGAGGACGCCGACGGTGATGTCATCCGGGCGGCGGTCGAAGCCCTCACGCGGCTTGGGCGAGCGGACGCGGCGATCCCCAGCCTCCGGCGACACCTTCGCGAGGGCGACGAGGCGGCCCGCTTGCTTGCCGTCCATCTCATCTCGCGGATGGGCGAGCCCGGGCGTGCCGCCGCTCCCGATCTTGTCGCCGCCCTGGCCCGCGCCTCGCACGAGATGCGGTATGCGATCGTGAAGACCCTCGGGGGATGGGGTGTGGTTGACCGAGCGCTGCCCGCGCTGCTGCAGTCTGCCCGCGCGGGCGACCCCAAGGAGCGCGTGTCCGCCCTCTCCCTGTTAGGCAGTGCGGGCGAGATGCTCGGCTGGGCCGCCAATGCTGGCGACTCTCGCGCCGCGAAGCTGGTTGAACCCATCGTCGCCGCAGTGGGGACCGGTCTGAGCGATCCGGACTTCGACGTCCGGTGCGCGGCGGCGGGGGTGCTGAAGAGCCTTGGGCACGGCGAGAGTGCGCTTCCGATGCTGCGCGAATCGCTCCGCTCTGCTGAGACGCGTGGGGCGCCGGCGCTGTGGCTGGTCGCGAAGCTGGGGCTGGCTGCGGCCCCCGCCGTACCGGAACTGAGGGCCTGCCTCGCTGGCGACGACCCATCGCTGCGCGCCGCGGCGATCCGAGCGCTTGGGGCGGTTGGCCCGGCCGCCTCCGAGGCCGTGCCGGCCTTGATCGACTTCCTCGCTCTCCCCGATGAGCCGGACGCCGAGCCGCGGCGGCCGGGACCGTCGTTCCGCGTCCGGAACGCCGAGCTTCGAGCCGAGGCGGCGACGGCGCTTGGGCTCATCGGAGACGCCCGAGCGCTCCCGGCCCTGCGCACCGCGACGGGCGACTCCAACTCGACGGTGCGCGCTAACGCGGTGGACGCCCTCACCCGACTGGGCGGTCCGGATCAGGCACTGGCCGAGCTCGGCGCTCGGCTCGCGGATCCCGACCGGATGGTGCGGATGGAGGCCGTGCGCGCGCTAGGCGAGGCCCGCGACCGCAAGACGGCCATCCCCCTCCTCGTGTCCGCTCTGGGCGACGAGGACGACTACGTACGGTCCCATGCGCATGCGGCCCTCACGAGCATGGACGACGACGCGGCCGTGTTCGACGCCATCCGCGACGTCTACCCGGGCCTAACGGAGGCGCAACGCGTCGCGGTGCCCGGGGTCCTGCAGGGCCTCGACCCCGCCGCACTGTCCCGCGAAAGCCTGTGCTCCTGCCTCGGCTCAGCCGACCCGGGACTACGGGGGGAAGCCGGCGTGCTGCTGGCCCGCCTCGGCGATCCGGCATGCGTTCCCGCCCTCATGGAGGCCCTACCCGAGTTCGGCTTCGGCTGTCCATTCGCCTGGGAGCACGCTGCCGGGTGGCTAAGCACTATGGGATCCGCGGCGGTGCTCGCGTTGGAGCGCACGCTGCGGGAAGGCAGCCCCTCGGCGCGAGTCTGGGCTGCGTGGGGGCTGGCGGTGGTCCACTCGTCCGCATCGGTCCCCATGCTGGTCGCGTGCCTCGCCGACCCCGACGCGATCCCGTACGCCGCGTGGGCGCTGGGCGCGATCGGCGACCCGAGCGCGGCATCGGCCCTGTCGGCCCTGGCCGACCACCCGGAGCCCCAGGTCAGGCGCGCCGTGGCCTGTGCCCTGCTGCAGACCGCGCCGTCGGACGGGGCGCTGGCGCGCGTTCTCGATGGACTCGACGATCCTGACCCCGAGGTCCGGCGCTGGACCGTGTCGGTGCTCGCGTCGACGGATGGCTTCGACGAACCGATCGCGCGCGCGCTCGCCTCGCACCTGGTCGATGGCGACTGGTGGGTCCGGTACCTGGGTGTCGAGGCGCTCGGACAGCGGCCACCAGCGGCGGCCATCGCGACGCCTGCCATCGTGGCGCGGCTGACGGACGATATGGAACAGGTCCGGATAAGGGCCGCCGAGGCGCTGGGGCGCCTCGGGCCCGCCGCCTCGTCCGCTGTCCCCGACCTCATACGGCGCCTCAGGGACAACAGCCGCTACGTCCGCATGCGTGCGGCGGAGGCTCTGGCGCGCATGGGGCCGGCCGCGCGGGAGGCCCTGCCGGAGCTCCGGTCCCTCGCTCGAGACCTCGCCGACGACATCACGCTCGTGTCGTGCGTCACCGACGCGATCGCCGCCATCGAGCAGGCCGACGGCCATTCGGCGCGCCAACGCCCCGGGCCGTATCTCCCGGTCGGGGGCCGGTGATCGGCGAGCAGAGCGGTCCTAAGTAGGCGACGAAAAGGGCCCACCTCCTGCGCGCATACGCGACCGGGGGCAGGTGGCGTGGGGTTCCACCCGGCTCTTTCCTGCGTTGCCTCTCCGCGGACTGACGGAAGCGGTAGCTCTCGCCGTTCGTGTCGAGGATGTGGCAATGGTGGGTGAGCCGGTGCAGGAGCGCCGCAGTCATGCGCTCACCCCACCGCGGTTCGAATCAGGTCCTGTACGCCCAGCCGGACGGCCCTTCCCCCGCGGCTCTCGCCGGCGCTTCCGCGTTGACCCCTCAGCTCCCCTCAGGATCGCGCCACCGTAGCGAGCGCTGGCGGAACGGCAGATGGCCTTCCGGTGGGCACTGACCTTGGCACTGCAGGCGGACAATGGCCTGCGGGTGATCTCCGGCTGCGAGGATCCATGGTGGACAGAGCCATCCTCGACCCAGACCATCACGGCGCCCAAGCGAACGTCGCGTGAACGACGAACCCATTGTTCACTATCTGCACCCTCAACTGGAGCTGGGACAAGCTCTGACGGGCCTGCACGAAGACGGCGCTCAGCTCGGTGTGCCGCTGGTTCTGGTCGGACAGTGGGAGCAGTCGGGAACGAACTGAGCGGAGGTTGACCGATCCGTGGTACGTGCCTGGGTCTAGCGGCTCTGGGCATCTTCGCGTGTGGCTCGGTTCCGGCTCAGGGCCCTCCCGAGGTCGACGTGGACGCCCTCGTCAAACAGGTCAGCCGTCTCTCGGACGAGCTCCGCGCGGAGGCTGAGCGGCTCATCGCGAAGGAAGGCGCGAAGGCGGCCATCGAGCGCCTTGAGGCGGAAGCGGAAGCCGACAAGGCCGTCGCATTCGCGCGGCTGCACCTCGCATCCGTCGTCGCGGCGTTAGGGAAGGACGAACAGGCGTGCATCTCGATCCTTCGCCGCGTGCCAGACCTGCGCGACGACCAGATGCCTGATGCCCTTGCGTCCTCAAAGCTCGGGGGATCTTCGGCTTAGACCTCGAGAGCTGTGACCTCGGGACTCTCTCGGCGTGCGAGACGGCGAGGGGCGAAGTGCTCTCAGGCGAGGGCGTCATCGGTCTCACTCGCGCTTTCCTCTACGCGGGTACCGCGACTGTGCTCTGCACGCAGTGGTCAGTGGCCGACGACTCGACTGCGGCCCTCATGGTTCGGTTCTACGCGCACTACCGCGATGGCGAACCCAAAGACGTCGCGCTGCGGAACGCGATGCGGGAGATCCGAACAGGCAAGCTCGAGAGTGGCGCCAAACTGGAGCTCCCCGATCCGCTCGTGTGGCGCGAGGAATGGTCGCACCCGTACTACTGGGCGCCGTTCATCCTAATGGGGGACTGGCAGCAGACACGGTCTCAGTAACCTGGTAGCAAGCTCTGCGCAAACGCTACAGCGTCCTGGAGCAAGAACATTGTCGACGTCTCCAAGCGTCCCCGCAGCGATGCCCCGATCCGGCTTCCTGCTTTCCAGGAGCACGCTGCTCGCCGTGGCCCCGGTATGGGCGCCAGGCGTAGTCGATGGTCATCTCAACGTGAGCCGTGCGGTCTCCTTTGCGATCGCCGTAGGGTTGCGGAAGGGCGCGAAGAAGGACAGCGTGACGGCTCCCTCACCGGGCTCCGCGGGCGCGGTGCCGCGGAGCGCGACTACGCGTCGGTCACCATAGACCATCGGCTCGCCCTCGTAGTCCCACTTCGGCGGCAGCCCCAGGCGCTCGGCGTCGCCACCAAGCCGAAGCTCCTGTCCGACACCGGCAACCCAGGGCCAGATCCCGGTGTTGTGCAGCTCGACGCGGAGTGTGAACGGCTGCCCGGCGGCGACCTCGGTCAGCGCGGCGGAGACGCGCCCGGCGAACTGCTTCACCTCGAGCGACCACTCGAGGGCGTCGTGCCCGGCTACCCACTCCTTGAAGGGTTGCGTGAGGCCGGCGCGTCGCGTCGCCGCCAGCATGTTGCCTGGGACGGTGGCGGCCTCCTCATCGAAGACGGAGGCGAGTCGGTAGACCTCGTCGCGCATCGCGAGGAGTCGAGATCGCGCGTCCTCAGGCAGAGCGCCCGCGTCACGGTTCGCGAGCACGAGGGACTGCATCTCTGAGAACAGCTCGAGCCGACGTAGATGGTACTGGAAGTACGTCCCGAAGAGGTGCATGTGGGCGAACCACGCGGCGTCGCCATGCTCGCCAACGGTCTGCTCCAGCGCTGCCACGTCGTCCCCGAACTGCTGCAGGCGCTTCCAACCGGCTGCCGAGACGCGCGCCCGGGCCTCAGCATCAAGGGCGGCCCACTCCTGGGGCAGCATCGGGAGGTCGTAGATGTCCCACAGGTCCTCGTACGCGTCGGCGAGAGCGACGAAGGCCAGGGCGTTGGAGCGGCCGAACTCGCGAGTCCCCCACCAGTAGCGGAACGAGTTGACGGTCGCTGTCGGCTCCCAACCGAAGAAGCCTGCCGACTCCCACGGGAGCTCGGCGCCGCAGTAGGCTCCACCGATCCAGAAGCTGCCGCGATCGGCGACTAGGCGCCTCATGCGCGGCGTAGCGGCCGGCCGGAAGCTGGCGAAGACGTTGTCAAGCCAAGTGTCGCCCATCGGGCCCAGGGTCTCGAAGCTGCGGCAGAGCATGCCGGCGCCGCTCCCGTGGCCCACGATGAGGAGATCGGCGGGCAGGAGGCGGTCTAGGTCCGGCTCGTACGGATCGTTGTAGGGGTAGACGGCGATGGCTCCCCGGAACCCGTGTGACCGAAGCCACTCGTAGAGGAGGAGGTGCTGCTCCCACATGGCGCTTTTGGTGCGCGATGCGGCGACGTGTGCCTTGCAGCGATCACACTTACAGATGCCGCCATTGTCATCGCGTATCATGACGACGCCGTCGATGGGATAGGTCTCCAGCAGCTCCTTCGCGTACGCTTCCAGGTAGCGCCGGTAGAGCGGATGGGTGAAGCAGGGGACCGCCGGGTTCGTGGGAGACATGGCCTCGGGGTGTGCCTGGGCATAGGTCGTGGGCACGCAGCCGACCGGCACCCACTGCCAGACCTTCACGCCGCGCCAGTGGAGGTAGTCGAGCAGCTTGAGCCCGCGCTCGCGGTGCCGGTCGATCTCGGCAAAGCGGGCCCCGGACGCTTGGTCGAAGGCGTCGGGCGAGTCGGACCGCAGCTCCGGCATGTACTTGTAGGTGACCGGCATCTTCCAGTTGCCCCACATGCTGAGGTCCGCGATGACGTTCATGCCACTAGACACCATGCCCTCGAAGGCGTGCTCCCACTCGGCGTCGGTCCCGTAAGGGAAGTCGACCTCGTGCTCGCCGCCGCCGAAGCCGCCCGCCCGGAGGTCGACGGCGGGGTTGCTCGCGATGAGCGGCAGGCTGACCGTGCCGGCATGGCTGTCCACGTATTCGGCAACGCGTCGGGCTGCCTGGGTTAGGCCAAAAGGTGTCAGTGCGCTCACAAGGATGCCGTGACCCACTGGTTGGACCGCGAAGCCGTCGCCAGAGAGGCCCGTGGCGTCGCCTGGCGCGACCAGGCGGAACCGGATCGTGTCGGCCGAGCCCGACGGCCTCGCGGCGCTGGCGTCGATGCCTCGCCTGCGCAGGGCTTCCGCCAGTGTCTCTGCGGCGACCTTGGCCTCAGGCGGAGCGGCGACGGCGGCGGACTTCGTCCCCCAGGGCAGTGAGAGGGGCTCGACGTCGACGACCAGGCCTTCGTCGGCGAGCTCGACAAGGTCGCTCGTGTCCGCGAGCCTGCCGCGCGGCACGACGTAGAGGCGCCGACACCAACGCCGGCCGTTGACGATCTCCTCGCCCAGCTCGATGACAGCGGAGTGGCCAATGCGGTGGACGGCGGCCGGGTGCTTGGCGACGGCCTCGAGATCCTTGAACCCATAGTACGGCGCCCGGTTCACGAGGTAGGGCAGCGTCTCCGGGTTGCCGGCCAGGGGGAGCGAGTACTCAACGGCACGGGTGACCCAGGGGGAGGGGCCCTGCCAGGGCCGCTCGTCTGCCCATACCTCGATGACGCCGCATGAGTGGATGCGGTACGTGAGCGCCATCGCGAGTCCCTCGCCCGTATCACGGACGAAGCTCAGCTCGGTCATCGCGGCAGTCGACGAGGAGGACACCAGTTCCGTACTCAGCGTCCCGACCGGCTCACGCTGCTTGCCATCGGGGCCCCCGAGTCGGTACACCTGAGCCTTCATCGGGCCCTGGAGCACGGCCGCGCCGAGAGCGTCGACACGGGCCAAGAGGCCGGAGGCGGCGTCTACCGTGACCCTCAGGCCGGGGTATGACACGACCAGGCCGTCGGCGTCGCGGTGCAGGGCGGACTTCCGCTGACGCTCGCGGGACAGCACGTCGACCGTCGCCCAAGCACGGGGCGGCACGGCACACGAGAAGACGAGCAGGTCCTCCGCGCGCGGATCACCGCCGGGAGGGATAAGGGCGGCCCTCCAATGTGGGCGGCCCTCGCGAATCGCGAAGGGCACCTCCCGCTTGCCCAGCCACAGACTCACTCGGTCCCACCGGATCAGCCCGGGCGAAGCCGCACGCCCGACCGGCACCTCCACAGGTGTGGGGCGGTCCCAGTCGGTTGGGTTGTAGAGATGGATCCGCGCCAGCGGCCTGCCGTGGGCGGCGGCTGCCATGACGAGCATCAGACCCCAGGCGAGACCGCTCTTCATGGGCTGGTGTGTGCTCCGGGCATCAGACGGCGGGTCATCGGCCGCTGCAATCGTTCGCTCTGCCAGGTAGGGGTCCCTTCAGGGCGGCGGAGAAGTCGGCGTGTAGCCGAAGTGGGTGATGGATGCTCGTCCCTCCGCGCAAGTGACTGCCCGGTACGCCGAGAGGCGCCGTCAGTCACCGAAAGCCGATGCTCTGATAGAGATTCGCCCCATGCGGACCCACCCTCTGGGACGTTCCCGGTCTTTGGCACAACGCTCGATCACGCCCGGCACACGACCAGTGCGCACATCGACTGTAGTCGGTGCCACGCGACGACCGAGATGGGGCAGCCCGGCCACGGGCAGATCCGCCTTGGCCCCGGAGACTGCGCCTCCTGCCACCGTACCGGGCCGATGGAGAGCCCGCACGACGGCGGGTGGCGCGGCGTTCATGGCGCCAGCGCCTCCTCCGGCGATGTGAAGTGCAAGGTGTGCCACGGAGCGGACGCCTGCCGCTCGTGCCATGGCGTGCAGCTCCCACACCCTTCGAACTGGCAGAAGACTCACGGCCGCGTCGCTCAGCGTTCCCCGAGCACGTGCTCGCAGTGCCACGCGCAGAACACGTGCCGGAACTGCCTTGGGCTGGATGTGCCGCATCCCCCCGGGTGGGGGACCGAGCACGGCACGTGGGCGATGGCGCGCCGCGAGAGCTGCAGCAAGTGCCACGATCCGGACAAGAAGCACACCTTTGCCAAGCCGGCCGCGCAGTAGGATCGGCGAGCGGCAGCGACGCACTAACCGGCGGAGCGATGGCCAACGGACAGAGGCACGCGATCAGGCCTGACGCGGCCGCCGTCGCGCGCACTCGCTGCCGCAGCAGGTTGAGGAACTCGTCCACGGTTAGGCCGGCGTCCGCTAGGATCGCGTGGACCACCGCCGACCGCAGGTCGCGGCCCCCGTGCATGGGGACCACCGCCCGCCTGCCGGTGAACGAATGCCGGAGCACCAA
>Ga0315280_10004757_pt1 | contig 19773 bp, 14 predicted proteins | sample YL17G06_40_MG_FD_203697 | JGI IMG/M metagenome (GOLD analysis project Ga0315280, IMG submission 203697) | Sediment microbial communities from Yellowstone Lake, YNP, Wyoming, USA - YL17G06_40 | ecosystem: Environmental > Aquatic > Freshwater > Lake > Sediment | place: USA: Wyoming | collected... | reverse complement strand
AGCCACAAGCGCCGGTGGCTGCCCCGGCGGCCGGCGTCGATCAGGGCCACCAGCAGCCAGATTAGCTCCACCACCACGGAGGCCAGGATGACCCAGGATTGCAGGCCGGAGAAATCCGCGGCCCACTCCTCGACGGTGCCGTTTTCCGGAGAAACCAGTTCCCGGAGCAGCGCCGCCTCGACGGGGATCACCAGGTAGTAGAACACCGCGGCAGACAGAGCGACCCCGCCCACCGCCACCAACAGGTTCCTGAAGAAATAACCCTTCATGGGGCGCCTTCCAATCGCTCTCTACTTCTTGACGTACAGGTACAGGCTGCCCAGGCCCGGCGAGTACTCGCGGACCATGGCGGCCCATACGGTTCTGACAAACTCATTCAAGCCCGGAGTGCGGCTGCCATCAAAGGCCGCAGGGGTCTGCGAAAACGCCGCCAGCTCTTCGGGCTCCATGTTCCAGCCGGTACACCAAGCCGGGAGCTCGAAGGCTTCCACTTTCAGGCCGGGCCGATACTCGAAAAAGTAAACGCCGTCCGGAAGCCGCTTCTTCGGCTCGATGCGCACGGTGAGAGCCAGCCGTCCCGAGGGGTCGGACTTGGGTTCGCTCAGCTCGAAGCGCACCGCCCCGGAGACCTCCGGGCTGGCATCGACTGCCTCGCGCAGCTTCCTGAACAGGAACAGATTGGCGCTGCGGTAGAATTTGGCCTGGCGGACCTGGCGCTCCAGAGTCTGAAGCTTGATCTGCGGCAGATGCGCCACTTTGAGGTACTCGAGTTCGACCGGAATGACCGCCGAGAGCACGTTGCCCACGAACTTGTAGGAGCCAAAGGCCACACCACGTTTGCCCGGGAGAACGATCTCGGTGCTGGCGGCCACGCCGGCCAGCCTGCCGGGCGCCACCACCTTCCACTCCAGGGGCTTTTCCACCACCTCGGGGGCCAGCAGCAGGAAGGTATCCGTGGAGACCTCCTTGAACTGTTTGTAGGCCGTGCTGATGACCCGCGCGTAGCGCAGCACGTCCTCGCGGCGTCCGATCACCAGCATGTAAAAGGGACGCAGCGTGTTGGGGTCGTTCGAGGTGCGATAGGTGAAGGTGGGGCCCTGCCATTCGGCGCCGTACACGGTCCCGTTGAACTCGCTGCGCAGACCCCAGACGCCCAGGCTCAAGCGGTTAGGGAGCAGATTCCTGAGCAAGGTTCTGACCAAAAAGGACATGTTCCCGTTGGTCTGCAAAAGGTCGGTGACCAGGACCGTCAGCTCGCCCGGCTGCACGGCGCCCAGCGGCTCCTCGATCTTGGTGACCGGGTCATTGTAGAAGTTGGGCTGAAAAGCCAGCTCGAAACCGGGGTGTTCCGGAATGGGCTGGATGGACTCCCCGAAGCGGGCCAGCCGGATGGCCGAGTCCCCCCACCCGGTCAGCAGGCTGTTTTCCAGCCGCCGGAGGAAATGAAGATAACGGGAGGCCGGCGGGACCGCGAACCCCCGCATCGAGGCGGAGGCATCCACATAAACGCGGACCGCCCGAAGGGGTGGCGGGGGTGGGGCCGGGGGCGGGAGAGGCCCAAGGAGCGTGTCGATCGGAGGCGCCTTGGACTGCGACTGGCACCCCGCCAGCAGCAGGGCCGCCAGCCCCAGCCCCGCAAACACCCGCCTGGCCGGCCCCTCCAGGCGGCCGGCTCGTCTCGTTCGTTCCACTGGAGAAGGTGTCATGGGTTCAACCTCGGAAAACACTCCAAACCGCGCAGCGCCCGGAGCGAGTTCAAATTATACAATGGCGTAAACCTTTTTCCAACATGAGGATCTGCTTGCCCCGGCGGCCCGGCGGCGCTCCCACCGCGCTGGTTTCGGGAAGTAGCCAACCTTGGCTGGCCGGAAATTCGAGGCTGCATCAGCCAGGAATGCCGGGGGGCCGTGGCTTTTCTGACACCGCGGCGGCGCCGCGGTGCGCATCGATGCTCTCGATGATTTTGCTCCTCCGCCAGGATCCTGGGCTCGAACTCCATCCGGCGCACCAGGCGACGGTACCGCTCCGGCGCCTCGGACTCTGCCCCGGAGAGTAGATGGGGATCACGACCTACCACTTGGAACAGACCGTGATCGAAATCTTTCGATCGCCCAGGCTGAAGAGCCCCGAATCGTGAACCGAAGACCATAGACATCAAAGACGGGTGCGCCTCGGCCAATCGTCAATTCCCCGGAGGTCTGTGAGCGCGGGCGTTTTTCCAGAATGGAACACGGCCACGGTCCTGCGGGTTCCAAAATGGAACGCCGCCAGCAGGACAGCCGCTGGCCGGCTGGGGCGCTTGGGGCTAAGGGATTGCCCGGTGCCCGCGTAAGCCAAACACTTTATAGGAAATCGGCACTCTCCAAGTCAGGATGGGAACAGTCGGCATTGCTGCTCGAGCGGATGGCCGCCGGCTTGCACTTGAGGTGTCCGCCATGCGTACCCAGGTGATCATCAAAGAGCAAATCAGCCCGGCGCAAACCGTCCAACGAGACGGGGTGGTACTCGAGCATCTGCCGCTGGTGCGGGCCATCGCGGTACGGGTTCACGAGAACCTTCCGGTGCATGTGGACATTGATGACCTGGTGCATGCGGGCATTCTGGGGCTGTTCGATGCGGTCGTTAAGTATAAACCAGAGAAAAAGGTGGCTTTCTCCAGTTATGCCAAGCACCGCATCAAGGGGGCCATCCTGGACAGCCTGCGCCAGTTGGACTGGGCCTCACGCGACTTGCGCCGGCGCCACAAGCAGGTTGAAGCGGTCACGCGCGAGCTGGCGGCCACCCTGCAACGCCATCCCACCGAAGCCGAGATTGCGGAAAAAATGGGCCTGGAAGTCGAGCGTTGGCGGCACATGATGATCGATCTGCACCACGTGGGGCTGGTCTCGGCCTCGGCGCGCCGGCCCGACCAGAGCGATCTGCCGCCGCCCGATTTCCCGGCCACACCCGAGAGCCGGCCCGACAGCATGTGCGCGCGGGCGCAACTGCAAGCCGCGCTCTCGACCGCCATGAAAACGCTTCCCGAACGCTACCAGAAAGTGGTCGTGCTTTACTACCTCAAGGAGATGACCATGCGCGAAATCGGTGGAATTCTGGGGATCAACGAGAGCCGCGTCTCCCAGATCCACAAGTCCGCCCTGGAGAAGATGGGCAGCGCGCTGGAGTCCGCCGGAATCCACTCCAGCAGAGCCTTCTGAGGAATTGAGTCATTGTGTCATTTGGCCATTGAGTCATTGAAAAGCACTGGTGAACCGCACGCCGTTTCGTCAATGACTCAATGACACAATGACTCAATGTTTTAGTTCCCTTCCAGTATCAGGTCCACTCTCCGGCTGACTTCGCGGAGGTAGGCTTCGTCGCCGCCATTGAGTTCGACGGTGGCCGTGCCGGCATAGCCGATCTCGCTGAGCGCCTTGTAGACTTCCGGCCAGTCAATTTCTCCTTCGCGCAAGGCGGGCCATTCGGTGGCGCCTTTGCGGGAGCGGAAATCCTTCAGGTGCAGCTTGACGATGCGCTTTCCCAGGGTGCGGATCCAGTCCTGAGGATAGCCGAACAGAACCACGTTGCCCACATCAAAATAGGCGCGCACCCAGGGGCTCTTGAACTCGTCCACGTAGCGCGCGAATTCCAGCGGGCTCAGCAGAAACTTGTTCCAGACGTTTTCCACGCCGATCACCACCTGGAGCTGCCTGGCCAGCGGAATCAGTTTGCGGATCTGAGCCTGGGAACGCACCCAGGCGTCCTTGTAGCTGGTCTGCGGGTTGACCACCGCAGGGACCAGCAGCACCGTGCCGGCGCCCCAGAACTGGGCGTTGCGGAGACTGGTCTCCATGCCCTTGACGCTCTCGGCGACCACCTTGGGATCGGCGGAGGAGAGCGGGAACTTCCAGTGCGCCTGGTTCATCACCGAGTGGATCCGCAGGTTGGCGGCTTGGGCGGCCTGCTTGATTTCCTCAGCTTCGCGCGGCTCGGAAGTGGTGGCGCACTCGACTTCCTCGAAACCCACCTCCCGGGCCAGCTTGAAGCGGTCCGCATAGCTCATCTTTCGCGGCAGCATGCCCACGTAAACCGCCTTGCGGATGGACAGGCGTGCGGCGGCGGCAGCGGTTCTGGCTGCCAGGGCGGCGGCCGAGGCCGCCATAAATGCGCGTCGGTTCATAGTCAGTCCTCCTAGGCCAGACTTAGCCCCAGTTCTCGGGCCACTCCCTGAATGTACTTCTTCCCCTCCTCGTACTCCTCGGGTGTTTTCAGATGCTCGAGCATGAGCGGCGCAGCCACCTTCAGCTTGGACAGTTCCGTCAGGTAGGCCCGGTAGTCCATCTTCCCCCTGCCGGGGACCACCTCCAGGAAGTGTACGTTCATCTCGACCACCCACTCCAGATCCTTGGCGTGGCAGGAGACGATCCAGGGGCCCAGCTTGCGGAAGCACTCCGCGGTGTACTCCGCGTTGCGGTAGTAGCGTGCCGGGCTGTTGATCCCGTTGCAGACGTCCAGGTGTACCCCGAAGGCCTTGCGGTCCACGGCCTTGATCAGCTTGAGGTAGGAGTCCGGGCCGTCCGGCAGGCTCCAGCCCATCATCTCCAGGGTGAAGTGGGTGCGCTTGGGCTTGACTTCGTCGATGACCCGCCGGCAGTTCTCGACCGTGGCGTCGAAGAACTTCTGGGACAGGTTCTCGGGGTGCGGGCCGTACCAGATCTTGGGATCGTAGGAGCCGGCGATGTCTACCGCGCAGCGCGCGCCGACGGCTTCGGCCAGGGCCAGCCGCCCGGTCACGAAGCGCAGGTTCTGGCGGCGCTTCTGCTCATCCGGATCCAGCATGTTGACCCAGGCGCCGACCTCGGCAATGACCACGTTTTCGGCGGCGAAGGCCTGCTCGATGGCGCGCACCCGCGCGGTATCCTCCGCTTTGGCTGTGGGACACTGGGCGGCGCTGTAGCCCAGGCGGCGGTGCTCGCGGGCCAGCTCGCGGGGATCGTCGCTTTTCAGGAAGATGGGGCCGCCCAGCCGGATGGCTGGCGCGGAAGAAGCCGGCAAGGCTGCTCCAGCCATGGCCGCCAGCACGCTGCGGCGGGTACACTCCAAGGCCATGGTCACGATTCTACATCGAATGGATGGTGGATTGTGGGTTGTGGGTTGTGGGTTGTGGATGTCCACGATCCACGATCTACGATCCACAATCCTTACTGTCAGGCCGGCACGGCAATCTTGATGATCTTCTTCTGGATGGCATACTGCACCAGGTTCGCCTTGTTGTGGATGTCCAGCTTGCGCATCAGGTTAAACTTGTGGGCCTCGACGGTCTTCACGCTCAGGTTCAGAATGCAGGCAATCTCCTTGACCGAGTTGCCTTCGGCCAGCATCTTCAGGACCTCCTTTTCGCGCGCCGTCAGGGTGGCGAAGCGGGGCAGGCGGGTGGCTGAGCGAATGCGAGAGCGAAAATCGTCGACCAGTTGGGCGAGCATGCGCGGGCTCAGGTAGCTGCCGCCGCGGTGGACGTCGCGCACCGCCGCCAGCAACTGGGCGGCCGGACTGTCCTTGAGCACGTAGCCGTTGCCGCCCACTTCCATGCCCTCGACCAGGTAGTCCTCGTCGTCGTACATGCTCAGGAACACGACCTTGGTCTCGGGACGGTTCTTCTTGATCTGCCGGGTGGCTTCAAAGCTGCTGAAACCGGGCATCGCGATGTCCATCAGCACGACGTCGGGGCGCAACTCGGCGGCCTTCTCGATGGCCTCGCCGCCGTTAGAAACTTCGGCCACCACCTCCAAATCGGTCTCAGCGCTGATCAAGGTTTTCATTCCCTGGCGGAAGAGGGTGTGATCGTCAGCCAGCAGAATTCGGATCTTAAGCATATCTCAGGGGCCTCCGGGCCGTGAACACGGTGGAACGGGCAGCTCCAAGGAAATGACCGTTCCTCGACCGGGACGGCTGTGGATGTGGCACTTCCCGCCCAGCAGCAGCACCCGCTCGCGCAGGCCTGCCAGGCCGAAAGACTCCGGCTTCCGAAGCGCCTCTGCAACAGAGAAACCCACGCCGTTATCCTGCACGCACAGCTTGAGTACTCCATCGGCAGTCGTCAGAGAAATGTTTACATCCTGGGCCGCAGAGTGCCGGGCGATGTTGCTACAACACTCCTGCACCAGGCGGTAAGCCACTCGTTCGGTGTGCTTGGCGAGAGCCCCCAGGCGGCTGGTCCGGAGCCGGATCTGGGCGGGATGCAGGCGGCGCAGGCGGTTGACGAGCTGGCGCAGTGCGGCGGCCAGCCCCAGTTGCTCGAGCACCGCCGGGCTGAGGTCCGCCAGCAGGCGCCGGATCTCGACAATGCTTTGTTCGACCAATTGCCGCGCCTCGGCCAGCCCCACCTTCAACTCGGGCCGCCCCTCCTGCGCCAGCCGCTCCAGCAGCTCCAATTTCAGCCGGAGATAGAGCAGCATCTGGCCGGCTTCGTCGTGCAGTTCCCCGCCGATTCGCCGGCGCTCGTTCTCCTCGACTTGCAGCATGTGCTCGGCCAGCCCGCGCACCTGCTCCTCGCGCGCCGCCAGGTCCTCTATCAAGCGGGCCTTTTCGGCCGCCAGCAGGAACCGCTCCCCGGCCGCCGAGAGCAGGCGCAGTTCTCTGGGCAGCCATTCGTAGACCTTGGCAAAGGCGAACTGCAACACGCCCGCCAGACCGCCGCCGGCGCGCAAGGGAATGGACCAGCAGCAGGGATAGCGGCCACGCCATCCCGGCTCCAGCAACAGGCGTTCCGCAGAGGCGCCTTTTCGGATGAAGCGGGCTTTGGCGAGCCGGCTGGCGGGAGCAGCCGGTGTGGCCCCGTCGAGCAGGAACAGGCGTGCCGCCTCGGCCCTCGAAAAGCGGCTCAGGATGTCGAGCGACCGCTCGAGCAGTTCGGCCGGGCTGCCGGATTCCAGCTCCGCCTGCGCCAGCTCGAAGAACGCCTGGGTTTCTGCCTCCCGCACCTGGTAGAAGGCGTTGTTGAGCGTGAGAACCACGCAGAAACCCAGTTGCTCGCGGGCCCATTGCAGGTTGGCATGCTGGTTGGGCGCCAGCCTGCTGAGCTTCGTGCGAAGCAGGCGGTCGTACTCCCCCAGCGCCCGGAGGATGGCGCCGGGAGAGACCTCCAGCTTGGCCAGGCGACGCCCGTTGTACTCGACCTGCTCGAAGAACGCGGCCAGAGGTTTGCGCCGGACCAGCAGCCGGGCAGCCGCACCCGGGGTGACGGCTTGGAGGGCCTTGCGCTGCCGGCGGTCGAAGCCCAGCTCGCGCAGCCGGGCCGCAAACCTGCGCTCCAGACCGCCCGCCCGCACTCTGAGCCGCTTGGCCAGGTCTTGAAGGTGGACCTTGAACTGGCCGCTGAGGATGTCGGCCGCCTCGGCCAGTGCGGGGGCTGTCTGGAAAGAGGACACCACCCACTCTATCGAGTGTTTGCGGCTAAGTCTTTAGCCTTATTTCCCCTCGTGCGCCCGCAGCAGGTCGACGACCGCGAGGTGTCCGTTGGCCTGGGCCACCGTTAGGGGGGTCTTGCCCTCCTTGTTTCTGGCGTTGATTTCGGTGCCCTTCCCGATGAGCAGCTCGACCACTTCCAGGCGGCCCCAGGAAGCGGCCGTGTGCAAGGGCGTGGCGCCGGATTCTCCATCCCGGGCGTTGATGTCGGCGCCGCGGCTGACCAGCAGTTCCGCGACCGCCAGGCTGCCTCCCAGGCAGGCGTCGTGCAGGGGCGTGGCGCCCGAGTCGTTGCGCTGATTCACCTGCCCGCGCCGGTCCAGCAGCAATTCGACGATGTCGCGGTGGCCCTTGAGCGCCGCGTCGTGCAACAGGGTCGAGCCCTGGGGCGTGCGCAGGCTGACCTGGGCCCCACTGTCCAGGATCAGCCGGACCACTTCGGTCTGTCCCCGCAGGACCGCCTCTTGCAGGCGGTTCTCTCCGCCGCGCGCGCCGCTTTCCAGAATGGCGCCGCGCTTCAGCAGCACTTCCAGAACCTGGCTATGCCGGTAGCGCAGAGCTTCATCCAGGGGCGTCGAGCCGGAATTGTCTTTGGCGTTCACCTCCGCGCCGGCCGCCAGCAGCAGTTCGACCACCTCGCGATGGCCCTTGATGGCGGCTTCGTGCAGCGGGGTGGCGCCGGTTTCCCGGTTGCGGGTCTTGAAGTCGGCGCCCTTGGCCAGCAACAGCCGGACGATGGCGGCCTGGCCTTTCCAGGCGGCTTCGTCCAGGGCGGTGGCCCCGGTCTCGTCTTTGGCCTCCAACTCCGCGCCACGCTCGAGCAGCAGTTGCACAATCTCGAGATAGCCGCGGTTGGCCGCCAAGTGCAGGGCCGTCGAGCCGGAGCGGTGCCGGGCCCGCACATCGGCGCCTTTGGCGAGCAGCAGCTCGGCCACCTCGCGATGATTGGTGATGACGGCGTAGTGCAGCGGGGTCGAGCCGGCCTCGGCGTGCCTGGCATTCACATCTGCGCCGTGCGCCACCAGCAGCGCGGTGATTTCCTTTTCCCCGGCCCAGGCCGCGTCGTGCAGCGGGGTGCCGCCCAGGGAATCCCGGGCGTTCACGTCAGCGCCCTCCTCCAGCAGGGCCTTGACGCGCGCCAGGTCGCCGGCCTTAACCGCCTGGGCCAGATCATCGCCGTAGCGGAAAGGCAAAAGGCAAAAGGCGAAAATCAAAAGGCAGACCACGGTCAGGCTACCATTCCGCCAGCTTGCGATCCTTCCACCGTGGCACAGGCGCCATACCCCAGAGCGCTTCGACCGGCTGGCCGGCGCTGAGCTCGTCCTGCACGATCACGCGCGCGCACTCGCTCCAGGTCGCTGCCCAGTGCAATCAACCGCGGGTGATCCTTGCGCAGCGTCCTGAGCGGAGCCTCGGCGCTCTGGGCGGTCGCGACCGACAGAGCGCCAGCCAGTGCGAGCGACAGGCCACAGATCGTCTTCATCGCGCTTCTTCCTCACAGATCCATCGCGAAAGTGTCCAGCGGGCTGACGCTCTCCTTGCCCACCAGGTAGTTGTGCTCGAGCCGGATACCGCCTTCCAGCGCCTTTGCGTAAAGGCCCGGCTCGCAGGAGATCACCTCTCCTTCCTGAATGAGCTGATCGCTGCCTGGCGTGAGCCAGGGAAACTCCCAGGCGTCCATGCCCAGGCCGTGACCGGCGTGGTGCGTGAAGGAGCCCTTGGCAGGCGCGAAAGAGTCCAGGTGCGCGCGCAACTCGTGGTAGACCAGCCGCCCCGGGACGCCAGGCCGGATCAGCTTTTGGGCGATGGCATGCCCCTCCATGACGTGCGCCCAGGCGTCCTGTTGAAGCTGGCTGGGCGCACCTACGATGAAGGTGCGGCACAGATCGCAGACGTAGCCCTGATAGATCGGGAACAAGTCCAGGATGTAGAGTTCCCCGTTGCGCAGCCGTTGACTGGTAGGGGGTCCGCCTCCCCCGATGGCGCGCTGGCCGCAGGCGAAGTCGCCGCGCAGCTCGACTGAGCTCTGGGCCTGATTGACGATGGCTTCGTAGATGATGGTGTGAGCCTGGTACTCGGTCATGCCGGGCTGGAGCTGCGATTTAACGGCGCCGTAAGCCGCCTCCACCAGCACCGTGGTGGCGCGCATGCACTCCAGCTCATCGGGGTCCTTGCGGCGGCGCATCTCATCGAGCACCGGGGTGATGTTGCGGGGCCGCAGCGGCGAGAGCGCGCGGATCACTTCGCCCAGCCGGAAGTCGATGTAGTCGTACTCCAGGGCCACCGAGCCGGCGCCGGCCGGCAGGTGGTTCACGGCCTGGCAGACCATCCCGTCCAGTTCCTCGTCCATGGTCGAGCGGCTGAAGGGGCGCTCCAGCGTGTAGCCGGTGTAGACGCACACCTCATCCACTGCCGAGCGCGGCGGCGCCTGGTTGGTGCACAGCAGGCTCTGCCCGGAGGCCTTGAGCGCGAACACATGCGGCAGTCCCGGATTCACCAGCACGCCCGAGAAATAGTAGATGGTTTTCGGGTTGGCCAGCACCACCAGTTCGAGCTCCTGGTCTTCCATGTGCCGCAGCAATCGCGTTTGCCGCTCGCGGCAGTTCTCCAATCGCAGCATGCATGAAGTATACACCGCGCTCCGCACTACCGGCCAGAGTCTTTACCGCAGAGACGCGGAGGCGCAGAGAAGAACAGTTCACTCCTCCCGGCTCGCGGCCGAGGGCGCTATACTCGCCCTTCTCACCTGGAGGATGTCATGCGATCAACTGCGGCGGCGGCGTTCGTGGCGCTGCTCTGCCTTTCTGCGGCAGCTTATGAACCCCCGGTGGACACGGCCGGGCCGCTGACGGTGCGGATTCAGGCGCCTGCGTCAGGTTCCTACGGCAGCGGTGGGTTTCTGGAGTTGTCGCAGCCGGAAACGCCTTTCACCATCACGGTTTCGATGAGCAACGCCGGTGAGTCCCCGCTGCAGGGCACCCTGCGAGTGGGCGTGATCGACCGCTGGCGCGTCGAGCCCGCCGGTCCGGTTCCCTTCTCTGTCGAGCCGCGGCGGCAGGCGCGGCTGGAGTTCACCCTCCGCTTCGGCCAGGGGACTTTCAATGCACACTATCCGGTCCACGCGTTTGCGGAGTTCCAGCATGAAGGGCGGCGCCTGGTGGCGCATCCGATCCTGATCCTGACCACGCGCCTGGCGGATCCGCCGCGCGCGCCCCTGCCGGTGGCCTGGAAGCCGCTGGCGGTCCCGGAACGCGGCGCGCTGGGCCTGTGGCGCATCCCGGTGCGCCGGGAGAGAGTCGCCATCACCGCCGAAGAAGCTCAGGCAGGGGCGACTGGCCGGGAAGTATTCGAGGCCAGCCCGGCGGTGCAGTACGGAGTTCGCGTGGTGCGGGGCCAGGCCCGCGAGGCTTTGAGCGTGGCGCTGGGCATGCGGCCTCCCGCGATGCGGGAGCGCGTGGACGGGGCCGTGATCGAATACCCGCTGGCGTTGCCGAAGACCCAGCCCCTGCGGTTCCAGTTCGCCGCCGCGGCGAGCGATCCGGCAGCGCGGGAGGGCGCGACGTTCCGCGTCCGGGCGCTCCCCTTCGAGGCGCCCTCCGGCCAGGAAGGAGCCGTTCTGCTCGAACGCCGCCTGGGCTCGACAACCTGGCAGGAACTGGAGGCCGATCTGAGTCGCTGGGCCGGTCAGAGCATTCGTCTGCAACTGGAAACGCGCGCGAACGGCGAGGTCTACTGGGCCGAGCCCACCGTGGTGGCCGGAACGGCGCCTGCCCCGCCGGCTTTCCCTCCGGCCGCGGCCCGGAAGTACCACGTGCTGGGATCCGCCGCCGGCTACCAAGTCCGCCTGTGGCCGGGCAACCGCGGGGCTCTGGATGCTGTCATTGGCTTCGTGAACAGCGAGCGGCGCCTGCTCTTCCAGGGTTTCCGAGCCCGTGTGGCCGGGGATGCGCTCGAGCAGTGGCGCTCCGCCAGCCAGTTGCTCGAAGCGCGGGACGAAGCGGCTGGCAACCGCTACCGCGTGCGTCACCGTTTCCGCAATTGGGCCGGAACCTTCGATCTGCTGAGCGATCTGTGGGTCGAAAAAGATGGCCTCCAAGCCCGCTTCTGGCTCGAGAACGCCCCCGCGCCGCGTCCCTGGCTGCACGTCTATATCGAGGAGGTCTCGACCGGCCCGTGGAGCGAGCCGGCGCTTCGGGTCTACGGCGGACCGGGCAACGTGATCCAGGACCCGCAGGCCTTCCGGTTGAACTACGACGGGCACAGCCTGGCCAGTTCTTTTGTGGGATTCGATTTCGCCAACGGCGTTTCTCTCCTCCAGGGCGCCGACGTGACCCCGGACCGCCTGGAAGTGGACCCGCAGGCGCGCATCTACAGCCTCAACACGCCGCACACGCAGACCATCACCTTCCTGCCGGCCGCGAATGTCTGGGAAGCGGTGAAGCTGTGGCGGGACCGCAACGGGCTGCGCGCCTCGGCCGGCGTCCCCAGGCTGGCCGGGCGTTTTGTCTTCGACCTCTGGTCGGGGCGCTACGGCGGCAGCGCCAAAGCCCTGGCCCGCGCGTTCCGCTACGGCCTCACCGACGCCGTCGTGATCTGGCACAGTTGGCAGCGCTGGGGCTACGATTTCCGGCTGCCGGACATCTTTCCGCCCAACCCGCAGTACGGCAGCTTCGATGAGTTTCGCGAACTGGTGGGGGTCTGCCGCGAGCAGGGCGTGCTGTTCGCTCCGCACGACAACTACATCGACTTTTACCCGGACGCCGAGGGCTTCAGCTACGAGAACCTGGCGTTCACTGCGAACGGCCAGCCGCGCCGGGCCTGGTTCAACATGGGCCGGCAGGCGCAGTCCTACCGCGGGCGGGCCGACCGCGTGCGCCCGTTCATCGAGCGCAACCTGCGTCTGATCCGGGAAGGCTTTGACCCCACCGCCTACTTCATCGATGTGTGGTCTTCGATCGCACCCTACGACTACTGGACCCATGACGGCCAGTTCGTCGAGCGCTCCGTCACCCGCAAAGTCTGGGGCGAAGCGTTTGCCTGGATTCGCGACTTCCTGGGCGCGAACGCACCGCAGATCTCCGAGGCCGGCCACGATCAGTTGATCGGCTGGCTGGACGGCGCGCAGGCCAACCAGTTGCGCGTGGACCCCAACGTGCGGGGCTTCGCCTGGAACATCCGCAGCGGCGATGCGGAGCGGATTCCGTGGCTTGACGCGGCTTATCACGACCGCTTCATTCTGCACGGCGCGGGCTACCAGGACCGCTACGCCGCGGGCCTGGACCTCAGGACCCACGGCATGTACAGCGACGATTACATGGCCACCGAAGTGATGACCGGGCGCCCCGCCATGGTTTCGATGCCCTTCAGCCGGGACGTGGTGCGCAAGTACTGGCTGCTGCACGCGCCCATGCGGGCGCTGGCCCTGCGGCGCATCAGCTCGGTCGAATTCGCCGGCGGCAACCTGCATCGCCAGCGCATCCGCTGGGACAACGGAGGGGAAGTGTGGGTGAACCGCGGCTCCGGGGAGTGGGATGCCGGCGGCCACCTGCTGCCGCAGTACGGGTTCTATGCCCGCGTGCCGTCCCCGGAAGGGCTGGTCGAAACGGCCGTCGAGAGCCTGGCCGGAAGGACCGTCGAGTGGACCCGGTCGCCCGCGCTCTACTACGTGAATGGCCGCGGCGAGACGGTGAACTTCGGCGCGGTGGAAACCAGCGGGGCCTGCCGGCTGAGCCGCGATGCAGACGGATTGCGCATCACGGCCGCCCCCGATGGCCCGGCCTTCCGGGTGCGCTTGCGCTGGAGCCAGTTGGCCTGGAAACTCCCCGCGCCCCAGCAGGCCGAGGCGCTCGATGAGAACGGAGCCATGCGCGACAGCGCGCCGGTGCGCCGCGAGGGCGACGACATCCTGCTGGAGTACGCCGCGGGCGTGTTCGCTTACCGGCTGCGGTGACGGCCAGTCGGGGTCTCTACCGCCTCTTCACGGGAACACAGACAAGAATGTCTGTGCCACGCGGCACAGGCATTCCTGCCTGTGTGACTCCTTCAAGCTTCTGGAACCATCGAGCGCGCCGCAGGCCGCCCTTTTCGTCCCGGCGGGTGAGGCCCAGCCTCATGGGCGACTGTCCCCGATTTTCCGCTTTTTGCAGCGTGTCATTCCCGCTGTCTGAATCGCAGCCAGAAGCAAGGGACCTACTCCCGCTTCCAGACCATCCGCCGCCGTTGGGAGAGCGCGTGATACAGGCCCGGAAAAGCTGCTGCGTTGATCATCGAGAAGTAGTAGGGCAGGCGCAGAATCCTGGGGCGCAGCGGCCAAATCGCGCCTAGCAGCGCCAGGACATAGAAGGCGGCTTGCAGGCACCCCAGACCCAGATAGAGCGGCCGGTCCGCCAGCCAGAGGTTCGCCGGAACCAGCGCCAGCATGGCCGCCGGAACCAGCAGGCGGCCGGCTTTGTGGGACAAGAAGAAGAACAACGGAAGGAATCGCGGGGGCCACAGCAAGGCGCCCAGTTCAGCCAACTGCTCGAAATTGCCGGTCATGATGCGCACCCGCCGGCTGAATCCGCTCATTTCGTGCGCCTCTTCGCGGGCCACCGCTTCCATCTCGTAGACCACTCGAAAGCCCTTCTGGAGAATGCGCACCGGAATCACGTAGTCGTCATTGACAATGCCGGGCCGGGGGAAAGGATAGAGCGCTTTGCGGATGGCATAGAGCGCGCCGTGCGCCCCCAGGATCGAACCCAAGGCGGCTTCCTGCCGCTTCAGGAAGGTCTCATATCTCCAGTAAAAATCCTCTGATTCGCCCAGCTCGGCCGCTTCCGTCTTGCACACCGTGTAGAGGCCGCTGACGGCCCCCACCTCCGGATCGGCAAAGTTGGCCACCAGGCGGCGGATGGCGTCCGGCGCCAGCAGGCTCGCGGCGTCGGAGAAAGCCACGATGTCGCAGCGCAACTGCGGCAGGCTGTCGTTGAGTACAGCCAGTTTGCCGCGATTGACGGGATAGTCCAGGACCCGGACGCGCTCTCCACCCGGCCATTCCGCGGCCGCGCGCCGGGCGATCTGAGCGGTCCCGTCGGTCGAGCCGTCGGAGGCAATCACGATCTCCAGCCGCTCTGGCGGATAGTCCAGCGCCAGGGCGTTGCGGATCTTGGCTTCGATCACGGCGGCCTCGTTGTAGGCCGCCACCAGCAGCGAGACCGCCGGCTGGATGGCGCTCTTCTTGACGGGCCTGCGGAAGATGAGCTGCGCCAGCCACAACACCACCGGGTAGCCGGCATACACATAGAAGATCAGGCCGGCCGCCAGCCAGAAGATAAGTTCACACCCCAATCACCCGATACCATATCACAGCGCGGCAAGCCGCAAAGACGGAAAATCAAAAGGCAAAAGGCAAAAATCAAAAGGCAAAAATCTCTGAGCCGGGCCGCGGACCGGTTCAGCACTCCCGCGGCCTGCCCGCAAACTAAACAATCGTCAATGACTCAATTCTCAATGCCTCAATTCTTGACCGGCGCTGGAAACTGGCCAGTACGCGGAATCTTCGCGGCGCGCAGAAAAACGAGGAGTTTGGTCAACGAGAATTTGCCAAAAAACGGGCGCAGCCGGGCTCTGCGAGGCCGGCATCATACAATGGAAAGGAAAAGGGGCTACTATGCTTGGCATACTCCGTCATCGTCGACACGCTTGCTACAGCGGGCTAGGTTGCATGTGCGCCATCGAGCTTCTGGCCGCCACAGGTTTGTGGGCAGGCCGCGGCGCCGCGGCGCCGGCCGCCAATGCGCTGCGCCAGATGAGCGACAGCTTTGAAGCGCTGGCGAGGAAGGTCTCGCCGACCGTGGTGAAGATCCTGGTGACGGGCTACCGCCCGGTTGCGCCGTCCGGTCGCCGGGAGACCGCCCTGATCGGCCGCCAGCACGGCATCGGCTCCGGGGCGATTGTGGATGCGAATGGTTACATCATCACCAACGCTCATGTGGTCGAGGGGGCACAGCGGGTGCGCGTCGTTCTGACACCTGTGCAGGCGGACCAGAAACCCGCGCCAGCGGCGGCGCGGGCCCGCTTCCTGGATGCTCGGATCGCGGGAGTGGACAAGGACATCGATCTGGCGGTGCTCAAGGTCGAGGCTACCGGTCTGCCGACGCTGCCGATCGGCGACTACCGGAAGCTCCGCCAGGGCCAACTGGTCCTGGCCTTTGGCAGCCCGGAGGGGCTGGACGACTCGCTCACCATGGGAGTGGTCAGTTCGGTGATGCGGCAGCTCGACCCCGACGAGCCGATGATGTACATCCAGACCGACGCCGCCGTGAACCCGGGCAACAGCGGCGGGCCGCTGGTGGACGTGGACGGCAACCTGGTCGGCATCAACACCTTCATCCTGTCGGAGTCCGGCGGCAACGAGGGCATCGGCTTCGCCATTCCCAGCGTGATCGTGCGCTTTGTCTATCAGGAGATCCTGGCCCATGGCCACGTCCACCGGCCGCAGATGGGGGCCGATGTGCAGGCCATTTCGCCGGCGCTGGCGGCGGGCCTGGAGCTGACTCAGGATTGGGGCCTGATTGTGTCGGACGTGCTTCCTGACGGGCCGGCGGCCACTGCCGGGCTGAAGGTGCAGGACATCGTTCTGTCTCTGGATGGCACGCCGGCGGAAAGCCTCCCCGCCTTCGCGGCCGCCTTGTATCGCAAGTCTCACGGAGACTCGGCCACGCTGGAAGTTCTGCGCGGCGCCCAGAGACTGACCCTCAAGATCCCGGTCCTCGAGGAGCCGCAGAGCGAATTCGACGATCTCCGAGGTCTGGTCAGTCCGGAAACCAGCCTGGTACAACCACTGGGAATACTGGGCATTGAGATCAGTGGCAGGATTTCCGAGATGCTCCCGGACCTGCGCATGAAAGCTGGGGTTCTGGTGGCGGCCAAGGCCGCCGGCGCTGCGATGGACACAGAGTTGCACGTGGGAGACGTGATCCATTCTGTGAACGGGGCCGCGGTGGTCAGCCTGGGAGACCTGCGGGCGGCTCTGAGCCGTCTGAAGCCGGGCGATGCGGTCGCCATGCAACTGGAGCGCGAAGGCAAGCTGATGTATCTGGCCTTCGAACTGGAGTAGGGCCGGGATCACGCCCCTCGCTATCCGGCCGGGCCATTCTCCGGCCCACGGCCCGGCTCAGAGATTTTTGCCTCTTGCCTAAGTCACTTTGCGCTCTTGGCGTCTGGCTTGGCGCCTTTGCGAGAAACTCTTTTCCTCACCTCGGCGGCGCGCTTGTCCTCGGGGGCCAGTTCGAGGAACTTGGCGAAGGCTTGCTGGGCGGCTGGCTGGTCCTTCAGCTTCTCCTGGGCTTCCCCCAGCCGCAGGTAGGCTTCCGCATAGCCCGGGTTCCACTTGGTGGCTTCCTGGAACCGGCGCGCAGCCGCCCGGTAGCTCCCCTTCTTGAAATAGAAGTTGCCAGTCTTGAGTTCCTTTTCCGCCTGCAAGGGATTGAAGGAGTACTCTTTGACCACCAGCGCTTCGTCTTCTTCCGGGGGTTCCTGGGGCGGGGGCGGCTTCTGCGGTTGCCCCGGGAGCGCCCCGCTCAACAAGACCAAACACCAGAGAGAGCGCCGCATCCGTGCCACAATTCTAGTATAGGAGCTTGTAGCCTGTAGCTTGTGGCCTGTCGAGGTCTCGTTTCTACAAGCCACAAGCTGCAAGCCACAGGCTCTTCTCTTCATGGACCTGCGCGAGAAAGCCGGCCAGTTGCCCTCCGGGCCGGGAGTCTACCTCTACAAGGACGCTTCCGGCCAGGTCCTCTACGTGGGCAAGGCCAAGAGCCTGCGCAACCGGGTGCGGAGCTACTTCTCCGAAGAGCATCTGGCGGACACCAAGACCGGGAGCCTGATTGCCGAGGCGCAGGACATCGACTACATCCTGGTGGACAACGAGAAGGAAGCGCTGGCCCTGGAGAACAACCTGATCAAGCAGTGGAAGCCGCGCTTCAACGTGCTGCTGCGGGACGACAAGACCTACCCCTACATCAAGCTGACCAATGAGAGATGCCCGCGCGTGTACGTCACCCGGCGGCTTCACAAGGACGGCGCCACTTACTACGGTCCGTACTTTCCCGCTAACCTGGCGTACCGCCTGGTGCACTTCATTCACCGGTACTTTCAGGTGCCTTCCTGTAAGGTCGATCTGACGCGCCGCCACCCCTACCCGTGCCTCCAGTACCACATTCATCGCTGCCCCGGCCCCTGCGTCGAAGGGCTGACCACCGAAGAAGCTTATGCGCGGAGCGTGAAGCAGGTCCGGCTCTTCCTGGAAGGACGGCAGAAGGACCTGCTGGCGGAACTGAAGGCTGACATGGAGCGGGCCGCTGCCGAGATGCGCTTCGAGCAGGCCGCTATTCTGCGGGACGTCATCGCCACGCTCGAAGAAACCGAGCAAAGACAGAAGATGGCCGCCGCCGGGGGCGAGGACATCGATATCTTCGCCTGCTACGCCGAGCCTCCTCTGGTGGCCGCCAACGTGTTCCATCTGCGCAACGGGCGCATCGTGGACCGCCGCGAATTCTTTTGGGAGGAGCAGGCCGAGTTTGAGACCGCCGAGTTCGTCTCCGCATTTCTGAAGCAGTTCTACCTGGACCAGCAGTACGTGCCGGCGCGGATCCATGTGCCTGTCGAGTTCGAAGACCTGACGGTGCTCGAGGAACTGCTCTCCGAGAAGCGTGGGCGCAAGGTCGAGATCCACACCCCGCAGCGCGGCCCCAAAAAGGCGCTTCTGACGCTGGCCGAGACCAACGCCCGGCACAGTTTCAACCAGCGCTTCCGGGTGCTGAAGCCCTCTTCCGAGGCCATCCGGGCGGCGCTCCAGGATATGCTGGGGCTGCCCGAGGGGCCGCGCCGCATCGAGTGTTTCGACGTCTCCCACATCCAGGGGACCGACACCGTGGCCAGCATGGTGGTCTTCGAGGACGGAAAGCTGAAGAAGTCCGGCTACCGCAAGTTCATCATCCGCACCGTGGAAGGCAGCGACGATTTCGCCTCCATGCGCGAGGTGATCACGCGGCGCTACGCGCGCCTTCAACAGGAGAAGCGCCCCATGCCCGGCCTGGTGCTGGTGGACGGGGGCCTGCCCCAACTGCACGCTGCCGCCCAGGCGCTCGAAGCCCTGGGAATCACCGACCAGCCGCTGGCCTCCATCGCCAAGCGCGAGGAATGGATCTACGTCTACGGCCAGGAGGACGAGCCGGTGGTGCTGGACCGCTTCTCCCCGCTGCTGCACCTGATCCAGAGCCTGCGCGACGAGGCCCACCGCTTCGCCGTCACCTTCCACCGCGCGCGCCGCCAAGCCACCCGCCTGAGTTCGGAACTCGGGCAGATCCCCGGCATCGGCCCCAAGACCGTAAACAAACTGCTCGCGCGCTTCGGCAGCGCCCAGCGCGTCCGCCAGGCCAGCGAAGAAGAACTGGCCTCCGTCGTGGGCCGTGCCGCGGCCCGGCGGGTGCGGGGGTTCTTTGAAGGTCAGACCTGAGCGGCTGAGATCGCGGCCGCGATTCTGCGGTACATCACGGCGCGGAACAGGTCCCCGAAGTTCGGGTCGTCTTTGATCTTCTTGTAGATCTCGAAGTTGGCGTCGATCATGTCCTCCAGCGTGTCGCCAAAGAACGAATCGAAGGCCAGCTTGCGGGTTTCTTCCGACGGGTTGATCGCTCGGTCCATGGCCCGGCGCAGGCCTTCTTGGTTCTCCAGGCGCCGCCCCATGTCGTCGGCGAAGTACTGGACTTTGTCGGCGTCCGTGAAGTTCGTTCCGTAGTGCTCGTTGATGTACTGGATGATTTCCGAGAGCGGGGCAAGCTCCTGCTGCTGGGGCTGGCCGGTCCCTAACGCAGAGATTGGCTTCAATTCACCGTCCTGGTCGATGAGCCGGATCGCGCCGGAACTGGTCTCCTGAATCCGATAGGAGTCCATATTGATGTTCCGGGTGATCTCCAGCGGAAGCGGGTCGTCCGGCAGCTTCAGTTTCCGCAGCAGGTGCCGCGTAAACTGGTAGAACTTCTCCAGCCCGGCGTCCGTGAAGGTGATGACCTGCGACAGAAAGGCGTAGAGCCGGACGTAGTCGCCGACATGCTTTCGGAAGTCGGGCCACGCTTCTCGATCTCCCCGGCCAGTCGCTTCAGGAAGCGCTCTTTCACCTGGAGTCCGTGCTGGACCTTGCATTTCTGCCAGGTGGCCGCCTGCGTGGCGTAGATGAAGTCAAACAGGGCCTCGGTGTCCAGGCGCCAGGCCGGGTCGTACTTCCCGGAGTCGCGGCAAGTGTAGCCGTGGGAGCCGAGATGGGCGAATACCGTCGATTCGAAGTCCTTC
>Ga0315280_10004756_pt1 | contig 19775 bp, 17 predicted proteins | sample YL17G06_40_MG_FD_203697 | JGI IMG/M metagenome (GOLD analysis project Ga0315280, IMG submission 203697) | Sediment microbial communities from Yellowstone Lake, YNP, Wyoming, USA - YL17G06_40 | ecosystem: Environmental > Aquatic > Freshwater > Lake > Sediment | place: USA: Wyoming | collected... | reverse complement strand
CTCAACTTTCCCGTTTTCCCTGTCGATATGTGGTCCACAACGTCCACTCTTATCTGCACGTCAGGACCCAGCAGTTCTTTCAAACCGCCAGACGCCTGAGCAATAGAACGTTCAGAGATACCTTGCCCCTTCGCCAGCTCTATTACAACAAGATCCTTCTTCTTTTGTATTATCCGGTATTGTTCAGCTCCCAGCACCTCCCAGATCGAGGTAGTCGCACGTCTGGGTGAAACCAGCCTACCATTAGGCAGAATCAGGAAATCATCTTTCCGGCCCTCGATATTTCTCATTAAAGGCAATCTCCTACCACAAGAACACTCATCGGCAATCGGCACGCCGCAATCGCCGATTTCATATCTAATGAAAGGCATTGCGTAAGCGTCAAGATTCGTGACCAGTATTTCCCCTTTTTCTCCGGCGTTCACGTTTTCCCCGTCCTCCACGAACTCTAACACGTAGCCGTCAGCGTCAATGTGGTAGCCAGAATGTTCAGAGCACTCCCACGCCAATCTAATGAATTCCGAACTGCCATAAGTATCCATGACCTCTCTGCCAAAGACAGAGCGGACAAGAGCGCGTGTTCTGTTGTCAAGCAACTCTGCTTGACTGAAAACCAATCTCGGATTGATCTCCTTGATTCCCTGATCTCTCACGCTCTGCGCAATATTCGCCAGATAAGAGGCATAGGAGTACAAAACATCAGGCCGATACTCTCTAAGCATCTGCACAACTTGATCAACGGAAGTCATGCTCTGAATATTCTGTCTCCTAAGCAAACCCAGCGCTTGAAACCACCTCGCCACCTTCTCTTCATAGTAACTCACAGTAGTCAGCTTGTCAACTACTTTGAATCCACACTCAAACATGGCCCGCAAGAAGACTGCAAACCTAAATGCCTGATCGTGCTTATCAAAGACAACTGTTATCGGAGTCGCAGTTGAGCCCGAAGTACGTCTTTCAACGCATTTGCTCAAATCCGTACCTCTGGCAACCATTCCATCTGGAAAATTCCCAACGACATCACTTCTTGTCGTCGGTGGAATCTTCGACAGATCTTCCAGTTGCTTGATGTCCGAAGGCTTTATTCCTAAAGAGTCAAACCGTCTATGATAAAACTCAACATTGCCGTAAACGTAGTCGAGAATCGTCCGAAGCTTCTTCATCTGCAAATCGATGAGGCAATCGCGCTTCAGCCACTGACTTCTCCTCATGCGTAAAAGATCCTGCAAGACTTCCCACTCAAATCTCACACTCTCAACTCCTGAGGTTGCATTGTTGCAAACAAACCAAGCGTCTTTCTTGCCTGACCCTCGCCTGATCGATCAAGCTTCCTAGACTGTGCTTTCAGAGTCTATTCAACCGCTATTCAGGTTCTGCGAAGAGCCAAGCGGAGAACCCCAAGGCGAGTTAACAGTCCAAACCAGCAAAAAGAACAGAAACAGGAGCACGACCACAACTGCCAAAGCAACCCACCTGTTCCGAGGAACCACCACAGGCAAAACCAACAAACACGCCCACCCAATCATTCGAACAGGATCAAGAAAGTTGCCGCCAAAGAAGGTAGCAGACAGCACAGTCACCACTCCAAAACCGAGAAAAGAAACTAGGATCGGATCTCTCCTCAAATCACGAAGCCGCTGAACCAGACTTGAGAAAGCTCTACGCAACCGCGAATCAGACTCGTCAGTGTGCATACGTCTGAAAAATCTACCGAGAGCCAATATGCCCGCGACAAAGTAGAAGCCGGTGTGCGCCACCGTCATAAAGATCCCCTGCCTCACCATGGAGCCAATATCTGGAAAGGAATAGCTCTCGAGATATCGCCAGGCAGCAGCATCACCCAACATGGCCTGCAACATTGCACGCATTATAGACCAATAATCAACCAAATGAGCCGCCGCAAAAGCTATGAGTGTTATCAACCCGATCCAGATCAGTATCCTCCTCTCACGATTGTCACGAGAGGCAAACAAGAAAAAGAGAACTGTCAGAATGTACAGAGCAGACGACACCGAATGGGTGAAAACCAGAACCATTGACAGTGCGGTCACCATGACGAATTGTTGCCTGAGCTTCTCCGATTCCGTATTCAGAAGGCGCACAAGACAGCCTATGGCATATATCAAGACGGCCAAACCGAGCAACTGAGGCCAATAGTAGGTTGGAATAATCGAGAATGTAGGTGCAAAAGGCAAAAACAAAACTGCTGGAATCACAGGTTCCGAAAGACCCCGATACCACTTTGTCTTCGAAATCTCTTTGGCCATGAATGAATATCCCAAAACTAGTAGCGGATAAACAATCAAAGCCAAAATCTCGAAGACCTCAATATCGTGCCACAACGAATAGAGACCGTAGAAAATCGCCGCAAAAGGAATATTGACCGGATAGCTTCGAAGATAGCCCAGAAACTGACCCTCTTCAAAAAGCTTCTTTGAATAGTCTATGAAACGCAGTTCGTCGCGGAAGTCGATTCCTACCTTCCAAAGCTGCACAGATCTGATCATTATCATGGCGAAGATACACCAAAGAATCTGAACTCGCCAGTCAGCCTTGCGGAGCGCAAAAGCTGAAATCACTAAGACAAGACCTGCTGGAACCGCAGCCAGACTCGTGGCCAGAAACACGTAAGAACCGCCAGTTCTAACGTAGCTTCCGACACACACAATTATAGCCAACAGTGCTGCCAGGCCGAGAATGAGGTAACGTGTTTCGCTTTTCATCTTTAAATCAACTGCTGCCGCATTCTTTGTATACTGAGATCAGGCGTTTGGCCACCACGTCCCAAGACGCTCTGGACTCCACAAACTTGCGAACGTTCTTTCGCCTAATAAGATCATTGCTTCGAAGTTCGAATATGATCGCCTTGGCCAGCGCTTTAGCATCGTTTCTAGTAACCACCGATCCCACGTTGAAGTCGCGGCCAGATTGAACAAGATCTCTAGGCCCTGCCAGATCCGTGGCAATCACAGGTGAACCGCTCGCCATTGCTTCAACAAGAACGTTTCCAAAACTTTCCAAACCTATAGAGGGCAAAACAAGAAGCGCCGAATCCCGATATAACTGCGCTAGTTCTTGAATAGGCAGTCTGGAACGAATTTCCAGAAAGCCTGTATTTAGACTCATGACTCTCTTGAGATAGCCCTTTTGATGGTAATAGTCTGAGACCACGGCGAAAAGTTTTGCCTCAGGAATCTCCTGCGCCACTAGCTGCATTGCTCGCATCAAAACCTCAAGACCCTTTTCCGGAATCAACCTGCCAACGAACAACACCTGATTCGGCCTGAAGGTAAACCCCTCATTCGGCCTAAACATCTCCAAATTCACCCCATTAGGCACCACATACATCTTTTCTCTTGGAATTTCATAAGGTACAGAAAGAGCAAAATCTTTGTTCGTAAACACCACGGCATCCGCAACATCTATCGCGGCCTTAATTGTGATTCCGTCGTGGATGCGGCCTGCAGTCCTTGCTGACAATGTTGCAGTATTGGATAGTAAGTTTCTAATCGACAAAACAAGCCTCGTTTCAGGTGATAGTTTCTTCTTGAAAGCCGCACACAGATCAAGCCACGGCAACGGCAAATATACGTGCAAAACATTACAGTTCTCCTTCAGCAGAGCAAGCGGCAGACATGGAGTGAAAGGCACACGGTACGCTTCAAACGGAGTTTTCAGTCTTCTAACAGGAACTCCATCCACAACTTTGCCGTTTCCAAACATCGTGCTAGTAATGATTTTAACATCGTGACCTAGTTGAAGTTGCCGCTTTGACACTTCATTTACGGAATGTTGAATGCCGCCAAAGTAGCTGCCATAGTATGCAAGAGCATGTAGTATCTTCATCCAACACAAAACCTCAACAACAGATTGGAAAGCTCGTTGTCTAACGTGTGATGTTTGACATGATTTTGCGAAGCTTCGTGGACGCGTCTGTCCTCAATCCCTTGAGCGCTTGGAACTCCACTCGCATGTCCTCTCCAAAGACTCTTTGTATCTCTGCTGTCGCCTTCTCGCACAGACTTGAATAGTGTTCATACGGCTCTCTCAAGACCAATTGGATCACGATCAGATCCCTCTTCTCTTGAATGACCCTAAATTGCTTAATCTTTTCGAGATTTTCAAAGGGGTACGGAAAGAAAATGATTGGCGAAACGGTTCTGCCTTCTGTGGTGATGAGAAAGTCGCCTTCTCTGCCCTCAAGAACCTTCATTATAGGTAGTGCTCGCCCGCATGGACACTGTTCTTCGGAAATGACTCCTACGTCACCCATTTCATATCTTATGAGCGGCATGACCCTGTTGACAAGACCGGTGCAGACAATGTCGCCTCGTTCACCGGGCGAGACCGCTTCTTCTCCATCTAGAATCTCCATCATGACGCTGTCACCGTTTATGTGATACCCGGCGTGCTCAAGGCACTCCCACGAAAGAAGACCGAATTCGATACACGCGTAGTTGTCGAAAAGCTCTGCATGAAAAGCGTTGCAGATCGTCTCTCTGCTAACCCTGTCCAACAGCTCGGCTGCCGTAAACACGAAGCGCGGTCTGATTTTGCACGTTCTGTTTTGGCAGTAGTCAGCAAGCAAGGCCAGAGATGAGGAATATCCCCTGATTACATCAGGGTTGAACTTTTCAATAAGCTTCTGTTGTATCTCTGGGCTGTCAAAAATCGACACGTGGTTGCGTCTTGGAAGACCAAGCCGCTGAGTCAGCTTGCCTGAGCTAGGAAAATTCTTAGGATCAGTAACCACGCTAATCTTGTGCCAAGGTCTTACTCCATTCGCCATGAAAGCGCGAGACCACAAAGCCTTCTCGTAATCCACCGTCTTGCCATCAGCAATCAAAGTCAACGGCATACCAGTGGAGCCACTCGTCATCCGCTCAACAAGCATACTTGGGCTAATGCCCGAAGCCACCAGATCGCTAAGAGCGGCTGACTGCAACTCGCTTTTGGTCGTTACGGGAATCTTCCTCAAGTCATCTGTCTGCTCGATGTCGTCAGGCCTAACGTTGGCTTCCCGAAGCTTTCGATGGTAGAAGGGTACATCGTCATAAGCATGCTTCAACGTCGCCTTGAGTTGTTTGAGCTGAAGCCTGTCCAACTCTACCTTGCTGAGGTGCAAATGCCTCTCGAGCCTGTACACGTCATACAATAGTCGCGATATCATCAACGGCCATTTCCCATAACTGTCTCATGTCATTTTGAAAACTCAAGACTTCACTGTCAACTGCTAAAACAAACCGAGCATATCGAGGTTTCCATCAGTCTAGTAGATGCTTTCGCTCAGTATTCTTCTCATTATGGTGACGCCGTGTTTGAGCTTAAGCTTCTTCTCGCCTATTCGTATTCTGTAAGGAATATCGACCTCAACAATTCCCAGCCCTTTTCGTTCGACGTGGTGGTTCAGTTCGACTTCTATGTCAAAGCCCTTGGACTTTGGCGTCCAACCCTTGAGTATCTCCCATCGTATGACTCTTAATCCGGTCAGCGGATCACGCAGTGCCACCCCGTTAAGTAGGGTATGCGAAAAGGCTAACAGCTTGTTTCCGAAGTTGAAAGCGTCTTTCATAGCTCCGACGTTGAGGTGATGGTTAAACCTGTTTCCACAAACCATGCCAACGTTCGGATTTTCATCCAGAATACGAATCATCTGAGGCAAATATTCCGCGGGATAAGTGTAGTCTGCGTCTGTAAGAACCGCGTAGTCAACATCCCAGTTCACGTATCTTATCGCTTGGGCTATGGCGTCGCCTTTGCCTTTGCCTTCTTGGAAAATGACGTCGGCGTACAGTTCCTTGGCAACTTCAGCGGTTCTGTCTCGGCTATTTCCGTCCACGACAAGAATCCAAGGCTTCCCCAAATAGCGTCGGAGTTCAGCTATGGTGAGGCCTATGCCATGCTCCTCATTTAGAGCAGCAATTATGGCTAGTATCGAGTTACTGTTGGCCTTCTCCCACATTCTCCAACACCAATAGAGTAACAGCAGGTTCTAAGAATGAAAGTCTCCCCGACTCATTTAAACAATTATGGAATTTAGTTCTATAAGGCTTAGCGCGCCCCTGAAAACCTACGTTGGCATGGTGACATTGAGCCAAACGCCGACGAATCTGTTATGAAACTCAAATGCCGAAACAGTGCCGTCTAGGCGCCACAGTTCAAAGAACAGCTGATAATAAAACCCGCCAGTCCGGCTATTCCACGCCGCAACCTTGTCAAATGCCACAAGATAATCATCAACAACAAGCCCAGAAATCCTGCAAAAGTTGCCATAACGAGAAATACCATCCAAAGAAAACGAAACCTCCTTCTCCCAAACACCGCCATCACGCAAGGCAACTCGATACTCAAAAAGCGGCTCTAGACTGCTCGACCTCCCATTAACGCTGTCAGGCAAAGAATCACTCTGGTTCCTAAGCTTGACGTAAACAACATAGTCCTCGAGCACGCCCATGTGATTCCCCACTCCAAGAAAAACCCTATAGACGCCCTTGGCGGAGACATTGAACGGGTACTCTTCAGCCAAGTGTTCAGACCCTAAAACATACAGTTCAGAAAACCTCTCTCCCTCAGGAAGCCTAACAACGAAGGCCAAAGTCGGGGACAAGATGATCAAGCCTAGCAAGACACATGAAGCTGCATAAAGAAGCTTGAAATCACCCAGACTCATCAAGCCTGATCCACCTTCGCAGGTTGCATCTCCAAAGCCTGCCTCACGTAACGCTTCTTCAAATACCTCCAACCAAAAAGACACGCCACGAAAAGCAGACTCAAACCCAAACTCGACAACAAAGCAGTCCAAACGAGTCTGGCCTGACTGTCATATTTGGCACTTCTCTCTAAACTCTCAGCTTCGCTGAAAACATTCTGGACTGTGTTGAACGCCTGATCTGACTTGAGGCTCGCAGTTTCGTTGTCGCCGCTGCGAGAAGCGGTATGCGCCTCAGCAAGAACTGCATTCGCGTCATTCACCTCTTTCAGCAAAGCTGAAACGTTTGCCCCTGCTTCTTGAGCCGCCTCAACCGCAACGAATGCCTGTGTCACTGCATTGTCAGCCTGAGCCAGTTTCGACGACGCGTCATCCACTCCGTAAACAAAGGGTCGATATGCAGACAGTTGGCTAGACAATACGAGGATTGTCGCGGACAGCGCACAAAAAGCTATCCTGTTCTTGCGCGTTCGCATCATCTCTTGTGCCTCCTGCCTGTTGCAACCCTCCGGGCTGCGTTTCTCATCGGCGTGCATAATCGTTCCAGATCTTCCCTCTCAAACTGCATCCGGTGTAACTCAACGGAAAATTTCGAATAACGACTAGAAAAGTCATTATACTTTTCCAGAAATGTCCGACCCTTTTCCGTAACTTCATAAGAATCATTACTGAAATATATAAAACCCAACTCAACCGACTCTTCCAAGTACTTCTCAAGAAGCTTATGGCTCAGGTTGGCGACATACATTATCCTCGTCTTCTTGGCGCCCTTGCTGGCCACGTTCAGAACATCCACTATGATCTCCAATCGGCCTCTGTACTTCGCCAAGAAAAACACAACCTAACAGAATATCAAATCAAATGGCTATACGTGAAGCCAGCCTCGACCGCCTTTCCTCAACTGCTGCTTAACAGGAGCACCATCAGGAACGCAGTCACGAAACTCACGCGTCCGTGGTTGATGAGTCTTCTTGAGTTCTGTGCGGATAAATTTGCCCCAGCCGCCCACGGCAGGCTCAGGAGAATACACAGAACCGGTGGAAGCCCAATACGTTACTATATCTGAAAAAGAAGGCGTTTTTGCATCTCTGCTGGCGAATATGACTGAACCTTGATTCATGAACAATAGAGGATAGTCCCGGACGACCACGCCTTCGGCTCTAACTCTGTCATCAAACCTCTCCGTCCACATTTTGCTCCACTCGTCTCTAACCTTGGCTTTGAACTCATCGCGTTCAGTGCGGCGCTTAGTATCCACTAACACAATCCCTCCCTAGCAGGAGCGGATAAGAAGGCCGACAGCATCCTATTGACAAGACGCTAAATTTCTCCTTCACCGCTTTTCTCTTTGGATTCCGAGTATTTAAACGATATTCCGCAAGAAGTTTTTCCGAAAGTTCTAGAACAAGATGCAGATGTTCCATAGCACCATTTGGGCACGCACAACATGTTCTTTGGGCAACAACAAACACTCCGCCAAATTGAGCGTGGCGACACAAAGAATGAATGCGTTCCAGGAATCTCGGCGCAAAAACCGCGCATTCGAACCGTATTCGCCACATGCCTGTTGGAACTGTATTCACGTTCTCCTATTGCTACGCGAAGTTTATTAGCCCAAGGAGCGTGATCTAAGGAGAACCTTAATGCAGAGTCATATCACTGACATTCCAGTACATCGTCTGCTAGCCGTTTTTCTAACGGTGGTTTTCAGCTCTTCCCTGATCTCCTCTCCTGCAGGTCTGACAGGCACCACGACTATTGACGCCACTGGAAGAGTCAACTATCCAACAGACATACTCGTAATGACGAACTTTACGCAGATAATAGCGGTAAACAACCTTTCCTTAGGCGTCAATATCGGAGACAACTTCGACTTCTCAAAATGGCGAAACGACGTCACGTTGCGGGAAAAGGTAGCTGCATGCAATTTTCGCTTAGTCCGTTTATTCATTCATGAAATCCAGCCCTGCACCCAGTGGAATGAAACACTCCACAAAGGCGAATACTCCTGGGAACTGTTCGACAGAACCATTGAGCGAGTCCTAGAAATGGGAGCCGAGCCACTGCTTGTTATAGCTTCTGGAAACTGGGAAACAAGATACTGGCTTCCTCGGGGAATGAATGGTAACTATCAGAACTCAAAGCTCCCATCAAACGAGAGCTTCGGAGCCTTCTGTTCCGACGTAATCAGACACTGTAACATCGAAAAGAACTGGCAAATCAGATTCTGGGAAATATGGAATGAACCAGAATTTTGCAAATCTGACCCAAACACAGGAGAACTATCTCCGGACCTCGGTCGCATTTCAAACTTTGCAAAGCTCTTTGACTACGCGGCCCGTGCCATGCACAGCGTTGATTCGACCGTTCTGTGCGGCCACGGCTTCTCAGCCATCAAATCATTTTTCGACTATTTCGTGGCCAGCTCTGAAGGGCTAGGCTTTTTCAGCATTCACGACTACGACGCACACGCAACCACATGCTACCGTTCAGACTATTACAAGACAGAAAGCGAGATCATGACAGACGCTTCCATTATAGGCTACCAGAAGCCAGGAGTCTGGAAAACATATTCACCCTGGGAGCTCCGCACGATATGGCGCCAGCAAAAAGGTCAGGAATTGCCCGTTCTAATAACTGAAACAAATGCCAACAGTGCGAGTGCCAATGGAACTGACCCACGAATGCAAACTGTCTTCGGTGCTGCATGGTATGCAGAGAAGCTGAGATCAGCAGTTCTAGAGAATGTAACGTACTGCGCGTACTTCACGCTGGCATCGGATCATTCGGACTTTTGGAATAGCACAGAACTAACGGGAGGTTTCGGGTTCGGGCTTATGAACAGCACTCCACCTTATGCTGAATGGTTTCCTTATTTCACGAACCTTCTCTTAGGTTCGGAGTTGAGAAGAAACGACGTCTTGTGCAATTCCTCGACTTCGGACTTTTCGACCTTGTCCTCTCTTGCGTGGACCACGCAGACTCACCACTGCATTCTTCTAGTCGGCAAGACAGCTGGCAAGGCTTCAGTGGTCATCAACATTGCGCAAGGAAGCGTTGGTGGTCAGACATATGCGCAAGTGTTGCGGATAGACAGGAGTTCCCGTGGCATAGTATACCAGAACTGCTCTTGGACAAGTCCGCTCTCGGTTGAGATCGACGGTTTTGGCATCGTCATCATCAAGATACCAGTGTAAACGGCTACTGACGTTGGTCAGCTGATCTGATTCTTGAAAGAAGCCTGAGTTCTAGGTATTTAGGACGCTAGTCGGTCACTGCTTTGAACGTCTCAGTTCGACAAAGCTTTTACTGAATTCAGATCATTCAGAAGGTGAGGAAAGACTGTGTCATCATTGAGTAAGGAGTTGAAACGCGGATCGATGCTTCTGAGAACAGGTGCTTCAACTCAGGTCTCGGATTATGAAAGAAGGTTTTCTTCGCTTGAAGGCATTCATGTCTTGCTTTCGGACTTGGTGAGGATGAACTTATGCCCTGAGGCAGCGTATGCCCTAGCGTGCGACTTTTTTGGTGGAGATTGCGTTCGGTTCGCTGGTGTGGATGGCACGATGTATTCGCGTCCGCTTTTCGACATGATCGCGTTCTTCGGCGGAGCCTATGCCTCCACGGGCACGATCACGTTCAAGAAGGATGCTGGGCCTCTCGTGGAGTATGACAGGAGGACGCTGAGGCAGAGTCTGGGCATTTCAAGCGTGGTCCCCGTCTACATAAACGAGGTCCCAGACATTGACCAAAGCTTGGCTCGAGAAAGGCAGCCACTCACCGACGGAGCCATAGTCAGCAATGCCACTATCGCGAACTGGCTCATGACGTTTGCCGAGTATTATCTCGCCTACAAGCTTGTCTCGGACCCAGCAGAGAAGGTGCGCTTGATACTGCTGGACAGAAGTCTGTCAGTTGAGAGAGCCAGCCTGCTGTACGATACGGCTGACCGTGAGAACTGGAAAGCTGAAGCCAACATGATCGGCTACGCAGTGGACGGCGAAGCGATCGACATTCAAGATTTGACCCTAGCCAGGCAGTCCGTGTGCAACGCGGACTTGGGTCTACCACCTTCGCGTGCGGACTATTTACGGTATGCAATTCTGCCGCTGGTTGGGGATGAAGCGCTTGGCAGAGATCAGATAATGGATAGGCTTGGTCTGGTGGATGAAAAGAGAAGGAAGAGGGCAAGTCGCTACGTCAAGCGCTGGGTGGAAGAGGGCGTCTTGCTGGAGAAGGATGCGGGATTCACCCTGAGCCCCAAATACGCTGGCTCTTGGGAACGCGTCAAGAAGCTGACCACCATGATCGGGGACAAGCTCTTCGTCAGCAATGAGTCGCAGACAAAATGGACGGACGTTATGAAGATCATTAAGGATGGCCGCGAATGCTGGCTAACAACCGTGGATTTCGCTTTTCTGACGCTCTTTGCGCTGCAGATGTTGATGGAGGAGTGCTGGAAGCTGCGCGTCCTGCTCGTGGGGATAACGAAGGACACGGCAGCGCGGGACTTCAAGCGACAGCTCGTGCCAATAATGCAGAATGAGGGATTGCTAAGGTCACCAATATCGCGAGAAGCGTTTGAGAACCTGCCGAATACAGACAGAATGATTCTCCAGTCTGCGAGCTTGTTCAATCCTGACAGAATTAAGCCTCCGTGGTGCATGGTGGAGTATGATTCGGCTTTCAGAACGATGATCCCTGACAGGAAGGGAAGGAAGGGCCACGTTTCTGGAGCCATAAAGAACAAGATCGGTCTTGAGCGGACGTTTGTGAAGACGTATGTGCAGTTGAGTCAGGCGAAAACTGATCCGAGGCTGCGAAGCAACGTGCTGTTAATCGATAGGCTGGTATATCCTGAGTTTGATTGTGGAAAGGAGAGCGTTGTGGAGTTTCTGAATGAGTTGAGCGACGGTTCTGAGGAGCCTGTGAAGGTTGTGCTTTTTAAGGACAGGAACGTGCCGAACAAGGTTCAAGATTTGGTTATGAGCGTGTTGGTGGCTATGGCCCCTTCGAGTATTCCTGAGGCTTTCGGCCACAACAAGCCGTTGTTTATTGCGGATAAGATCGCGAAGTGGAATTATGGCCAGTTCAAGCGGATCGTGGACACTACGGCGGTGTGGATTCTGAATAACCACAAATTGCGAAGGTTCATATTCTACATGAGCACGTTCAGGGAAAGGAGGGCCTCGATTGAAGCCGCAAGAAGAGAATAAACTCAACGCTTCATGCTTCACCGATTTTGGAGGCAAGTTCAAGGCCAGACTGGCTGCCGTGATTCCCAGACTTTTCAGCGCCACCGAAGAGACCAAAGTAGCTGGCACGAGTGCGCGTTACCAGTGCCGCGTGAAGATTGAATATCAGAAGGATTTAATGGGGCTGCTGGAGGAGGGCATGCTGCTGGCTGTGCGGAACTTCAAGCAGGCAGGCGAAGGCCAAGAGCGGTACACGCTTATGGAGGTCAGCCGCGTGTGGCCTGAACACTTCGGCCTCAGAGGCCTCTCAGACCACGGATACTACCCCATGCAATTCGAAATCATAGAACAGTCCGAAGACGACTGGCAAACCAACGACACCTCAACCATGATGATCCAGATGGACGCCATCCCGATCAACTATGACCTGATTCTGGATGAAAAGTGCGGCTTCAGCTTCGCGAAAGGCTTCTCCTACCCAATCGCAGGCAGCTCCTGCCACATTCTGAACGGCGAAATGATCAACCGCATGTGCAATCAGAAGATCGCGGAAAAGTATGGCATAGACACGTCGAAGACGGTGGAGGATGCGCGCGAGGACATGAGGCTGGGTCTGATCAAGATGTTTGAGGCCAGCAAGACTGCGATACCGATCTACGTAGACTTCGAGAAACTGGTGCGTTACCACTTCGGCGTGTTCGCATTCACGGGCGGCGGCAAAAGCAACCTGATGTCCAACATTCTCAGAAGGCTGCTGTTGCACACGAGCAACACGAAGATTGTGGTGTTTGACGTTAGCTGCGAGTACACGTTTTTGCTGCTGGACTTGTTGACTGATCCTGACGTTAATGCGAAAGTGGTTATGGAGCACCGAATTGATTCGGTGGAGCAGCTTTTCAACTCGGTCGTGAAGCCCAGAGAGTACGAGACTGATGAGCGTGCCAAGCGTGGGTTGAAGCAGATTATGGATCAGGGCAAGCTGGCCTACTATACTAAACCGAGACAGCAGGTGCCCACGTATGCGCAGTTTGTGGATGAAGTTGACAGCCAACGAGCAGGGAACATAGACAAACCGCATTACGTGAACGCCATCGACAAGATCCACGATGCGATATTGCAGTATGTGGAGGAGCACGGCTTCAGCGAGAACCAGCAGGTGACCGAGGAGTTTGTGGGCTACATTGACGGCGTGGCTTCGGAAACGGTGGAGCAGTTCAAGGTCCACGACAAAAGCGGACTGTATGCGTGGGCCATGACGCGGAGCACGGTTATCGATGTGATCAGGAAGGACCGTGAAAGTGAGAAGGAAGAAACCAGTGGTTTGACAGCGGAGAAGATACGCGAGCTGCTGGAAGACGAAACAACCAAGCTAGTGTGTATCTCGATCTCTGATCCGTATTCGATCAAGGAGCTGGCTATTGACCTGACGCGAGACTTGCTCATTCGGAGGAAGCGGAAGTTCACGGTTAAGCCTTACATTTTGATTGTGTTTGATGAGGCTCAGGAGTTTATGCCCAGCGGCGCCGGAGGCATTGAGGCCAAGTGCTCAGCTCACGTTGAAACCCTGCTTAGGCAGGGAAGGAAGTATGGTTTAGGTGTGTGTATTGCGACGCAGCGGATTGCTTATTTGAATACGAATGCTTTGCAGCAGCTTCACACGTATTTTGTGGGCACTTTGCCGAGGCCTTATGACCGTCAGCTGGTGAGTGAGACGTTTATGATTGATAAGGGGATTTTGGAGAAGACGTTGGAGTTTGCGCCGGGCGAGTGGCTGCTGTCCAGCTACATAGCCACGGGCATGGAGAACGTGCCCATATTCATAAAAGCGGACAACGCCGAAAACCAAATAGAAAAACACCTAAAACACGACACATGATTGTCAGAACTAGTTTACCAAATATCGCCAAGTAGACTGATCTGCGTGTGGGGCAATGCTATGTTCTGATCGATAGGTATGTTTCGTATGGTTTGAATCCTGCTTTCGCGTAGGCTCTCACCGCTGGTGCATTATCCTTGATGACGTGTATCATCGCAACCTCCGAAGCCTCAAGAATCTCCCTCACCAAAGCACACACAATCGACGTGGCGTAGCCTCTGTTCTTGTACCGTTCGTCTGTGGCTATGGTGCTGATGTTGCTCGCGTAGCCCGTCAACCGCGCAATCCCCACCGAAACCAGCCTACCATCCTGCTTAATCCCAATGTTAATCGTTTCTCCCATTCTGGCTCTAAGCTGCTCCGCAGTGACTTCGCCCCACCACTCACGATCAGCATTATTCAACAGCACTGCAATCTCGTCAGCATCATTCTCACCAATCCTCACTGGCTGCGTGGTTATCTGGATGCGTTCTTCGCCTCTCCTCAAAGCCATCAGCACCATTTCCTGCCTGACCTTCGGTTTGTACTTAGCCAGCACCAAGTCCTCGCAATCCAGAGGAGCCTGCAACTCAAACTCCTTCAACTCAACCCTCTCCAATAGAGCCTTGACCGCTTCGCGACTCCCACGAAGCTGAACAACGTGATCCCTATAAACCAGCAACAATCCCTCGACCTTCTCGCCCTCCAAAGCCAGCCAAATCTTAGTCTCGCCAAGACGATTCTTCAGATCGAAAATGAAGAAGTGATAGTCAATCGGATCCTGATTGACGTGGTTCCAGAACGTTTTCTGCAGACTCTCGTCCAGCAATACAGTCTTCAGCATGTCTTCTCACCTTGACGATACGGAAAAGATAGAGATTCGGGTTTCTAAGCCTTCGTGACTGGTGTCGTCCCGCATTTCTTGAGAAGCTTGTTCCAGTTTCGGTCTGTCTGCTGCTGTATCTGCTCCACGATCTTCTCGTATTTCGGCGTGAACAAATGCCTAAACCGTCCCTGAACCTGCAGAAACTCTTTGACCGGCTTCTTCCTCTGCGGTGCTAATGCTATCACCTTGCTCGGCACAGACAACTGGTACTCACCATCCACAGCCTCCCACAACGGAAAGATACACGTCTCCACCGCCAACCGCGAAAGCTCAATCGACTTGCTTGGATCACTTCGCCAGCCTCTCGGACAAGGCGCATAAGTGTGCAGAAACGCTGGACCATTGACTTCTATGCCTTTCCGCGCCTTCTGCACCAGATCTTTCCAGTAATAAGGCGAAGCAGTGGCAACGTAAGGCATCTCATGAGCCACCATAATGTCCGCAATAGGCTTCTTGTGCTCCGTCTTCCCCGGCACCACTGAACCAGCCTGCGAAGTCGTCGTAGACGCACCCAAAGGCGTTCCGCCGCTACGCTGTATGCCCGTATTCATGTACGCCTCATTATCATACAGCACGTACAGAAAATCGTGGCCCCTTTCAACTGCGCCCGAAAGCGCCTGAATCCCAATATCATACGTTCCACCGTCACCCGCAAAAGCAATCACGTCCACCTGCTCATCCTTGATCCTGCCCTTCTTCCGAAGTATCTTCAAAGCAGCATCGATTCCCGAAGCATTCGAGCCCGCAGTCTCGAAAGCCGTGTGCAACCATGGTGCAGCCCACGACGTGAAGGGATAGATCGTTGAAGAAACCTCCATGCAGCCTGTGGCATTCGTAACGATCGTCGGTCCCCTTGTGGCCTTCATTACGAGTCTCAGAACTGTTGGAGCAGCGCATCCAGCGCAAGCCCTGTGGCCTGACAGGAAAAGCTCCGGCTTCTCGGCAATGTCTTTCGCGGTGAATTTTCCTTCTGCAAACGACATACTCATGTTCCTCCCATTCACTCCCTCAACCCAACAAACTTGACTAGTTCATCCACGTGCTTGGTCTGCATGATCTTCTGCAAATCCTCGAAAATCCTGCGTAGCTGGCTTGGACTTGTGTCTCTTCCACCCAGCCCGAAGATGTAGTTCACCACAAACGGATGACCCTTCGCATCGTACAGCGCGTGGCGTGTCTCGTGTAACAGTGCTCCACCGTTTCCGCCGAAGCTCATGCTCTTGTCCATGATCGCCACAGCTTTCGCCTTTCCAAGTGCCTCAGCGATCTCCTTTGCCGGAAATGGTCTGTAGGTGCGTATTCTCAGCAGTCCAGCTTTGATGCCTTCCGCCCTTAACTCATCAATCACGGTCTTCACGGTTCCCGCAGTTGATCCAATGCACACGATGACTATGTCGGCATCTTCAAGTTTGTATCCTTCCAGCAGTCCATCGCCGTATCGTCTGCCAGTTAGCTCAGCGTACTCGTCGTTTACCTGCTGTATTACTTTGGTGGCGTTTCGCATGGCCTCTTCCTGCTGGCGTTTGAACTCGAAATAATAGTTTGGCAAAGCCACAGGACCCAAGGTCAACGGATTGGCTGGATCTAGCTTGAATGGCACTGTTTTTCCTTCGTGTGTGATCACGTTGGGTAGTTGTCGCGTGCCCACGAACTTTTTGACGACGTCATCCGGCAAGACCAGTACGTTCTCCAGTGTGTGGCTCAGCGTGAAGCCGTCCAAACCCACCATTGCTGGCAACTGAACATCCAGATGCTCGGCAATTCTGAACGCCTGAAGCATCGAATCGTAGACTTCCTGTGCGTTCTCTGCGTAAATCTGTATCCAGCCGCTGTCCCGTTCAGCCATAGCGTCAGAATGGTCGCCATGAATGTTCAGCGGCGCTGACAAGGCTCGGTTTGCTACTGCCATCACGACTGGTGCTCGGCATCCCGAAGTAACAAACAGCATCTCATGCATTAGGGCCATTCCTGCTGATGCTGTGGCTGTGAAGGTTCGTGCGCCTGTGGCTGACGCTGCCAGACAAGCAGCCATAGCACTGTGCTCGGACTCGGTGCACACGTATTCGGTGTTGACTTCGCCGTTGGCCACGTACTCGCTGAACTTCTCCACGATAATCGTCTGCGGCGTAATTGGATAGGCAGCAACCACGTCAACGTCTGCTTGCTTCGCCGCCAACGCGACAGCTTCGTCGCCGTTCAGACCCTGAACTTCCTGCTTAACAACACTCTTCATCTTCTACGTCTCCTATTCGATCTTCATCTCTATCGCCTTCGTGGGGCATTCGTTGGCGCATATTCCGCAGCCCTTGCAGAAGCTTAGGTCGAATTCTATGTCGCCTTTTTCTTTCTTCCAGTGGATTGCGCCGTCTGGACAGTAAATCGTGCACAGCAGACATTTCGTGCACTTCTCCAAATCCCTCACTGGCTTGTAGGTTTTCCAATCGCCCGTCAAGTACGTGCTGCTGGACTTCCAGCAAACGCCTGCAGGCGAAAGCTCTTTCCAGCCCTTCTCTTTCTGGCTCATTCACATTTGACCTCCTCAAAAGCTTCCTTGACCACGGCGAAGTTCTTCTCCGCCACGTCAGGTCTGAATCGTCCTTTGACCATCTTCTCAATGGTTTCCAAGCTGACTATCCCGGTGACGCGAGCCACTGCGCCCAGCATGGCAGTGTTGGTTATTGACATGCCCAGAATCTTTAGCGATATCTCCGACGCAGGTACAGTCCACAGCTTGCCCTTCGTGGAGCCAAGCTGTTTCCTGACCTCTGCAGGCTCCTCTTTCGTGTTGACTATGATGCTTCCGCCTTCTTCGCAGAGGCCGTCTGCAACCTTGACTGCTTTGAGCAATGTCGGGTCCAAAACGGCCACGACGTCTGGACTGTACACAGCGCAATGCAGGCTGATTGGTTCGGTGCTGATTCGAGTAAACGCGGTCACTGGTGCACCCATGCGTTCAGGCCCGAACTCTGGGAAGGATTGAATGTATTTGCCTTCGGAGATGGCTGCGCGTGCGAGTAGTTCGCTTGCCGTCCAAGCACCTTGTCCGCCTCTGCCATGCCATCTGACTTCCATTATCTTCTTCAAATTGCCATTCTCTCCATGGACGCTTCAACCTAATTGCAGAATCGGCAATATACACTTTTCTAAGCGGAAAACGCGAAACGAAGCGTGCGGCGAGGCAGCGGCGTGGACGACTAAACTTAAATATGCCGCGAAGGTGAACAAGTAAGCGCTGTTTGGGCCGCTGTAGCTCAGATAGGTAGAGCGGCTGGCTGTTAACCAGTCGGTCATAGGTTCAAGTCCTATCAGCGGCGCCACGCTTCGTCACGACTGCGGTGCGCGCGCGAGCTTTCTGTGAAGACAGATGAGCGCAATATGAGCAATATCATCGACTATCAATGGTTGATTGGATGGAGGAAGAGATCCGCTGATCAAGACGAGTCTGGTCACGGCGACTCTAGCTGGCCTTTATCTACTGTCTGCATTGTTAGATATGCACGTCACAGGTACGTGTGTGGCTTTAGCCCAACGTGTTGGTTCGGCTGGCAATCCTGTAGTCGTCGGTGTTTGGTGGGACACTACTGATGGTAGTTATTGGTCTGATGGTCAGCTTGCTGACGATGTGGCCGATATTAAGTCGATGAATTTTACGGCGATCTACTGCGTGGAGAAAAGCATCATGGACGGCAGCAAGGATGATGCTATAAACGATACGTGGACTGCTCGGATGGTGAAACTGGCTGAACAGAATGACTTGAAGATCGTGTGGGCAGTGTGGGAGACCGACAATCCAGCGGAATGGACGAACAGAGACCTTAACAACCAGACGTTCAGGCTGTGGTTCGCTGGGCATCTAGCCAAGTGGCAGCAGTACATAGCCCAGCACCCATGCATAATCGAGATAGTGTTCGACGACTTCGGCCCCGAATCACAGTATCTCAATATGACAGAGTTCACCCAATTCGTAAGACAATACATTCCTTTGCCAACCATGATTGAATATGACGACAGGTACGATTCGCTCAACCCCCAGTACGAGGAGGCAACAGTGACTGAGGGCTACGTGTACTACTATCAGGACAGCAGTTCGTGGAATGGCGCTTGGATTGACTATATCCAGGAGCATTACGCTGGTTGTTTCCCGTCTCACACGCTGGGCATCTGCCTTGAAGCCTTCGACAACGGCATGGGCAACTGGACACCAGCAAAACATCGGCCACTAATTGACAAGGCGCTGGCATACAATTTCACGCACTACGAGTACTGGGCTTGGCGCTGGAGCACGCCGGAATCCCCAGCAATCGCAGACCATCCAGAGTATTGGCAAGGAATCAAGGAAAACAACGAACACATCCTGACGCAACCCGTTATTCCGGAACTCGGAACGCCAGCAATCCTGCTTTTGTTGCCCGTCGTAGCTTTGCCAGTGCTGGCAACACGCTTGAAGCGACGACGTAGAATAGAGAAATCATGGTAGTCTTCTAAAAAACTGTGGAACTGGCGGACACGTGTGGGATGGACCACGAAAAAAGGGAAAGGGAAGGAGAAAGGGGGAGTTTAGTAGCATTCTCTAGTGATGCAGCAGTCGCCGCGTTTCATGGCTAGTCCGTGTTCTGGTCCTGTCATGATGACTCCGTGGCCGTTGGACACGTACGTGAGGCTTCGCGATTTGTACACGATTCTGTCGTGGTCTGCCACGAGGAGGCCTGGTCTGCCTTCTGGGTTAGCGAATGCGAAAACGAAGCCGTGAGGATGGTCCCAGCAGCGGGTGTGCATTTGTTTCCTAAGGAACCTGTGGAACACGTCCTCGACGTGCTCAATGAACTCTTTTGAGTCCTTGTGGTTCTTACTCCTCAGGTCTTCTGCGGTGGCGGCTGTCAGGTGCGACTGGATTTGCTCTGCGTCTCCTAGCATAAGGAAGGGTTCGGTCAAGTCTTTCTCGGTGGTTTTTCCGACGGCTCCGTTGCCAGTTTCTAGGATTGTATCCAGTGCGAGTTTGGCTTTGCCATGGAACACGTAGCCTTTCACTTCGTCGCCCAGCTTTACGGAAGCGGCAAGCGAGTCTTTCTCGACTTCCACGAAGCCCAGGTCAGCTTTCCACAGCGTCATGTTCTCGTTGGTCTTCATTAT
>Ga0315280_10004755_pt1 | contig 19776 bp, 15 predicted proteins | sample YL17G06_40_MG_FD_203697 | JGI IMG/M metagenome (GOLD analysis project Ga0315280, IMG submission 203697) | Sediment microbial communities from Yellowstone Lake, YNP, Wyoming, USA - YL17G06_40 | ecosystem: Environmental > Aquatic > Freshwater > Lake > Sediment | place: USA: Wyoming | collected... | reverse complement strand
GCACCGCCGGCGCCGCCGGCGCGGGCTGGGGAGCGGCCGGCTTCTGCTGCGCAGGCTGCGCGGCGACAGGCTTCTGACCCGGCGGCTTCTGCTGCGCGAATGCGGGAATGGCTGACAAAGCAACGCTCAGTGCGGTGAGGGCGACAAGCGGTTTCATGGAGCTTACCTCGCGTTAAGGACGGGGTCCGGCGCTTATTGAATATTAGACGCGCGAGGTCGGCCGCTGGCCGCCGCTCTACGCGGGACGGGGAGAGGCGAGACGGGGGGCGAGACGGGTGGCACCTCCCCGATGAGGATCGCGGGTCGTTCGGCCCGTATCGGATGAAGCGACCGAACAGATTGTCGGTATCTACTGCCGACCCCGTCGCTACTCCGCGCGCAACGCCTCCGCTGGATCGACGTGCGTGGCACGCCGCATGGGCACCGCGACGGCGACGACGGAAACACCCAGGAACAGGACGAGAACGGCCGCGAACGTAGCCGGATCGTACGGCTTCACCTGGAACAGCTGCGAGGCGAGCAACCGTGAGAGCCACATCGCGGCAATGGCGAGCGCAGGATTGCCGGTCACGCGAAACAGCAGTTCGGGCGACCAGCCGAACTGCTCGACAGGCAGGTAGATCTCCATGCCGACGCTTGTGAGTTGAATCGTCGTGATGTGCGCCACGACACCCACGACCGTAAAGGGCGCGTCGTGCCTGTCTAAACGGAAGTGCCGTCCAATCGGGCTCTGCCCGGGCCAGAAGCGCCGCGCAGCGTTCTCGCTGATGATGGCAACGCGCGGGGCATTCGGTCCATCCTGCGGACCGAACGTTCGGCCTTCCTTCAAGGCAATGCCCGCCACTCTGAAATAGTCCGCCCCGACCGGGAACGACTCCGCGGATACGGCAACCGGCTGGGGTCCATCGCTTTGTTCGAGCAGGAACTTCTCCGAATAGCCGCCCACTGGCGACATGCCTGGGGTCGCTCCGCGCACGCCTGGAACCGCGGCGATCCGCGCGGTCAGCTGGTCGAAGAACGCGCGTCGCTGCGAGTCGCCGTAGTGTGGAAATTCGAATGATGCCCAGCCGAGGTTCCTCTCATCGAAACCTCTCGGCGTGGTGAGCATGCGGATGAAACTCGCCACCAGCAGCCCGGCGCCCGCGAGCAAGACCAGCGTCAGCGCCACTTGCACCGCCTGGAACGCGTTCCTCAGGCGGCGCTGTCCACGCGAAGCTCCGGCGATCTGACGCCCGCTCGTTGAAGACTTCCACTCCGTCGAACACGTGGCTGATTGCCCTCAGACGCTCGGCGTACGCCCCCGGCGCGTCGACGAGCACGCGACCTCCGCTGCGTGTCGTCAGTTCCACGAGGACGTCGACCAACCGATCGGGGCTCTTGTACGGAAGCGGGTGGAACAGCGCTGCGTCCACGACGCTGAAGATCGCCGTGTTCGCACCGATGCCCAACGCGAGCGTGAGACACGCGACGAAGCTGAAGCCAGGATGATGAGCGATGAGTCGAAGGGCGTGCCGGACGTCACCGAGCATCGGACGCCTCCGGGGTAGCCAGACGCGCCGAGCATACTCGACTTTCGCCCTGGTGGATCTCCATCAATGAAAACAGGCGGGGGCAGCGCCGACAGCTGCGCGCCGGCGCCGCGTCCCGTCGTCCTCGACCAGCGCGTTGGCGCGAGCGTGTCCTATTTCACCGGTTCCCGTCCTGCGTCCTTCTTCAGGTACGGCGCCCCCTCGGTGAGCCACTTCGGCGCCGGCGCGCCCTTCAGGTAGTGATCGAAGAACTCGAAGAACCGGATCGTCAGGTCCTTCTGGTTCGCGAGCCCGCCAAGGTGGTGCCCCTCGCCCGGGTACGCCAGCAGCACCGCCTTCTTCCCGTTGTAGCGAAGCGCGTTGTAGAAGGCGAGGCCGTTGATGAAGCCAACCGTCGGGTCGGAGGTGCCGTGCATGATCAGGAACGGCGCGGTCGCCTTCGGCGCCCACGTGAGGGCCGATTCGTTGTGATACCTGTCCGGCTGGTCCCACGGCGAGAAGCCCCAGCGCCCCTGGTCGTAGAGGTAGTACTGAAACGCGGTGTCGCCGCTGCCGCCGGGCGCCGCGTACGACCAGCCCCAGGGCATATTGAAGTCGTTGTAGAGATCGACGACGCCCGCGCCCATGCCGACCGCGGCGAACATCTTCGACATCGTCCCGATGTAGGCCGCGCCCTCACCACCGTAGCTGTGGCCGATGACGCCGATCCGCTTCGGGTCCGCGTACCCGAGCTCGATCACCTTTCGCGTGCCCGCCTCGACGCATTCCAGCATGTCGCTGTGCGACGAGCCGGTGCGGAAATACACGTCAGGCATCATCGTGAGGTAGCCGTCGCTGACCGCCTGCGTGGGCATCCGGCCCATGCTCACCATGTAGACCGGCGGGACGTAAACGTGCATGTTCTGCGAGTTCTTCTCGTAGAAGGTCACGATCATCGGCCGCTTCTCGCCCGGCTTGTAGTCGTCGGGCACCGCCAGGATCCCCTGGAGGCGCACGCCGTCCTTGTTCTTGAAGTCGAACAGCACGCGGTGACCCCACAGGAAGTCCTTCTGCTGCGGGTTCGCGTCGGTGATCTTCTTCGAGTCCGCCAGGCCCGGGCCCGAGACGCGCAGGTCGGGAAACTGCGCGAACGTCTGGCGCGTGAAGAGGAACCGATCGGCCTTCTGCGCCTTCACCGGCGTGCTGAACGACGCGTCCTCGTAGACGAGCTCCTTCATCTGCCCGCCCGCGAGTTCGTAGAAGCCCGACTTCTTCGTCCACTCGCCGTAGGCCGAAAGCGTCAGCGGCTTGGCCAGGTCGAATGTTCCGCGCGGGCCGACGCGACGCGGCACACTCGGATCCTCGGGCGAGGGCCGGACGAGCCGGAAGCGCATTTCGTTCTTGCTCCCGAGACCGCTGGTGAGGTTCCTCCCGGCAGACCCGTCGAGCGGCAGCACCCAGAGGTCGTAGCGGTGGTTCACGATGACCGCCTCGCCGTCGCTCGCATAGCCCGCAACGCCGTACGAGGGCTTCGTTCCAGGGTGGTCCCATTGCGCATCGGCAAAGCTGACCGCCGCAGCGCCCCCGAGCGCGCGCGTCGCGTTCGCCTCGAGGTCGTACGCCTGGAACCGGTTGTCCTTCCAGTAGAGGAAGTGCGTGCCGTGCGGCGAGATGCCGAGCACGTGGCGGCCGGTGAGCTGCCCCTTCACGATGAGCGTCCGCTCGCCGGTGCTGGTGTTCACGCGGTAGAAGTCGGCAGCCGGAAGGTGCTTGTCGTCGCGGAGGTACGCGCGCTCGTCGCGCCCGACCCCCCACTTGCCGTCGGGTCCGATGTCGAGGTCTTTCATCGTCTCGTCGGCGAGCTTCACGAACCGGTTTTGAGCGACGTCGAATGCCTGGCGGTAGGTGAAGTTGCGATCCTGGTTCGCGCGGTTCATCTGCAGCGACTGCACCCGATCGTCGGCCGTGTTCCACACGTCCACGTTGGGCGCCTCGTCGGTCGACCTGCGGTTGGTGTCCGGCGGGGCGACCTGCTCCTTCATGCCGAAGAACACGCGCCTGTTGTCCTCGCTCCACGTGAGAGGCGCGCGGTCGCTGACGACCCAGCTCTTCGGAAAGCCCTCGGCCTTCGCGGGGTCGAGCACGATCGGCGCAGGAGGAGCCGCGCCGTCTTTCAGCGCCGCCGCCACGTCGGGGAAGGCCAGCAGGACGTTGTCCTTCTCGCGCATCTTCTCGACGTCGCTTCCGCGAAGCACGGCGAGCGCGTTGCCCTCGTCGTTCCACGCCAGCCGGTTGTAGTTCTTGGAGGCGTTGTCGAAGGCCGTCGTCCGGCCGGTTCGCGTGTCGAAGATGAAAAGGCCGTTGACGTCCTTGGCGGCCGCATCAACCGTGTAGGCGAGCAGCTCGCCGGTCCGGTTGAAGGCGATGTCTGCCACGCTGCCGAGCAACTGGTGGCGTCCAGTCCGAAGGTCCAGCAGCACGACGTCCACGCCTCGCGGTCCTGTCGGCGCCTCGGGCGCGCCGCCGCGACCGGAACCGCCGCCCGGCGGCTGACCGCCCGGTGCGCCGCCGCGCCCTCCCGGCGGGGCCGCGGCTTCACCGCCGCGCCGCCGGAGGAACATGTGAGCGGACGTGGCCGAGAAAGCGAACGTGCCGACGTCCTGCCACGACCGCACGTCGCCCGTCGCCAGGTTGCGCAGCTCGAACCGCCGCGGGGGCACTACCGGCGCCACGCCGCCGCGGCCCACCTGCGATCCCGCCGCGCCAGGCTGGGTGGGCGTTGGGGTCGAGGGCGTCCCGGCAGGCTGTGTTGTCCCCGACCCGCCCGAACCACCGCGACCGGCCCTCGCCCGCGCCGCGGCGAACGGATCGACCTGGTACGCCAGCCACTTCGAGTCTGGCGAGAAGGCCGGCTCGGTGGCGTCCGCCACCGTCACCTCCTGGCTGGTCTCGAGGTTCAGGAGGTGAAGGACCGGCTTCGCCTCGGCCTGGACGACATTGGTGCCCTGCAGCGTGTAGGCGACCCATTTCCCGTCTGGAGAGATCTGCTGGCCGGCGATGCTGCGCCACTTGGTGTAGTCGTCAATCGTCATCGCCTTCTTCGCCGGCGCCTGCGCGTGCGGCAGCGCGTAGGCGGCGAGCACGACGGCGGCGCCGATGGCAACGACGATGACATGACGGGACAGGAACCGGGGCTTCTGCATGCGCGTGTTCATTTGAGTTCCTTCGCACGGCTGGTGAAGGGGTCGTGCCGGGGGACGAGTGCAGCAGAGTCTACGCCGAAGGTGCGACGGTTGAAAGCTCACCGAGCAGCAGCGCAAGCCACGCGCAGGTGAGCGAAGTGGGAGTCGGACGTCCACCTTCGCGCTTCGCGCTACGGCGGACAACCAAGGGTCGGCCCGCCCGCTGTCGCGAGGCGGACATCCTGGCCATCACGCAGGCCATTCGATCGTCTCGCTCTCAACGCGGATCCCTTACGTCGTTTTCTCGAGTTCTTTCCCCACTTCCGTGAACAGGGCGGGCAACTTTCTACATGGTCGCAAACATCCCGACGGCTGCGGCAGTCATGATCGCCGCCGTTGCCCATCCCAGATAACGCAAGGGACGTGAACTGACTCGCGTGCCCATCACATCGGGCCTGCTCGTCAGCAGGACGACCAGGACGACCAGAGGAGGCGCCAGCACTCCGTTGAGCACCGCCGCATAGAGTCGCGCCTTCACGCTGCGCAACCGTAGTTCTCCCTTGCGCACGCTCGTCTTCCACCTCCTGTGATGCCTGCCAGAAGAAGAGATAGGGCGAGATCGTCGTGCCAAGTATGCCAACCAGCGTCGCAAGAAACGCGCTCGACCATACAGCGGCACATAGCCGAAAGAGGCGCCGGTTACAGAGTAGGTTGAGATGCCCGAGGGGTCGTCATCGGCGGCGCCGGTAATCAGACCCGGCCCAAGATTGGCAAAGAAGGTTCGGACTCTCTCCACCGAACGAGGCTTCGGTTCTGCCACTCCGGATCCCACGGTCCGCACCCTCAGTCCGCCCGTCGCATGACGATCGCGGCATCGTTGCCGCCAAAGGCGAGCGACATCGAGATTCCGCACCGGACAGGCTGGCAGCGCGACCGGTTCGCCACCACGTCCACCACCTGGCATTCGGGGTCCGTCTGGCCGTGGTGGATCGTCGGCGGGATCACGCCGCGTTCGATCGTCAGCGCCAGCGCCACCGCCTCCACGGCTCCGGCCGCGCCCAGGCAGTGCCCGACCATCGACTTGATCGAGGTCACCGGGATCTGCGCGGCTCGATCGCCAAACACCAGCCTGATTCCCTGTGCCTCGGTCCGGTCGTTCGCCACCGTAGCGGTCCCGTGCGCGTTCACGTGGTCCACGTCCCCGGCCGACACGCCGGAGGCGGTCAGGGCGGCGGCCAGGAGTGCTGCCACGGCGGCGCCATCGGGCGCCGGTGCGGTCGCATGGTACGCTTCGCAGTAGGCGGCGTAGCCGGCAAGTTCCACGTACACGTGGGCGCCGCGAGCCCGCGCGCGATCGAGGTCCTCCAGCACCAGCACGGCCGCGCCTTCGCCGACGCTCATGCCGTTCCTGGTCACGTCGAATGGCCGGCACGGCTGCACGTCCACCAGCCTCAGCGCGTTGAAGCCACTCAGGGCCGTCCGGCACAAGGCGTCGCTGCCACCGCACACCGCCGCCTCCAGCCGACCGGTCGCAACCAGGTCGGCCCCGTAGCCGATCGCCATCGCGCTCGACGAGCAGGCCGAATTCATGCACGCGCGCAGCCCCGTGAGACCGAAGTGCCGCGCGACGCTGTCCGCCGACGCCGCATTCGCATAGGTCAGGATGTCCGAGGGCCGCGCCCGCCGGCTGGCGAGTGCGTCCGCGTAGTAAGTCTCGTTGCGCAGCAGGTCGTTGGCGCCGACGCCCATCAGCACGCCGATCGACGACCTGGGGATGTTCGTTTGGAGCAGACGCGCGTCGGTCAGCGCCTCGGAGGCAGCCAGCACCGCGAACTGGTCGGCGCGCCCGTAGCGGCGCCGTTCACGCGGCGAGAAGTGCGCGGCCGGATCGCAGGGCACCTCGGCCACCATGCGACTGCGGTAGCCCTCGCCGTCGAACAGCGTCAGCTCGCCGATGCCGCAGCGCCCCTCGCACAGCGCCCGCCATGCCGATTCCCGGTCCAGGCCCACGGCGCAGATCAGGCCCATCCCGGTTACCGCGACGCGTCGTCTGGTCATGTCACCCTTCGCCGGTCCGCCGATTGTGCCGATGGCCCGGCACCTGCAAATCCCGCTGCCAGCGCGCCACCCGGCGCCGCTCGTCCCGCTTCTGCAACAGCGTAACGAGGAACGGGATGAACTGGAAGGGGAGCGACATCAGCGAGCAGCCGACGGCGCTTGCCCGTTGCGCGGGCGTCAACCCGCTGGGACGGAGGCCGAGAAGGCCCGCCCAGTAGTTGAACACCACGCCGTAGATCTCGAAGGCCAGGCGTCCGGACGTTCCGTGAACGCCCGCGGCCCGGCACTCGCCGCGCTTCAGGCTCTCGAGAAACTCGTCGCGCGTGCGGCCGGGAGCCTCGGTGAAGGCGGTGGCGACGTGGCGCAGGACGTGCGCATCGCTGCCACCGGTCTCACCGGCGCGGCTGCCGTTCCAGCCCCGCGTGACCGCCGCCGCGAGGTGATTGTGTGCCGCCACCATCGTGGCGTTGCGCACTTCGACGGCGTGAACGAGCGGCAGCAGGCGATCGAGATAGCTCCTGACGTCCATCTCGCCGCGGAAGAAATGAAACGGGTGATGGAGCACCAAAGCGACGCCGCGGGATCGCAGCATCGCCGCCGCGTCGAAAACATCAGCGCGCAGCGGTTGCACGTCGCGGTGATCCGATTCGGTGAGGCCGAGCGCGCCCAGGTGCACGCGCACGCCGGTTCCCGGCACGAGACACTCGATCTCCTCGCCCATCACGATGTCCGGCGCGCCCGGGTGGCCGGCCAGCAGCTCCAGGCAACCGTCGATGCTGTCGTGGTCGGTGATCGTGACCAGGTCCATGCCACGCGCGCGCGCCGTCCGATAGACAATCTCGGGACTCGAGTAGCAGTCGCGGCTGCGGAACAGCCGGAGCGTGCGCGTGAATCCCGAATGGAGCGAGTGCACGTGCAGGTCGGCCCGCATGACGCGCGGCCCAGGGGCCTGTGTCATATCGGTTTGAACACCATCAACTCGACGACCAGCGAACCGGATCCCCGGTAGATCTGCGGCAGAAACCCTTTGCCGACGCCGAGCTTCAGCATCGTCATCTTCGGTCCGGGGAAGTTCACCTCGGTTCCGATGCCGGTCGTCGGCACCCAGGTCGTTTGCGACGGAGTGCGTCCCTCCGCGTGATCCACGTAGAAGGCGAAGCGATACAGGTTCAGCAGGTTGAACGAGTACGCCGCGCGGATCATCCCGACCTCCGAGAAGCGGAGGCCGGCCGACGGCACACCACGCATCCGCGTCTCGTCGAACAGGCCGAACCGGTACATCGAAAACCGATCCTGGCGCTGGCCGCCGTAGTACGCGCCGTTGAGGTGGACCTTGCTGAACGTCTTGAAATAGAAATCCTTGCTCAGCCCGATGTTGTACTTCGTATAGCTGCGAGTGGACGGATCGAACTCGGCGAGGTCGCCCCACTTCGCCCAGTTGGTGCGCCGGAAGCGCGCGTAGCCCGTGAGCAGCGAGTAGCCGCCGCGACGGTACTCGTAGGCGACGCTCGGGTTCAGCGTGGCCGTGCTGACCGGCAGCAGGAAGCTGGCATCCGTGTTCTTCGGCGACGCGCTGAGCTGGTCGTACTGCGCATGCGCACCCAGCGTCACCTTCTGGAAGTCGGACAGCTGGTATCCCAGGTTCGCGCCGGTCTGCACCCTGCGGCTCTGCAACCGCTCGCCCTTGAGCTCGCCGTGCTCGTCGAACACCTGGTCGTTGCTGTTGACGGCAATCCCGAAGAAATCGACGCTCACGTCGAACTTCGTTCCGCCGATGTTCGCTTTCTGGAGGTTGCCGGCGCCGAGCACGCCCGAGTAGATGAACCCGAGCTGCAGGCCGCGGTTCAGGAAGTTGAAGTTCAGGTAGTCGATGCCGGCGAGCGGCACCGGGTAGTCGTAGGACGGGTCGAAGGTTGCGCCCAGCGCCAGCGCCTTCGCGTTGGTGGTCAGGTGATCGCTGACGACACGCTCGTCGCCGCGCTTGATCAGGTTCCGCAACCCCTTGTCGGTGTCGCGGTACATGATGCTGTCGCTCTTGCGCGCCTGCTGCCGCTGGCTCACGAACGTCTCGTCATTCACGTGGAAGTCCGAGAACGTGACGTTCCTGTCCACCAGCAGGTTGCGGCCGGCAATCAGCATGATCTGGTGGCTGATCAGCTTCGTGAACAGGTACACCGGCTGGTCGTTGACGCGGCCCACCGGCTCGTACATCTGCACTTCCTCGTTCGACACGACCGGGGCCGTCAGGTTGGTCTGGACCGCCTGCACCTTCAACCGAACGTAGCGCTCGCTGTCGATCCAGACCTTGCCGCGATAGAGCGACCGCGTCTGATCGATGGGATCGAAGCGCACGACGTAACAGGGACGATCGCCAACGCGCTCGGTCCCCTCGAGGTGGTAGACGTAGTCGCGGTTCAACCGCAGCGTCAGGGGGAGAGAGAGGACCTTCTCCGGCTGCAGCAGCGGAAACGGCGGGCGATTGCGCCCGAAGCGGGTCCCGTTCAGCGAGAAGCTCAGTTCCTCCCACTCGCTCGTTTCCGCGTCGGAGAAAAACCGGTTCTCAACGACGACATCGTAGGAATCGAGCGCGGTCGGCTGGAAATGAATGTCCACCCGTGCGTTGGCGATGTAGGTCTTGACGACGGCCTGCTGGGCCGTCTCCGCCTGCTGGTAGCGAGCCACGATCTCCTCGACGGTGGGCATCGCGGTTGCCGCCGCCTCGGACCGCTCGGCGTACACGTCCTGCGCCCCGAAGTTGAAATCGAGCAGCAGCGGCCGGTCGGACAGTTCCACCCGCGCCGTCGAGGTCTTCGCCGCCTCGTCGCGCACCGCGTCGCCGAGCTTCACCATGGTCCCCGCCGCTGCGTCGCGCACGACGGTCGTGCCGGCCGAAGCCAGGTGCAGGCTCACCTCCAGATGCTGGCCCGATCGGTCCGGAGCCCAGTACACCAGATAGGTGGCGAACGTCGTCATGTTGTAGAGGAGGCGATGCGGGACCGAGGCGGTGACGTCCTGCCCGTTGACGGACAGTTTCAGAGCGGACGCCTTTTCGTCCAGCGTCACGATCTCGCCGCCGAATACGTCCTTCACGCTCATCGCCGCCCGGAGCGCGCCGGCAATCGAGTCCACGCTCGCGACGCACGTGGTGAACACACTCCGGCCACCGAGGTGGCCCAGGTGCCACCCAATCAGCCGCTCCGCCGCAGCGCGGCTGTCGCCGGGCAGCACCAGGCCGGTGACGCCCATCAGCGAAGTCGGGTCGGATTTGGTGGCGAGGTCATCGAGGGCGGTCAGAGCGGCATCGGTCCCCGCCCGGTCGTCGCCGGTCGCCGCCGAAACGGCGACGGCATCCACGTAAGCGGCCACGTCCTCGCCGTACAGCTGCTCCTGCCACGTGGCGCCGCCTTGCGGCGCCAGGCTGCCTTCGACGATGAGAGCGGCGCTGTCGATCGAGCGCACCTGCACGGCGACGAACTTCAGCAGGTAGGCGTAGTCTCTCGGCGATGGTCGCGTCGCGCCTTCGAGCCGGTCTCCCACCTGGTAGGCGGCCACCTTGCCGCGCACGTGTTCGGCCAGCGAACGCAGCGTGGCCCGCCACGCGTCGATCGCCGCCGCGCTGGTCGGCGCATCGACGAGCGTCAGCACCACCGGGATGTTCCTGCGGCCGTACACGTCGAGCCGCTGGTCGAGGCGCGTGAAGTCCGTGGACGTGGGGCCGAGATCGCCACGCCCCACGAGCAGTCGGACGAAGAGCGGGAGATCGGCGGCGCCCAGCCGGGCGCGATCGAGCGCCGGAGCGAGGATCGCCTCCTTGTCCAGCGTTTCGTCCACGCCGAAGCCCCTGAGCGGCGCGGGAGCACCGAGGGCTGGCACGGCCGCCGCCAGCCACAGGCCGACGATCAACCCGTGGAGCTTCTTCATACAGAATCACCCGTCACGGCCCAATCGCCGATGGGACCGAATTGGGCGCTGGCCAAAATCTCATTCAGACGCTCGCCGAATCCGGACAGCCGGTAGTAATGGCTGAACCTCAGCGTCCATGGCAGGGTGACGCGCGGAGGCTGCGGATCGAGCTCCCAGGGATGCACGAAGATCGTCGCCGGCTCCCCGCGCCGGTTGCGCGTTTCGATTTCCCGGATGATGGTTGCTGGCCGGCTCATCCTCAGTCCCCATCCTCCGCCAAGGGGGATGTGCTGACCGAACCGGCGTCCCACCATCGGGGGAACCTCGAGCAGGCTGCCGGCGCGAGTGTCGCGGCGATGAGGAACCTGAGGGTAGCGCGGGTTGCCCAGCAGCCGCAGGGGAGTCATGCTCGAATCGTAGCGGAAACCCCGGCGCGCCAGAACGGGCAGCGCCCACAGCGAGCGATCGTTGATCGACCATTCCGGCGCGCGAAACCCGATCGGGGTCGGCGCTCCGGCCGCTTCGAGCGCGGCGTTGGTCCGCGCAAGTTCGGCTTCGAAGGATGCTTCGTCGAGCTCGTACACGCGCCGGTGCGACCAGCCGTGCGACGCAATCTCGTGGCCGGCGCTCCTGATCCGATCCACGAGGCGAGGATGGCCTTCGGCGACACACCCGAGCACGAAGAACGTCGCGCTGATCCGGTGGCGCGCCAGCAGGGCAAGCGCGATGTCGGTGGTAAACTCCACGCGGCTGGGCAGGGTGTGCGACCACTCCGCGGCAAGCGGGCCGTCAACGCACAGGTGGAACCACTCTTCGACGTCGATTGTGAGGAAGTTGCGCAGCGGTGCGGTCACGTGCGCCTCAGCTCGAGGCTGCCGGCGCCTCTCCCCCGGTCTGTTGGATGAGCTGGACGATCGTATTGACGCTGCGCAGCGTGCGCCGGGCCAGCTGGTCGTCCGTGATCTTGATGCCGAAGGACCGCTCGAGTTCGAGGACCAGCTCGAGCGCGTCAATCGAGTCGAGACCGAGACCTTCGCCGAACAGCGGAACGTCGTCCGCGATGTCGTGTGGGGCAATCGGCAGGCGAAGGCAGCGGACAATCGCCTCCTTCACCCGCGTCGAGAGTGGTTGATCCATCGAAGTAGCGGGAACAGAACTCAACAGGCCGGCGCTTGTTTCCGCTCGACTGTAGCGCAAGTCACACCTGGCGTTCAACCTCGTCGGTCGAGCGCCCGCACCACGAGGCTGTACTGCGCTCCCCCGTCCGCCGTCGCGTTGATGAGGGCGACGCGGCCGGTCCCGCCGCGCGTGCACCCGCTGACGTCAACCGGGCAGGCGGGATCCGGCTGTTCGAATCCGAGCGTGGGCGGCAGCGTGCCGCGGCGGAGGCAGAACAGCGCAGCCGTCAGCGCGGCCGCGCCGCAGGCGCCGAACTCCCCGATGGCGCCCTTGAGCGACACCACCGGTACACCGCGCGGACCGAACACCTGCGCGATCGCGTCCGCCTCCACCCGGTCGAGCATCCGGGTGGAGTTGGCGGAGGCGAAGACCGCGCCGACTTCTGGCACGCCGACACCGGCCTGGCGGAGCGCGATTTCCATCGCGCGCACGATCCCGGACGGCTCCATCGGCCAGGCGGTCAGCGGGCAGTCCGACGAGGTGGCGCCGATTCCGAGGATCTCGCCGTGAGGTTCCACGCCGCGTCGGGCCGCCGACGAGGCGGTCTCGAGGACGAAGACGTGGCCGCCGGTGCCGAGGACGAAGCCGTTGCGTCGAGCGTCGAACGGCCGGCTGGCTTCCTCACGGCCGTCGGCGGGCGACAACACGTGAAGCCGGTCGTGCACGCGGAAGAACTGCTCCTCGATATCGTCCATGCCGCCGCACAGGAAGGCCGAGGCGCGGCCCTGGGACAGGTCCGAGGCGGCAAACGCGATCGCGGCCAGCGCCGACGCCTGCTTCTGCGCGATCGTCACATTCGGTCCGTGCAGTGAGAATTCGATCGAGCAGAGGCTGGCCGCCGCGTTGCCGATCGTGTTGCTGAACCCGAGCGCGGACACTGCCCCGGGGCCGGCCGTCATCAGCCGGTGCACGTGGGCGACGGTGCTGTGCAGGCCGCTCGTCGCCGTGCCGAGCGCCACACCCACGTTCTCGGTGCCGGCCGGGAGGCGCGCGTCCTCGAGCGCCAGGCGGCAGGTGGCCAGCGCGAGCCGGCCCACCTCGTCGATGCGCCGCAGCTTCATCGGATCGATGTAGCGGGCGGGGTCGAAACCGCGGATGAGGGCTGCCGTGTGCGCGCGGCACCCCCCGGTGTCGAAGGCGGTGACCGGCGCGATTCCACCGTGCCCGGCAAGGAGCTCGTGAACGAAGGTCTCCGCGCCGATTCCAAGGCTCGACACGCACCCGATACCAGTGATCAGCACGTTGTCGCGCATCGCGCCGTACGGTATCATCAGGCGTTTCACCCGTTCAAGTCGGCCCGCCAGGCGATTCTTGCGCGCTGTGCCGCACCACCCGCACATGGTCCTTCGCACCGCGGCCGTCCTGCTCGCACTGCTCGGCATCGTGGCCGGCGTCTTTGCAGCGCCGTCCGACCTGTTCGACCAGCTCCACGCGCGTATCGCCGCCGCCGAGGCGACGAGAGAGACGATTCGGGCGCGCTTCACCGAGACGACCACCTCGTCGCTGCTGGTCAAGCCGATGGTCGCCCAGGGCACGTTGATTGGCGCGAAGTCGGCGCCAGGCACGTTGATTGGCGCCAGGCCGACGCGGATGCTGATCACATACACGTCGCCCGGGCGCAAGACGATCTTCTTCGACACCAATCGCCTGGTGATCATTCACCCGGACGGTGGCGCGACCGAGCGGATCGACATCACCGAGATCATGAAGACGGTGAACAAGTACTTCACCGACGCGACCCCCGGCCAGCTTCGAAGGGCGTTCACCGTGCGCGCGTTCATCGATCCGGACACGGCCGGGCTCTACCAGATCGAGCTGGTGCCCAGGCGCAAGCAGATCAAACAGGGGCTCGAGCGGCTGCAGATCTGGGTGACCAGGGGCACCTCCATGCTGGCGCAGATGAAGATGTCGTTCCCCGGCGGCGACAGCGATGTCTTCACGCTCGAGGACGTCCAACTGAACGTCCCCATTCCCCCCGGCACCTTCGACGTGGACGTCCCGCCGGCTCCGAAAAGCAGGAAACAGGCAGAGTAGCCGGGAGATTCAGATCTGGTTCGCCAGGACCGCGCCGTGGCCCGTCGCGTGGGTCCCGGCGGGCGCCAGGTGATGTTCGGAGAGGTAGCAGCGGGGATCCATCAGGCGCTGCGTGCGCAGGAGCGCCCGCATCAGGAAGAGGAAGTGCTGCGGCTTCACGTCGCGGATCCACTGCCACCAGCGCTTGCTGCCGCGCAGGTTCAGCACCGAGCGCCGCCACGTCTCGCAGTACAGCTCGAAGAACCGCCGCGCGCCCAGTTTCGGTTCCCAGAGCAGGTGGCTCATGTCGAACTGCGCCCAGTTCGCCGCGCGGATCCGTTCGCGAACCGAGTCGTAGTACGGCGTGCCGGGCAGCGGCGTCAGAATCGTGTAGCCGGCGCGGTGCAGGCGGTGCTCGTCCACGAACGCCCAGAGGCGTCCGAAATCGCTCTCGTCCCATTCGGGATCGATCAGGAAATTTCCGGTGACGCCGTAGCCGTACTCGCGCGCCACGGCGATGGCCTCGACCGTGCTCGCCACCGTCGTGTCCTTCGCGAGACCGCTCAGGTCGTTGTCGGTGGCCGCCTCCAGCCCGAAGAAGATGTCGATGTTGTCCGCGAACCCCCGCCACGCCTGGAGCAGGTCCGGCTGTGAGGCCACCAGGTCGGTGCGGCTCTGCACGAGCACCCACTTCTTGCGGACGCTGCGCCGGCGAAGCTCTTGCGCCAGTTCGTGGCTTCGATCCGCGCGATGCCAGAACAGATCGTCGGCGACAAAGACGTGTGGGCCGACCGCGGCGAAGTCGCGGCAGACGGCGTCGATCGATCGCAGGCGATAGGAGCGCTCGTAGAGCGGCCACACCGAGCAGAACGAGCAGCGGAACGGGCAGCCGCGGGCGGTTTCCACCAGCCAGGTGGGACGGTACTGGAGGCACGCGTAGTTCCGGGCGCTCACCGCGACGGCGTGTCGCGCCGGAAGCGGAACCTCGTCGAGGCTGACCGGTTCCGCGGCGGAGGTGGCGACCGGTCCATCCCCGCCGTTGTTCAGCAGCAGGCCCGGGACGTCGCCGAGCGAGCGGCCGCGCGCGAGGGCATCCGCCACGTCGGGGGCGACGCGTTCACCTTCGCCGATCGCGATCGCGTCGACCTGGGGACACGTCAGCGGACCGGGAAAGGCAGCCGCCGAGTGCCCGCCGATCAGGATGAAGACGCCGGGCGCGGCCCGCCGGACGCTGCGCGCGACGTCGAGGCTGTCGTCGATCTCGAGCGAGTGCGTGCAGGCCACGCCGACCACGGCCGGACGGTGGCGCGCGAGCGCGCGCGCCACCGATCCGCCGAAGCGCAGGTCCACCACCGTCGCGCGGTGGCCGCGCGATTCGAGCGCGGCCGCCACGTACTCGAGGCCGAGCGGCTCGGTCCGGAAGAACGGACCGAGTCCGAAGCGTTCGTTGCGCGGCGCCGGGCGCAGCAGCAGCACATCCATCGGCGTCCGGCAGCCTAGCATCGATGCGCGGGGACGATCAAGCCGGCGCACGTGTCCGATTGTGAGCCCGCAGGTTCGGCGTTCTTGCGACCGCGCGCGCGTTGTTGTTAGACTTCATTCGCCACCTCCGACGGCCGACGCGATGCTCGAACGATTGCTGCGTCTTGCCTACACTCGCCGCAGGACGGTGCTGCTGGCCGCCGGCGCTCTCCTGGCCGTCTCGCTCTTCCTCGTCTCGCGGATCGCCTTCGACACCAACATCGTCAGGCTGCTGCCGCGCGAGGGGCCCGCGGTCAGGAGTTTCGACACCTACCTCGAGCGTTTCGGCACCTTCGATCACATCTACGTGCTCTTCGAGGTCCCGCCGGGCAACCGGATCTCGGACGCCGAGGAGTTCGTGGACCGCTACGTCGAGCGGTTGCGCAAGGCGCCCGAGATCGAGTCGGTGGACGCGGAGCTGTTCGATGAGGTGAAGGACTGGAACTACCTCTTCGACCGCGAACTGCTCCTGCTCGGCCCGGACCAGGTCGATGCCGCGCTCGCGCGTTTCGGGCCGCCGGAGATGGCGACCGCGTTGTCGCAGTCGCGCAGCCTGCTCTCCGTGTCCACGCCCGCGGTGAAGGCATACGTACAGCAGGATCCGTTGGGGCTGCTGCCGTTGCTGCGCGATCGGCTCGGTCGCGGTCGCGCGCTGGTCGATTTCGACCCGACGCAGAAGGGTTACGTGTCACGGGACGGACGAAGCCGGCTCGTGGTGGCCAAGCCCGTTCGACCGCCGTTCGACACCGACTTCTGCAAGCGCCTCTTCGCGCGGTTGGCACGCGTGGAAGCCTCTGCGCGGTCCGCGCGGTCGGAGGAGGAAGACGCGCCGGCCGAGGGGCCGGTGGCGGTGAAGGTCCAGGTCGGAGGCGGCTACCGCATCGCGCTGGAGGCGGAGCGGATGATCCGCCGCGAGATGATCGTCAACTCGAGCAGCTCGCTCGTGGGACTGCTGCTGCTCGTGTTCTTCGTGTTTCGGACCTTCTGGATCGTGCTCTACGGTGCCGTCCCCTTGATCCTTGCCGCCCTCCTGACGCTCGGACTCAACGGCCTGCGGGGCCCGCTCTCACCGGTTGCCAGCGGGTCGTCGGCGATGCTCTTCGGTCTGGGCATCGACGGCATCGCCCTGATGTACCTGCGGTACCTGGAGGAACGAGGACACGGGTTCGGCGCAGAGGACGCGTTCGGGCGGAGCGCGGGAACGGCGCGCAGCGTGATGCTCGCCTATGGCACCACCGCCGCGACCTTCTTTGCGCTGCTGCTCGTCGACTTTCCGAGCCTCCACGATCTGGGGCTGCTCATCGGGATCGGCATCCTCGCCTGCTACGGCCTGCTGCTGACGCTGCTTCCCGCATTGGTCGGTCTCGCCGCGCCTCGCCGGCTGCGCCCGATCTCGACCGAGTGGCTGGGACGGTTCGTCGAGCAAAGGGGGCGCGCGATCCTGCTGGCGTCGCTGGCGCTGACCGTCGTCCTGGGCGCTGCGGCGCTGCGGCTGCGCGTGGACACCAGCCTCGAAAAACTGCAGGCACACACGGAAGGCACCGAACTCGAGCAGCAGCTGGCCGATCGCTTCTCGCTGCCGCGCGATGTCGTGCTCGCGGTCGGTCAGGGCGCCCGCCTGGACCCATTGCTCGCCTCCGCGGACCGGCTTGCCGCCGCTGCCGAGCGCGAGATGCCATCGCTCGTGGTCAGCTCGCCTGACACGGTGCTGCCCCCGGCGGCCGAACAGGAGGAGGTGGGCCAGATCCTGAGGCGCGCCCGTCTGGACAGCGCGCAGGTGGCTGCCGAACTGGAACGGCAGGCCGAGGCCGCCGGCTTTCGGCCCGGCGCCTTCCAGTCGTTCCTCTGGCGACTGCCGCAGATGCTCGACCCTTCGACCCGCATCACCTACAACGGCCTGGTCGATCACGGCCTCTCCCCGCTGCTGTCCCGCCACGTCCAGCGCGTGCCGGAGGGCTTCGTCGTCGTCGTGTACCTCTACGCGCGGAACACGCGCGAGCTCGATCGACTGCCGGCACTCGTCGCCGGGACGGCTCCGTCGTTCGAGCTCACCGGCTTGCCGATCGTCAACCGCGAGCTCGCCGCCCGTTTCCTTCCGCAGTTCCTCCGGGGTGTCGGCATCGGCTCGCTCGTGGTGGCCTTCTTCATGTACCTCGTCTTCCGCAAGGTCCGCCACGTGCTCCTGGCATTCCTCCCGACCGTTGTCGGCTTCATCTGGAGCGCGGGGCTGCTGTCGCTCTGCAACGTGGAGATGGATCTGTTCTCGATGTTCGCGGCGATGACCTTCATCGGGATCGCGACCGACTACGCGATTTACGTGATCTACCGGTACAGCGTCGAGCGCACACGGCCGATGCGGGCTGTGCTCGGCGCAACCGGCGGCGGCGTGCTGGTCGCGTGCGGCACGACGCTCATCGGCTTCGGCTCGCTCATCAACTCCAGCTACGGGCCGCTTCGATCGTTCGGCGTGACCTCCGTGACCACGATTGCCACCTGCCTGGTCGCGGCCTTGCTGGTGCTGCCCGCGCTGCTTCAGGAGACCAGGCAGCCGTGAAGAGCTGCGCACTGATTGCCGCGTTCAACGAGGAGGAGACGATCGCCGCGGTCGTCGCCGGCGTCCTGCGCCACCTGGCCGACGTCGTGGTCGTCGACGACGGATCGACCGACCGCACCGCGGAGCGCGCGGCGGCGGCGGGAGCGCGGGTGGTGCGGCACCCGCAGAACCGCGGCAAGGGCGCGGCCATCCGGACGGGTCTTGCCCAGGTGCTCGCCGGTCCGCACTCGCACGTGCTCTTCATCGACGGCGACCTGCAGCACGACCCGAACGACATCCCGATGCTGCTGTCGGCGGGCGAGCGGACCGGCTGCGACCTGGTGATCGCGGAACGGGCGTTCGCGAAAGGTTCGATGCCGACCGCGCGCTTCTACAGCAACCGCATCGGCAGCCGCATCCTCTCGGCGTTCATCGGCACCGAGGTCGCGGACTCGCAGTCGGGGTTCAGGCTTGCCCGCGCGGACCGGCTGCGCGAGCTGCACCTCACGGCCACCGGCTACGAGATCGAAACCGAGATGTTGATCAAGCTGGCGCGTCGCCGCGCATCGCTCTGCCGCGTCGGCATTGCCGCCCGCTACCAGGGATCCCGCAGCAGGCTCCGCTCGGTTCGTGATACATTCCGCACGTGCATGCTGGCTGTACGGTATCGATATCTGAGCGGCCGGTAGGCTGCGCGACGGCGTTCACCGTGGAGTCCCACCCGATGTCCGTGGCCCGCCAGTCGGAGCAGGTGCGCTGGCACCTGCACGGCCTGAACACCGGCACGATCTTCGGCCTCACTCATTGGGGTGTCGCCCACATCCCGCGGCGGGCCAGCTACGCCATCGGCCACGTCGGTACCTGGCTCGCCTTTCACGGCATGAAGCAGGCGACCAGCGCACTGATCGACAATCTGCGCGTGGTGCTTCCGGCACTGGACGAGCGCGAGCTGCGCGCGCTCGCCTTGCGCACGTACCGCAGCTACGCGCGCGAGACGATCGATTTCATCCGCAGCCTCTCGATGGACCGGCGCGAACTGGCCGCGATGCTGTCCCCGCTGAAGACCCGCGACCGCGTCTGGCGCGGCGGGAAGGGGTTGCTCCTCCTGACCGGCCACATCGGCAACATCGAGCTCGGCGCGGTGATCTTGCGCGCGATCTACCAGTTCCCGCTGGCGGTCGTCGTGCTGCCGGATGCGGATCCCCGGGTGAACGAGCGGCGCCAACGGATGCGTGCGTCGCTGGGCATCGAGAGCCTCGAGGTGAGGCGGGGGATGGACACCGCGCTGCGCATCCGGCGCCTCCTTGCCGAGGACCGCGCGGTGGCCCTGATCTCCGACCGGCCGCTCGGGCGCGATCGGGTCGAGGTGGAGTTCTTCGGCCGGCGCGCCGGCTTCCTCCGGACGCCGGCGCTCATCGGGTACCTCACGGGCGCGCCGCTGGTGCCGTCGTTCATCCTGCGCCAGCCCGACGGCCGTTATGCCGGCCTGGGGCTGGATCCGATCTGCGTGGCGCGCACGGGCGACCGCGACGCCGCCGTGCGCGCGGCCATGCAGGAGTTCGCCTCGGCGCTCGAACAGATCGTCCGGGAGTACCCGCACCTGTGGTACCAGTTCTATCCGTACTGGGGCGAGGGCAACGAGCAGTCGGAGACGACGGGCGGTGCCCGACCGAACGCATCAGAGGGGGACGAACGATGAGAAGCACCCAACTCTCGAAGGTGGTCTTCGTCGATGCGGCCGGGAAGTTGGTGAGCGACCTGCGTTCGACGAGCGACGACGGTCTCGACTTTGTGGTCACGAACGGCCGCGGCCCGCGGGGGTAGGTGGACAAGACCGGCGGGTTTGCGCTCGCACGAAGAGACCGGATCGAGCCACGAA
>Ga0315280_10004754_pt1 | contig 19778 bp, 16 predicted proteins | sample YL17G06_40_MG_FD_203697 | JGI IMG/M metagenome (GOLD analysis project Ga0315280, IMG submission 203697) | Sediment microbial communities from Yellowstone Lake, YNP, Wyoming, USA - YL17G06_40 | ecosystem: Environmental > Aquatic > Freshwater > Lake > Sediment | place: USA: Wyoming | collected... | reverse complement strand
GACCTTACACCTCCGTCTCGGGCGGAGCGACCATGCCCAGGGCTGCCCGGAGCTTCCCCTCGATCTCGTCGGCCATAGCCGGATTCTCCTGGAGGAAACGCTTGGCGTTCTCGCGCCCCTGGCCGATTCGCTCGCCGCCGAAGGCATACCACGCCCCGCTCTTCTCTATCACCTGGTGGGTCACGCCCAAATCCACGAGGCTCCCCACGCGAGAGATCCCCTCCCCGTAGATAATGTCGAACTCCGCCTCGCGGAACGGTGGAGCGACTTTGTTCTTCACCACCTTGACCTTCACCCGGCTGCCGATATTCTCTTCGCCGTCCTTGATCGCCGAAATGCGGCGGATGTCCAGGCGCACCGAGGCGTAAAACTTCAGAGCCCGGCCGCCCGTGGTGGTCTCGGGATTGCCGAACATGACTCCGATCTTCTCGCGCAGCTGGTTGATGAAAACGACGCAGGTCCGCGACTTGCTGATGGCCGCGGTGAGCTTGCGCAGCGCCTGCGACATGAGGCGGGCCTGCAGGCCCGGCAGGGAATCTCCCATCTCCCCGTCGATCTCGGCCCGCGGCACCAGGGCCGCGACGGAATCGATCGCCACCACGTCAACGGCGCCGCTCCGCACCAGGACCTCGGTGATCTCCAGCCCCTGCTCCCCGGTGTCCGGCTGGGAGATCAAGAGGTCGTCGATGTTGACCCCCAGGAGCCTGGCGTAGTTGGCGTCCAGGGCATGCTCGGCGTCCACGAAGGCCGCGGCGCCCCCCTTCTTCTGCGCCTCGGCGATGATGTGGAGGGCCAGGGTCGTCTTGCCGCTGGCTTCCGGGCCGAAGATCTCTATGACACGGCCGCGCGGAACCCCACCGACGCCCAGGGCGTAATCCAGCTCCAGGGAGCCCGTGGGGATGGCCGCGACTGGCAGCAGCGCCCCGGAGATCCCCATGCGCATGATGGCGCCCTTGCCATACAGCTTCTCGATCTGGGAGACAGCCAACTCCAGCGCCTTGTCTCGTTCCTTGCGGTCCCCTCGATCCGATCTTTCGGCCAGCTTTCGCGATGCCACATCAGCCATGTAAACCCCCCGCGGCTTGTCCGCCACTTATGCCTCCGACCGTCCGTTACCCTACGTGATTTCTCCCCTGAAGTCAACAGATCAACCCGGTTGCCGCGGCCGCTCTTCGCATCGGACGCCGTGCGGCCATACGTCGCAGTGCCGCCGGCCGCCAATCCGCCGGGCACGGGCCAACGCGGTGCGCGAGCGGCGCGCAGGATAGCTAGGCGGTCCAGATTTCTGAATCGCGGGGACCGCTTTTTCTTCGTCTCCTGTTGCGCCCCCATCCGGAGTCGCGCAATACCTGCCGAATCCGTCCCACCAACACCGGCCCTTTTCTCCCGCCAATGCGAATTGAGGATTGACAGAAGCGGGGCCAAATGGATAATGAGGCGTGTTCCGCCAGATGGAACACCTGCACGGGGGCGAGGCGCTCGGCACGAGGGGACGACGCCATGTCACACGCCGGTCCACAATCCCCACTCACTTCCAGGGCGCGGGCGGCCCTTCCCTGTGGCCTCCTGACGCTCGCCCTGGCCTGCGCCCTGGGCATCGCCGCCGGGCCAGGCCTGGCCGCCGATCACCCGTTCGTCCACCGGCTCATCAGCGAACCAAATTCCCTGGACCCAGGGAAGACCAGCAACGTGCAAGCGGACCGGGTAATCTGGCTGCTCTACGATGCCCTGACCCAGCTTTCCGCTGACGGCACTCGCATGCTGCCCGCCCTGGCCGAACGGTGGGAGGAGAGCGCCGACGGCCTCACCTATACTTTCACCCTGCGACGCAACGTCCGGTTCCATGACGGGTCGATCCTGGACGCCGAGGCGGTGAAGGTGAGTTACGAAAGGCAGTTCCTCGCCGGCTCGCCCTACTACTCCACGTCGCCGCCCAACGCCTACGAGCGCGTCCTGTCGGGCCTGGTGAAGGAGGTCCGGATCCTGGATCCCCAGACGGTCGCGATCACGCTCCTGTACCCGCGGCCCCAACAGTTCGCCCTGGTGAAGATCGTCGGCCCCCAGGCCCTCACGAGGAACGGGCTCCAGTTGACGCGGACACCGGTGGGTACGGGGCCCTTCCGCCTGGAGCAGTGGGAGCGCGACCGGATCATCCTGACGCCGGTCGCCGAATCCTGGCATGGGCACCCCCATGTCAGCCAGGTGGTGTTCCCCTTCGTCCCGGAGACCCAGGTCGCCATGAGCCGCCTGGAGGCCGGCGACTTTGATCTCGTCTCCGAGGTGCCACCCAGTCTCTTCGAGCGGCTGGCGGCCAATCCCTCCCTCCGACTGATGAAGGTGGGCGGGCTCAACCTCCGGTTTCTGGGAATGCAGTTGGAACGGCCCGCCCTGCAGGACCGGCGGGTCCGCGAGGCCATCGTCCGAGGCGTGGACCGGGAGCGGCTGGCCACCTATCTGGGGAGGGGCGCCATGCTGCCGGCGCGCGGCCCCCTGCCGCCCGCCAGTCTCGGCTACGATCCGCAGATCCGGCAGCCGGCCCACGACCCCCGGCGGGCGCGGGGCCTCCTCCACGAGGCGGGGGTTGAAGGCAGGCTAACGTTGCGGTTGCTGTACAACGCCTCCCTTGAGGACTGGTCCGAGGTGGTTCAGGCCATCCGGTCCGACCTGCGCAAGGTGGGCGTCACCGTCGAGTTGGTCGGCACTCCTGACTGGAAGTCCTTTCACGAGGAGCGCCGGAAGGGACAACACGACCTGTACCTGTACGCCTGGTTCGTCAGCACTCCCGATCCCGAGCGCTTCCTCATCCCCCTGTTCCAGTCCAAGTCGCCGGACAATTTCGGGCATTTCAACAACCCGAAGGTAGACGACCTCCTGGCCCAGGCTCGCCAGCCCATGGACGATCCGCGGCGCCTCCGCCTGTACCGCGATGCCACACGGCTGATCGTGAACGAATCGCCCGCTCTTTTTCTGTACCACCAGATCAGCATCGCGGCGTATAACGCCCGAGTGGCCGGATTGATCCTGAACCTTTACGGCTTACCCCAGGACAAGCTCGTCAACGTGGAGATCCGCTGAGGCGGGAGGTCCATGGGCCGGTTTGCTCCCCTCCTGGAACGATACCGGCGGCTGCGCCTGCAGACCCGCTTCGCCCTCCACACCATCCTGCTGGTGGCGGTGATCTTTGCCATCCTGATCCCCGCCGTCCTCATGATTCAGGAGGCAGCCATCCTGGGAACGGCGCGGGACAACGGCCTCCGTCTGGTGACCATCTTCGCCTTCAGCAGCGTGCCGGCCCTGGTCGCGGATGATTTCATCGGAATGCGCCAGGTGGTCAACAGCCTGGCGCGGGAGGGCGACGTCCGCTACGCCATGATCCTCGACCTCGACGGCCGCGTACTGATCCACACCTCCGTGAAAGAGACGGGGGCAATGTATCAGGATCCCTTGACCCGACGCGCCCTGGCGGCGACCACACCGCTCTTCCAGGAGGTGCGCACGCCGCGGGGCGAGATTCTTTACGACTTCGCGACGCCGGTCCTGATCCTGAACCAGCGGCGGGCGATAGCGCGGATCGGCATCTCCATCGCCGATGAGATGCGCCTGATCCGCCAGACCCGGAACACCGTCCTCAGCCTGGGCGTGCTCACGCTGATCTCGGGGCTCCTCTACGCCCACTTCCAGACGCGTCGCCTCACCCGCCCGATCCAGGCGTTATCCCGCGGCGCCCGGGCGGTGGCCCTGGGCGAATTGGGCCACCGGATCATGCCGGACCGACAGGACGAGGTGGGACAACTCGCCGAGGCTTTCAACCGGATGGCCGAATCGCTGCGGGCCCGCTTCGAGGTGGACCGGGAACTCTCCTCCACCCTGAACCTCCAGACGGTGCTGGCGACCCTGGTGCGCCACGCAGAGCGGCTGTGCGAGGCGGACCTCGCCTTCCTGGCGTACCGCGAGCGGGATGCCGCGCACGCCGTGGTCGCCGCCTGTTCCGGCACCGTCGGATCAGGGATCCATGACTGGATCATCCCGGTTGGCGAGGGGCATGCGGGCGGAGTCCTGGAGAAGGGCCGCATCCTCGCGCCATCCCTTCCCGCACTGGACGCGGATCCCCAGGAGGCACGGATCCTCGAGGAGGAAGGCGTGGTGGGCCTGATCCTCGTCCCCATCAGCCTGCAGCAAAGCTGCGTCGGAGTGCTGGGAATCGGCCGGCGTCACGAGGGGGGATTCGGCGAGGGCACGCTGGAGACCCTGCAGCGACTGGCGGATCAGGCGGCTGTGGCGCTCGCCAACGCCCTCGCCTACCGGGAGATCGAGCTGCTCAACCTGAGCCTGGAGACCAAGGTGGCCGAGCGGACCCGGGACCTGTCCGAGGCCAACGCCGCCCTGAAAACCTCTCACGAGAAGCTCAAGGCTCTGGATCGCCTCAAGTCGGAGTTCGTGTCCAACGTCTCCCACGAGCTACGCACTCCCCTCACGGCCATCCGCATGGCGGTGGACAACCTGCTGGACGGCGTCACCGGGGAGGTGACCCCGGCGCTCCAGCGCTACCTCGCCCGGGTTCGAAACAATACGGACCGCCTGGTCCGCCTCATCACCGACCTCCTGGATCTATCGCGGATCGAGGCAGGACGGGTGGAGCTCCATCCCACGGCGGTGTCCGCGGGGGATCTGCTTCAGGAGGTGGTGGAGGGCATCCGGCCGGTGGCCGCAGAGAAGGCCGTGGAGGTGGCGGTCCTCCCGTCCTCGTCGGAAGCGTACGCCGACCGGGACAAACTTCAGCAGGTGTTGATCAACCTCATCGGGAATGCGGTGAAGTTCACCCCCAGCGGCGGGCGGGTCAGGGTTGGTGCACGGACGCTCTTATCGAATGCGGAATTCGGAATGCGGAATGCGGAATTGACGGAGGTCTCTGTCACCGAGGATGCCCCCACCACCGATCGGGCCTGGATCGAATTCAGCGTCGAGGATACGGGACAGGGGATTCCTCCCGAGGAGTTGGAGGCGATTTTTGAGAAGTTCCACCAGGTGCGCCGCGACGGCCAGGGGAAGACCCAGGGAACGGGCCTGGGGCTGGCCATCGCCAAGAGCCTCATCGAGCTGCACGGAGGCCGGATCCGGGTGGAGAGTGAGTTGGGACGCGGCAGCCGGTTCGTGTTCACCGTCCCCGCCGCAGAGGTGCAACCGCGCATCGAACTCCAGAGGGAGGCGGGCAGACGACTATGACCAGGGCGCGCAGCCGGATCCTCGTGGTGGACGACGACCCCGACATCCGGGAACTCCTCTCCGACCGCCTTCAGCTCATGCGACTGGAGGTGGTTTGCGCCGGCGACGGCGAGGAAGCCCTGGCGCTCCTCCGCCAAGAGGCCCCCCCGCTCACCCTCCTCGACCTCCAGCTCCCCCGCGTGAGCGGGATGGAGGTTCTCCACGCCATTCGCCGCGAGGCGATCGAGACGACGGTGATCGTCATCACCGCCCTGGGAACACCGGAGCGAGCCGTAGAGGCCATGCGGGCCGGCGCCTACGACTTCATCCCCAAGCCGCTGGACCCCGCCCACCTGGAAGTCGTGATCAACAAGGCGCTGGAGCGGGACTCGCTGCGGGAGGAGAACCGGCTCCTGCACGGCGAACTGGACAGCCTGGATCGCCCCCTGGTCGGGGAGACTCCGGCCATCCAGGACCTGATGCGCACCGCGCAGCAGGCGGCCGCCAGCAACGCCACCATTCTCCTGCGGGGGGAGAGCGGAACCGGGAAGGAGATCCTGGCCCGGGCCATCCATCGCTGGAGCCCGCGACGCGACCGTCCGCTGGTGACCGTGAACTGCGTGGCCCTCTCGGAAGAGTTGTTGGAGAGCGAGCTGTTCGGCCACGAAAAAGGGGCCTTCACGGGCGCCCATCAGAGAAAACAGGGCAAGGTCGAGCTGGCCAACGGCGGGACACTGTTCCTGGACGAGATCGGAGACATCCGCCCCGCGCTCCAGGCGAAGCTTCTGCGGCTGATCCAGGAGCAGGAGTTCGAGCGGGTTGGCGGCACGCGGCCCATCCGGGTGGACGTGCGATTCGTGGCCGCCACCAATACCGATCTGGACCACGCCATGAAGGAGGGGCGGTTCCGGCAGGACTTGTACTACCGGCTGAACGTCGTGACCCTTGTCCTCCCGCCGCTCCGCGAGCGGAAAGAGGACGTCGAGCCCCTGGCCCGGCACTTCATCGAGAAGTACAGCGCCGAACTGAAGCGGCCCACCAAGACAATCTCGCCGGCTGCCCTGGCCATCCTGACGCAGTACGAATGGCCGGGCAACGTCCGCGAGCTGGAGAACGCCATCGAGCGGGCGGTCGTCCTGTCCCTCGGGGCCGAAATCGGCCCGAAGGATCTGCCGATCCCCAGGGGTGGGCCCAGCGACGAGGCCCCTGAGGGGGCGTCCGGCACCTATCACGACGCGGTGCTGCAGTTCAAGCGCGAGCTGTTGCGGTCGGCCCTGACCCAGGCCAACGGGAATCAGACCCGGGCGGCCGAGGCCCTGGGGCTTCAGCGGACCTACCTGTCACGCCTCCTGAAAGACCTGGGGATTCGCGAGCCCTGAGACCAGTCCCTCCGCATAGCGCCGGGGCTCCCTGAAAGCGCCGCTAACCTCCTCCGTTCCCGCCATTCTCCAGGTGGTTGTTCACCACGCTGCTGAGGGATGCCATGAACTGATCCACTTCGCCCCGCTGCATGTGCCCCGTGATCTCCACCACGATCTTCACACCCAACTTTTCCTTCTTCGTTGCTCTGGGTTTTGGCATCGTCTTCCTCCCTTCAGGTCGTTGACCAGAAACTCCCCTGCAACCCTGAGCGCCTCCGACCGGATCCCCTCAGTTTCTCCCGCCTTGGTCATGCGCCGGCGTGGGCTTGGGGAACGTCACGACGAGGCGATCGGCGTAGTCGGCGACCTGCCGCGTGCGGGGGTTCACACGGACCCACCAGCCCTCGTACTTGTCCTCCTCGAAGATGGTCCAATCGTTTCGGTCGGGGGGACGGGCGCCCTCGGCGGCCGAGAACCACGCGTTCTCGAAGGCCTCGGCGTCCAATTCCCATCCCCGGGCGATGTGAATCAGCTCATGAAACAAGACCGCTGGCAGTCGAATGACGGGCGACCGCGGCTCCGGCAGGAAGGTCTTGGTGCACAGGAGAATGCGGTAGCCGGCGCTCCGCGCATAGGGTTCCTGGCAGATACCCTGAGCGCCTCCATAGACGACGTCCACGGTGGGGCGATCGCCCGCAAGGATCGCCTGCAGTTCCTTCCGGAGATCGTGGGGCATGGGCCCCGGGGGATGCTCGAGCCGCCGCCCGATGATGGCGAGACTCCGGCGCAGGGCCCGCGCATAGGGAGCCGGGAAGTCGCGGGAACGGATGGCCATGGTGTCCCCTGTTCAGGAAAAGATTCGATGGGCGCCCCGCCACCTCGGATCCCCGGACTGCCGGGCCGCCGCACCACCCGATATCCTGTTCCGGTCACATAGCTTCAATCGATGGCATTGTCAAGGCCGAAACCCAGACATCATCCAGGTTGGACGCTCCCTTTCCCTCAGGAAATTTCGCTTTCCACTCCCGGCCCCCCGGGGGGTCTCTCGCCCGCTACCGATCGATGCGGTACCTCTCCAACATCCGGGGATCCAGCTCAATGCCCAGGCCCGGCCGGTCGCTGAGCCCGATGTGGCCCGTCCGGTCCACCACCAGAGGGTCGCGCACGAGGTCGGCCATGAGGGGGTGAGCCGGGAAGACCATCTCGGCCATGCTGGCGTTCGCGACGGCGCCCAGCAGGTGGACTGCCGCGGCAACCGCGATCGCCGACCCATGGATGTGCGGGGCCAGCGGCAGGTTCCAGCTCTGGGCGAGGTGCGCGACCTTCAGGCCTTCCGTCAGTCCGCCGCACCAGGCGACATCCGGCTGGACGAAGTGGATGGCCCTGGCGGCGATGTAGTCCCGAAATCCGACCTTCCCGTAGGTGCAGGTCTCGTAGCCTGCCACCGGAATCGTGATCTTGGCCGTCACCTCGGCGCTCCCCACCAGGTCGTCCGGGCAGACCGGCTCCTCGTACCAATAGACGTCGAGAGGCTCCAGGGCGCGCCCCACCTTGACGGCCGTGGGGACATCCCAGGCCCCGTTGGCGTCCACCATCAGCCGGATGTCCGGCCCGATCGTCTGGCGGACCGCCCGGACCCGGGCGAGATCCTCGGCCAGTGAGACCTCACACACGCCCCGATGCGCCATGGCGCGCAGGGGACTTCCCTCGATGTCGCTGTTGCGCCCCACCTTCATCTTGACGGCGCGAAATCCATGCTGGCAGTAGGCCCGCATCTCGTCGCAGAGCTCGCGGATCCCCTTCCCCTCGGCGTAAAAGCCGCCCGTGGCGTAGGCGGGCACGCGTCGGCGGTAGCCCCCCAGCAGGCGCCAGAGCGGCATCCCGCTCATCTTGCCCCGCAAGTCCCAGAGGGCGATGTCGATCCCGCTCATCGCCGCGACGAGCACCCCGCCGCGCGCGTGCTTGTACGCGCGCTGATGCATCCGCTCCCACAGCCGCTCGATCTCGCGGGGGTCCTCCCCCAGCAGATGCTCCCGGAGCTCGCCCTCGATGACCGTCTGGGTCGAACGGAGCGGCCCCCCGAAATGGGCGGCCTCGCCCAGGCCGATCAGGCCGTCGTCCGCCTCCACCTCGACCACCAGTGCGGGCTTTGTGGCCATGGTGTAGTTTGCGTCGAAGACAGGTTGCGGCAGGGGATACTCCAGCGGGATCGTTCGCACGTCACGAATGCGCATGGCGAGCCTCCGGTGATGAAAATGCGCAGGCAGGAATGAAAAGGCCAGAGGACCGAGCGGCAGTCTAGGAGGGAGCCAACACCTTGTCAACCCTGATCCCTGGTCCAGGAACCTGTTCCTCTATCCTCGGCTGGTCATGTGTGTCCGAAATCCGCCCGCATAAGCCGAGCCCCGGGGCCGCTCCAAGACGCCGGGCCCGCGGGCCGGCCGGGTTCGGTCGCCGTGTCACGCCCGTGGCGTGACTACGGCGCGGAGGAGCGCCGACGGCGCGACGACCCGGAGCAAGGCCGGCCGGTTCTCGACGAGGCCCCAGGCGTCCCGGAGGGGACTCGGGGCGAAGGTCGGCAGATTTGCGACACACATGACTAGCATGCCTCGGTCAACGCCACGCAGCTTTTCCCGCTCTTCGGAGTGTCCTATCTTCGATTCAATCCGTACCATCCTGCTCTCCTCTCCAAGAGGAAAGCTCTTGACTCCCAAGGTTTCGGGTATAAGTTACGGGCACAGCATTCTGGCGCGGTGGCACTCATGCAACGGTGAATTGGGGAGGGGGCGGGGTCATGACCAGGATGGACGAACTCGTAGAGAAAGAAGGCAGGGTCAGGCGGTTCCTGCAGCAAAACGGCTTGAGGGGTGTGCTCCTCAAGCGGCAGGCCAACTTCTCCTGGATGACGTGCGGGGGGGTGAACACCATCGGACTCGCCACAGAGATGGGGGGCACCTCCCTTCTCGTCACCGAGAACGCCAAGTTCGTGCTCTGCAACAACGTCGAGGCCCCTCGGATGATCCAGGAGGAGAATGTCGAGAAGCTGGGCTTCACCGTGAAGACGCACTCCTGGTACGAGGATCTGGAGGCCCCCATCCTGAGAAGCCTCGTCGGGAAGGGCCTGGTAGCTTGCGATGTGTTTGTTCCGGATACGCGGTTGATGGCGGAGGATATCGCCCGCCTTCGATACTCGCTGACGCCGCCCGAGGTCGAGCGCTACCGCTGGTTGGGCGAGCGGGTATCCCGCGCCGTCGAGAAGGTGGCGATGGAAACCCGCCGGGGCGAGAAGGAGTCAGACGTCGTCGGGAGGCTTTGCCGCGAGTTGTGGAAGGATCGGATCGACCCCGTTGGCCTCATGGTCGCGGCCGACGACCGGGTCCGGCGATTCCGCCACCCCATCCCCACCGAGCGGACGATCGACCGATTCCTCATGATCTCCGTGAATGCGCGGAAAGGGGGCCTCATCGTCTGTCTGACCCGGTTCGTCCACTTCGGCAAGCTGCCGGCCGCTTTGCAGAGACAGTACGAGGCCAACGTCGTTGTGGACTGCACGTTCATGGCCCATACGCACCCCGGCACGCCCGCGCGGGAGGTCTTGCAGAAGGGGCTGGATGCCTATCGCGAGCAAGGGTTTCCCGACGAGTGGAAATTGCACCACCAGGGAGGGCCGATCGGCTACCAGCAAAGGGACTACCGCGTCCACCCCGCGACGCCCGACGTCATTCAGGTGAATCAGGGCTTCACCTGGAATCCCACCATCACCGGCACGAAGTCCGAGGATACCATCCTCGCCACGTCCGGCGGACCGGAGATGATCACTCCTCCGGTACAGTACCCGACGATTTCCATGGAAGTGGCGGGCGTGCGCTTTACCCGCCCGGCCATTCTTGAGAAGGAGTAAGGCCCGCTCATGGACTTCCAGTGATCCGCCTGGATCACAGGATCACCAGCTCCCGCGGCGTGTTTGGCTCTACCGCCAAGTGCTCCTGGTCGCAATTACGGTGACGTATTCTTCTCAGAATCTCCCCGTCCCCCGTTTCACCCCTCATCCCTTCCTTCTCCCCCCAAGGGGAGAAGGGGAGGTTGAGGGGGACGAGGAGGGAGCCGGAACCTATGTCGCCGCATTTTCGGCACCGAGCACTAAGGTCATGCCCGCCTCGATGGTCAGATTCGGCCCCGCCCCCAGGTAGGGGATCTCGTCCAGCTCGACGCCCACGCCGTGCCCGACGAAGCGAACCTGCGCCGGCCCCGCATTCATGAACCGATCGGCGTACCCCAGTCGCCCCGCCAGGGCTGCCGCTCGGGCGAAGACATCGTTCGCCTCGACGCCGGGACGCAGAGCCGCCATCACCTCCTCCAGGATGCCGAGGCACGCCCGGTACCCCGCCACCAGATCCTCGGGGAGCGCTCCCAGGGAAAACAGCCGCGCCTGATCCGAGTGATACCCGTCGAGGGCTCCGGCATAATCCAACAGGACGGGCTCGTGAGGTTGGATGCGCCGCATGCCCGGACCGTTCCCGCCGGATGATCCCCTGATGCCCGTGCCTGCGCGCCTCCGCCTCCACCTCCGCCGCCAGCTCCAGCTCGGTCATGCCGGGCTTGAGGACTTCGCACAGCTTGCGGGCCATGCGATCCTGGATGGCCGCAGCCTTCCGGATGCGCGCCACCTCATAGGCCGACTTGATCATCCTCACCTCGCGGATCATCCGGGATGCATCCACGAGCTGCATCGTCGGGAAGAGCCGCCCCACCCGCGCATACTGCTCGACCGGCAGGACGTCGAATTCGAGACCGAACGAGCATGAGCGGTGGTCCGCCTCGCCCGATCACCAGCCACGCGTCCTGTGCCGTGCCGGTGAAATAAAACAGATCCGGAGCATGGAGGATGAAGACTGCCTCGGCGTCGTCGGCTGCGGCCAGCTTTCCTTGCAGCCTGGCAATTCGATTCCCTATCTCGGAGCGAGGAGTCAGTTCCATGCTGGTGTCAGCTTCCTCGGGAGTATCCACGGGGGGCCATCATCCATGACGTGAGCCCTGAGCCATCAGCCATGAGCCATACCGCCGTACCCCAGCAATTGACGCTCCGTCGCAGCCCGTGCATAATGACTCCATTGCGCGGGAGAGGCGACTGTGCGACACACTCGATGACCGGGGAGGGGGCCCGCCGTGATTGACCTCAAGAAAGTCAATGAGGAGCTGAACACCTATATCCGCCCGCAGACCTTCCCCACCGTCATCCGCATGTTCCGCCAGGGCGAACCCCTTCCCGAGAAGGCGAAACGGCCGGGAAGAGACTTCAAGCGGGGCTTCATGAACTGCATGACCATCGACATGGTCCGGCGCTACGGCTGGACCATCGCCCTCACCCGGGAAGACAGCATCTGCTCCCTGGGGATCGTTGCCCTGGGCTTCGACAAGGAGCTGAAGTACTACCATGACGGAAACCTCTGCGAGGCGATGTACACCGAGACGGCCGAGGCCGGCGCCCGGTCCGAGGCGGCCGTGGACAAGTTCGCCTACAATCAGTTTTATGCCCTGGTGGCGGCACCGCTGGACCGGTGCGACTTCGAGCCGCACCTGATCTGCATCTATGCCAGCCCGGCCCAGGTGATGCGGCTGGTCCAGGCGTCCCTGTGGAGGCGGGGCGGGAAGCTCACCTCGTCCTTCGGCGGGCGGATCGACTGCTCCGAGATCATTGTGACCACGATGAAGACCAACGAGTGCCAGGTCATCCTCCCGTGCAGCGGCGACCGGATCTTCGGCCAGACCCAGGACCACGAAATGGCCTTCACGATCCCGTACAGCCGGATCGAGGAGGTCATGGAGGGCCTTCGCGGCACCCACAAGGGCGGCATCCGCTACCCCATCACCCAGTTCATGGAGTACGAGCCGAAGCTCCCGCCCAAGTACATGGAGGTCAACAAGATGTGGGACGCGGCGTCGGGCAGGGCCCAGTACACGCCGCGGGACCGGGTGGTGGCTGCCTACAAGCGCTCCTACGCGGACGGCGTCCCCGCCTACCCCATCATCGCCTCGTACGCGGGGATCCAGGAGGGCTACACCATCCGGGAGTATTGCAGCGACGCCAAGAAGGCCATCAAGGCCCAGCTCAACATCTATGAGAAACACCGGCACGATGTGGTCCTGGCCTACACCGACCTCACCAAGGAGGCCGAGGCGGCTGGCTGCACCGTCAAGTGGGGCGACACCGTCGTCCCCAGCATCAGCCACCATGTCCTGGCCGAGGACAAGGGGAGGCTGGCGCGGATGAACATCCCGGATCCCAAACGCGCCGGTCGGCTGCCCATGTTCCTGGAGCTGTGCGAGGGGCTGATGGCCGCCAAGCTGCCCACGGCCGGGGGAGCCGTGGTCACAGGCCCCTGGACCGTGGCCATGTTGATGCGGGGGCCCGAGGCCCTGCTCCTCGACGCCGTGGACGATCCGGAGTTCGTCCGGGACCTCCTGCGCTTCACCACCGACTACGTCCGGCGGCTCTCCGAGCTGGTGGCCGCCACCAAGATCGGCCTGTCCTTCGCAGAGCCGACTGCCTCCTGCAGCCTGATCTCTCCCGCGAACTACAAGGAGTTCATCAAGCCATTCCACCAGGAACTGGTCCAGCACTTCAAGAAGCAGAAGGTCAACTGCACCGTCCACATCTGCGGGATGACGCACCCGCTCTACGCGGACCTGGTGGATGCCGGCTTCGGCACCATCAGCATTGACAGCGACCCCTCAGTGGATCAATTGACGGAGTTGATGCGGGTGGCCGAGAGAAAGGCGGTGGTCATCGGCAACGTGGACGCCAGAATCTTCGGGCGGGCAAGCAAGGGTGAGATCGAGGCCGAGGTGAAGCGCTGCCTGGACACGGTCGGCGACCGGAGCGGCTACATCCTCTCCACCAGTTGCGAGATCCCGCCCATGTCCAAGCCCGAGATCGTCCAGTGGTTCATGGACGCCGCCCGGACCCTGGGCCGCTACCGGCACGAGGTTGAATTCCAGAAATTATAAGTTCCATCCCCCGCGCTCGTTGGCGCACCCTAGGTGGGCCCAAATTCGATCCGGCAGCCGGCACACCGCATCCCCCCCATGAACGCCCCTCTCCGTCACGGCTCCAGGGAATCGATGCGCGCGAGCTCCGGGAAGAGGCGAATCCAGATCAGGACGACGAGGATCGTGCCGACTCCCCCGAGCAGGACGGCGGGAACGGTGCCGAACAGGGCGGCGGTGACGCCCGACTCGAACTCTCCGAGTTGGTTCGAGGTGCCGACGAACATCGAGTGCACGGCGGTCACCCGGCCCCGCATCTCGTCGGGGGTGTTCATCTGCACCAGCGAGTTGCGGATGACCACGCTGATGACATCCGCCGCGCCGAGGACAATCAGCGCGGCCAGGGACAGGACGAAGGAGGTGGACACCCCGAACCCGATGGTGGCGCCACCGAAGATCGTCACGGCCCCGAACATGATCCGCCCGACCCGGTGCTGGAGCGGGTGGTGCGCCAGGACCACCGACATGCTCAGCGCGCCGACGGCAGGCGCAGAGCGCAGCAGGCCCAGACCCCAGGGCCCGGTCCCCAGGATATCCCGTGCGTAGATCGGCAAGAGCGCCGTCGCGCCGCCCAGCAGCACCGCAAAAAGATCGAGGGAGATCGCGCCCAGGATCGCCGGCTGGCTGCGGATGAAGGCGATGCCGGCGAACAGCGACTGCAGGCTCACCGGCTCGCGCTTCGGCGGCACCCGCTCCAGGGAAATCCCGGCCAGGAGCAGGCTCGCCCCCAGGAACAAGAGACCAACCGTCGTGTAAACCGTGGCCGGCCCGGCCGCATAGAGCAAGCCGCCCAGCGCCGGCCCGAGGATGGTGGCGGTCTGGCCCGCGGATGCCGCCCAGGCGATCGCGGGTGGGATGAGACGGGCGGGGACCAGGCCGGGCACCAGCGCCTGCATGGTCGGCATCTCGAAGGCGCGCGCCGCCCCGACGAGGAAGACGATCGCGAGGAGGCTCTCCCGGCTCAGCCACCCGCCAGCACTGCCGAGGGCCAGCGTCCCGGCCGCCAGCGCCTCCACGAGCTGGCACGTGCGCGCCACCAGACGGCGATCGTAGCGGTCAACCACTTGGCCCACGACGAGGTTCAAGAGGAACATCGGCAGGAACTGGGCAAGCCCGATCAAGCCAAGGTAGAACGCGCTTCCGGTCAGCGCATAGCCCTGCCAGCCCACCGCGACTGCCTGCATCTGGAAGGCGATCGTGGTCGCCACACGCGCGAACCAGTAAAGCGCGAAGGGCCTATGGTGCAGGAGCGATGCGGGTGGGGCCTGCCTGAGGGCTGATGACGGGGACATGGCTTCTTGACGTGCCATTCTCCTCGCGGAACGAGCTACCCAAGGCAAATACCAGAATGGAGGGCGTTGCCAAGTATAGCACGTCCCCCATCTAGAACGCTGAGCGCCAGGGCGCGGTCCAAGCTGTCGTAGGCTAATCGCAGCTCGGATTACCGATGGTGGGGCTGGTGTCGGACTCCCCGAGCGGAGGTTACGAACCGCGGAATGCTTGTGCGACGGCGGCGGTGTTAGCGTATTCGCGGAATATCACGACCTTGCCCTGGCTGAGTGTGTAGATATGCGACCATTCCGTTTCATAGAGTCGACCGGTGGCCTTCACTCGCATCCGCTCATGCCCAAGGACCACGACGGTATCCCCCTGGGCGATGAACTGCCCAACCCCGAAACCCAGCACTTCCAGATGCTCCCCAACGGCAGCGAAGAACTGGGCGACCCGGTCACGACCGTGCCACGTTCCGCTGAATGGAATAGCCTTCGGACCCGGGTAAACCCAGTCAACTTCGTCGGCGAGAAGACTCAGAATGGTCGTAAGGTCACCCTTTCCGAACGCCTCGTAGATTGTCCGTACTATGCCCAGATTCTCTGCGTCACTCGGCATCGCCTCTGCTCCATCTCTTCTCGCGCCCATTTTCATACCTGATAGCTATTGGATTGGACTATGGCCTAGGAGCCATCAGCTATGCGCGGGGCGCGCGTCGTTTTCGCACGACCTCGGCGATCCGCGCGATGTGGGCGGGGGTGCTGCCGCAGCAGGCGCCGACGATGTTGGCGCCCGCATCCAGGATGGCGGGATAGCGTGCCGCCATTTCGTCGGGGGACAAGTCGTAGGTGGTTCGGCCGGCCTGGATCCGGGGAAGCCCAGCATTCGGATAGGCGACCAGCATCCCCTTCGTCACCTTCCGCATCGCTTGCATGATGCCCGCCGCACGCTCCGGCCCGCCGTCTCCGCAGTTGCATCCGACCACATCTGCGCCGGCCTCCACGAGGATCTTGGCCGCTTGTTCCGGGCTGGTTCCCCACATCGTCCGATCGCGGTTCTGGTTTTTCTCCCACTGGAAGAACATACTGCACATCACCGGGAGGCCGGTGCTCTCCTTGGCGGCGCGGATGGCCACCACGGCCTCTTCGGGGTACATCATGGTCTCGATGGCGAACAGGTCCACCCCGCCCTCGGCCAATCCGAGGGCCTGCTCCCGGAAATTCCCGTAGAACTCCTCTTCGCTGGTGTCCCCCAGCGGCTCGAACGTGTCCGGCAGATGCCCCGTCGGCCCGATGGAGCCCGCCACATACTTCCCCGGGGGACACACACCTCGCGCACACTCAGCGGCAAGCCTGTTCAGCTCCTGCGCTCTGTCCGCGACGCCGTAGGCCCCCAGCTTCAGCCGGGTCCCGCCAAACGTGTTGGTCTCGACAAAGTCGCTGCCCGCGTCGAAGTACGCCTTGTGGATGCTTCGAATGACTTCAGGGTGCGTCTCGTTCCACAGCTCCGGGCAGGCCCCTTGCGTGAGGCCCGCCTCGAAAAGCATGGTGCCCATGGCTCCATCGAAGACGAGGATCTCTGACTTCAGCCGTTCGAGAAACTCCTTCCCTCGCGATTCCATGATTGCGGTCGGCTCCTTGAATAATAATTATATATTACGATAAGTTACACATGATACATAATCCTTCTTCTAATACTTCTCTCACCCCTCACTCGAAGATCTGAGACCCAGGATCAATCCCAAGCTCGCTCGTCGGAGATTTCTTTCCCGTCAGCGGAAAGCGTCCCCGAAGGGACAACTTCGACCTGGGCTCGGAGCTTGATCTCCTCACGGACGCGTGCCTCAAGGCGAGCGGCCAGGTCCTTGGGCGGACCTGCCGTCTGAATACGGATGTTCCGAGACTGACTGCTCCTGTCAGAGATGAGGTTCGGCCTCGCAAATCTTGCTTACCCTTCGACCCGATAATCCCGCCCTCTTCAGCACCTCCTCAACGGCCGAGTATGGGTCCGTCTCCCGCGCCTCGATCCGGTCCATCAGGCGGTCGAGAGTCCCATTGCTCGCTGCCTCTTCGATGACCCGGGCCGCTGCCCGCTCCCGGAGAAGCTCGTGGAAGACCCAGTAGCTGCGCTCCCTGCCCTTCTGCCGACGACCCTCGTGCTGCTGCAGAAAAGCCTGATGCTCCAAAATCGCCTGGGTCAGCTCGGCGACACCCTCCCCCTTCAGCGCCACGGTCTTCAGCACCCTGGGTCGCCACCCCCTGGTCGCCTCGCCGAGATGAAGCGCCATCTCGATTTCCATAGCCACCTTGTCGGCGCCCTCGCGATCGGCCTTGTTCACGGCGAAGAGATCTCCGATCTCCATGACGCCAGCCTTGATGGCCTGGATGTCGTCCCCCATCCCGGGAACCGCCACCACGATGCAGGTGTGGGCAGCCCGCACAACGTCGATCTCATCCTGCCCGACGCCCACGGTCTCGATGAGGACGTAGTCTTTTCCCGCCGCGTCCAGGACGTCCACCACGTCATTGGTGGCCCTGGCCAGCCCTCCGAGGTGGCCCCGGGTGGCCATACTCCGGATGAAGACGCCGGAATCCACACTGTGGCGCTGCATGCGGATCCGATCGGCCAGGATGGCGCCGCCGGTGAATGGACTGGTGGGATCCACGGCCACGATGCCGACTGTTTGGCCCCGGCGGCGCAGCTCCTCCGTGATCTTGTCGGTGAGCGTGCTCTTTCCCGACCCCGGAGGGCCTGTCACCCCGACCACATGGGCCCTTCCGGTATGCTGATAGAGGGACTTCAGGGCAGGAACGGATTCCGCGGCTCCGTTCTCGATCATGCTCATCAAACGGGCCACAGCTCTGGGATCACCCCGCAGGATCTTCTGCACCAGTTCCATGGGAAATAAGCCCGCATTCAAACCGGCGTTTGTGAGCCGGGAACCTACCATATCAAAATCCGACATGTCCATAGAAAACAAGGGGAATCCCGCCTCGAAGTGCAAGACCGCGCCCGGAGCATCGGGCGGGCGTGGCTGGAAGCCGGCAATGTCCTGTCTATCGGGACGGAGCTCATTCGTCCCGAAGTGGGACACGCGAAGATCGAGGACGCCGTGGCGGTGACGGAGACGGGCTGCGAGGGACTCCGGGACCTCGGTCGGGAATGGCACGTCGTGCCGGTCTAACCGATCATCGCAAGGCGGCTAGCTGCCAGGGAGATCAAGAGGGCGCCCGGGGGCCGGCGCCCTCTTCTTGTTACACGAACTTGGGCATGATCAGGCGCGGGAAGAACAAGATGACCTTCGGAAAAAGGATAATGAACAGGAGCACCCCGAGCATCGGGATCAAGATGATGGCGATGTCTTTGATGCACTCGCTCACCTCGATCTGCCCGATGGCGCAGGCGATCAGGAGGCACAGACCGTAGGGCGGGGTAACCAAGCCGAAGGCCAGGGACACCACACCGATGATGGCAAAGTGCACCGGGTGCATGTGGACGTGCTCGGCCAGCGGCTGCATGAGGCCGCCGAAGATGATCATCGCCGGAATGGCGTCGATGAAGCACCCGACCACGAGAAACACTCCTGCGACAATCAACCCTACGTGTGTCACGCTGGTCGCGTAGGGCGCCAGGAACCCCATGACGAGCTTGGGGATCCGATAGAAAGCCATGATGAAGCCGAAGGCGGAGGCGGTGCCGATGCAGAAGAGGGAGATGGAGGCGAGCCGCGCCGTCTCGTAGAACACAGCCGGCAGCTCCCGCACCGTGATGGACCGGTAGACCAGGAGGCCCACCACCAGCGTGTAGAGAACCGCCAACACCGACGCCTCCGTCGGCGTGGCGATGCCCCCCACGACCCCGCCCACCACGATCAGCGGGGCGAGGAGGGCAAACGAGGCGCTGCCGAAGGTGCGGACGAGCTCCCAGAGCGACGCACGGGTATACACCGGATAGCCGCGTCGCGTCGCGTAGATCCAGACGCACGCCATCTGAGACAAGCCGATCATCACCCCGGGCAGGAACCCCGACAGGAACAGCGCCCCGATGGAGACGGACATGATGCCCCCCCAGACGACCATGAGGATGCTGGGAGGGATGATCACGCCCATCACCGCCGAGCAGGAGATCAGGGCCACGGTGAAGCTCGAGTCGTACCCCTGCTTCTTCATGGCCGGGATCAGGAGGGAGCCGATACCGGCAGCCTCGGCCGTGGACGAGCCCGAGATCCCGGCGAAGATCATGCTGACCACTACGCCGACGTGCCCTAACCCTCCTCGGAAGTGTCCGACGGTAGCTCGGGAGAGGTTCACCAGGCGCTCCGTGATCCCCGAGGAATTCATGAGGTTCGCCGCCAGAATGAAGAAGGGCACCGCCAGCAGCACGAAGCCGCCGAAGGCCTTGTTCATCTCGGTGAGGAGGATGATCGGCGACAGCCGCTCGTCGAGGAAGAGGATGGGGATGCAGGCCACGCCCAGCGAGAAAGAGACCGGCACGCGGAGCGCGATCAGGACGGCGAAAATCCCGAACATGATGGCAGAGACTTCACCGGGCGTCATTGCCACCTCCGCGCAGGACGGCGACACACTTCACGATGCGCTCGAGGATGATTGCGAGCCACGTCAGTCCGGCCAGGGGGAAGACGGCGAAGATGAAGAGCATGTTGATCCCGGTGAGCTCCGATGTCTGGGTGTACCCGAACATGACGAAGTCCCACCCGTACCAGACGAAGATCAGCGCCATGAGGAGCATGGACAGGTCGACGATCAGGACCGCCACCGCCTTCCCCTGGGGCGTCTTGGGCTTGGGCAGGACGTCCACGTTGAAGTGGGTCTGCTCGCGCACCGCGATGGTGGAGCCAAGCATGATCATCCAGATGAAGAAGAAGCGGGCGGCCTC